>ENA-OQNA01000233-OQNA01000233.1-human-gut-metagenome-genome-assembly--contig:-NODE-233-length-17293-cov-5.376558_pt1 | contig 17293 bp, 23 predicted proteins | sample MGYA00242625_ERZ504872 | MGnify/ENA primary metagenome ERZ504872 (study PRJEB26092, sample SAMD00036425) | human gut metagenome | host: Homo sapiens | study: EMG produced TPA metagenomics assembly of...
CTTTTCATCTCCAATTCCGACAACCTGGGCGCGCGTCCCTCCCGTACGCTTGCGCAGCATTTCGAGAATACGGGCGCACCGTTCATGATCGAGGTCGCCAAACGCACCCCAGCCGATCGTAAGGGCGGCCACATCGTGCGAGACAAGGCCACGGGCCGTCTGATGCTGCGTGAGATGAGCCAGGTCCATCCAGACGACAAGGACGACGCGCAGAACATCGATAAGCATCCGTACTTCAACACGAACAGCATTTGGGTGCGTATCGATGCGCTGAAAGCGAAACTCGCATCCTATGACGGCGTGCTTCCCCTTCCGGTAATCCGCAATAAGAAGACGGTCGACCCGACCGATCCGACCAGCGAGCCGGTCATTCAGCTGGAGACCGCCATGGGAGCCGCGGTGTCGCTTTTCGATGGCGCGACCTGCGTATGCGTCGACCGTATGCGTTTCCTGCCGGTGAAAACCACCGACGATTTGTTTATCATGCGATCCGATCGATTCCATCTGACGGACCAGTACGAGATGGAAGACGGCAACTACATCTTCCCCGACGTCCATTTGGACGCGCGCTATTACAAGAACATCCACGATTTCGATGCCCGTTTCCCATACGGTGTGCCTTCGCTCGCCGCGGCGAAATCCGTTAATATCGATGGCGATTGGACCTTCGGCAGGGATGTGATGCTGTTTAGCGACGCGCGACTGGAGGATCAAGGCGAACCAAGCTATGTGCCGAATGGCGAATATGTCGGCCCGCAGGGCGTGGAACCGGACGATTGGGTCTGATTTTGGACGGCCATGCAACACGAAAACGATGTTTTTTCGTGAAATAGGCACAAATCGCTTAAAAAACCTCTATCATAGAATGTTGTGTGCGGCTTACGAGGCCAAGCACTTAAAAAGAAACGTTAACGAGACGTGAGGACTAATGGCTGAGGGAAGTAACGGTAGGCGACGTTTTTCCGACAAATGGGGCAAGCATGAGCTTGATGTGTTGGCTGTGCTCTCCTCAGCCTTTCCGCAATGGCTTACCTCACGTCAGATCGCGCAACGTGTGAAGGCGTATGCCGATTCGTACGGAGAGCTCGCCGATCAAGCGGCGAAGGCCGCCTTCGCCAAGCAATTTCAGCGTGACCGCGCCAAGCTCGCCGCCATGGGCATCGCCATCGAATCAAGGCAGCCGGAATATTCCTCCAAGTCAGAAGGGCAGGATTTCGCTTCCTACCGTCTGCAGCTTGGCGATGAGCCGCGCGTGCGTCTGCTGTTCGGCGACGAGGATCTGCCGATTCTTGCCGCTGCGAATTACCTTGCGCGCTCCATGTCGATTTCCTCGGCTCCTGCGCACGAACCCCAGCACGCTTCCCGTACCGCGCCGCGCGTGCCGCAGACGCCGATTCCAGGACTTGGCTTGGATTCCATCGCGCCGGGTCTTGGCACGCAATCCATTCCCGACGAGCTGGTCAAAGTGGTCGATCAGCGACGTTTCGCCGCCACTGTGGATGTTGATGGCGAGCATCTCAATGTCGCCTACGCCGACTCCGATGATCTGGCCATGTTCGTGCTGTCTCATCCGGGTGCGTCCATAGTGAGCCCTCAGGAGGCTGTCGACGCGTTCAACCGCCGGCTGCATGCGGCCACGCAGTTCGTGCCGGCCGATGAATCCACCGGCACCGACAGCTCCACCGTGGTGTCTCCGGAAATCAACCGCAACAGCACTGATGAGGATGATACCGAGGAAGGCAAGGGCCGTCCGAAGAAGAACTCCGCGTTCCAGACCGGTAGTGAGGTCGATCGGCGTCTTCGCCTGATGCTGTTCCTGTCCGCCCACATGGGTGAGGAATACTCTCTTGAAGAACTTGCGGAACGATTCATCGGCAGGCCGAAGTCCGATGACGAATTGAAGAAGTTCGTCAACATCATTCATAAGGACATCAACACGTTGACCACGGTGTCCGATGATGGCGAGATGGCCGGAAGCCAGTTCTTCGATATCGATTGGTCCTTGCTTGACGCGGAAGGCATCGTCTCCGCCACGAATTCGCTGGGGCTTGAACGCCTTGCCGGCATTTCCCAGCAGTACCTGAGCATGCTGACCGCATCGGTGAGCTATCTCGCCCACTCCTCTTTGCTTCCGGACAAGCTGCGTGAGCAGGCGGAATCGCTGTACAGCCGACTGCGCCAGCACGTCAAGCCTGGCGACATGCCGTGGCTGAGCCTGACCGGATACGAGATGGAACCAAGGAACTTCTCCATCGTCAAGAGCGCCATCTCCAAAGGCATGCTGCTCGACATGGAATATACGGACGGTGCGGGCCGTATACAGCGCAAGCTAGTGGCGCCAGACAAGATTTTTGTCGACGAAGGCGTTTACTACGTGGCGGTATGGACCGACGTGTCCAACGCGGCGCCCGCGGACAAGATGAAGTTCGTCAAGACGGATACGACCATCAACAAGGCTACTGGCAAGCCTCGTATCTGGCAGGTGCTTCGCATCTCCCGCATCGAGCATGCGGAGCTGGTCGAACCCACTGAAAAAGTGGACATTCCGGACGTGCCCGCATCCGAACTGCGCAAGTGGAGTTTCGACAATGGCACACCTGCCGTGTTCATAACCAATCAGGACGACCTGTCGTTCATCGACAGCCTGTCGGGAGCCACCGTCGAGAAATGCGGCGAAGGCGAGAAGGTGCATCTGATTGTGTCTTCCGATTCCTGGTATGTCGCGTTCTGCATCGCGCACGCCCGTCATATTACTGCCGTCGCGCCGGAGACGTTGCGCACGATGATCATCGCCCGAGCACAGCATGAGCTGAGCGTCGGCGACCGAGAGAACGAAGACTGACGGGGGAGGCGCTATGCCTTGGTGGATTTGGCTGGTACTCGTCCTGTTCATGCTGACGATGCTGGTCGGCGGCGGCGCATACGCATGCATCCGCGGATATCATGCGTTCAAAGATGCCATCAAAGTAGGCGGACGCATGTCCAAACGTTTCGAGGCCATGTCCGAGCCGTTGCCGCAACCAAAGGAGAACACGTCCCCGTTCTTCACACGTCCACTTGAGGACGCGGCCAATCGTTATATCGACGCTCATGCCGAAGTCATCAGCCGCCGTGAGGAAAAGCGCGTCCGTCATGCCCGGCAGTGGGCGCAGTGGAAACATTCCAACGACTGATTCGAAAAGGAACCATGACTCATCATCGTCGACATGGCAATAACGACACCGGCACATACGATGCCGAGATGACCACAGCCCTATCTCCCGCGCAACGCTATGCGGCGTTCAAACAGACGCAGGCCAAACGCCAATCGGTCTCGTCTCGTTTCGCACGGTCCATGCCATTCGAATTGGACGATTTCCAAGTCAAAGCCAATGATGCGTTGGAAGCCGGCGACAATGTGCTCGTCGCCGCGCCCACCGGAGCCGGCAAGACGGTCGTGGCTGATTTCGCGATCTATCTGGCCCAAGAGCGTAACGTCAAAGCGTTCTACACCACGCCAATCAAAGCGTTGAGCAATCAGAAATACCATGATCTGGTCGAAACGTACGGGCCGGACAGAGTCGGCCTGCTTACCGGCGACACGTCCATCAACTCCGAAGCCGACATCGTGGTCATGACCACCGAGGTCCTGCGCAACATGCTCTACGAGCATTCCATGACGCTTGACGCCTTGCGTTACGTGATTCTTGACGAGGTGCACTATCTCGCCGACCGTTTCCGCGGGCCGGTGTGGGAGGAAGTGATCATCCACCTGCCCCAAAGCGTGAGAATCATCGGCCTGTCCGCAACCGTGTCGAATGTCGAGGACTTCTCCAAATGGATTGAATCGGTCCGTGGCGACACCACGCTGGTGGTGTCCGAAAAACGGCCCGTGCCGTTGGAACAGCATGTGCTTGTTCAGGCGGACGACCACACCGAACCGGAACTCATCGACCTGTATCGACGTGATAAAGACGGCAATCAGACAGACAAGCTCAACGCCCAGCTGGTGAGCAGGCTCGATCAGCTCGACCGCAAGGCCGCGAAACGTAGGGGAGAGCAGCGCCCCGACAGACGAAAGGGCGGCAAGGGCGGCAAATGGAACGACCATTCCCGCAGACCCGAACGCCATACGCCACGTCGTTGGGCCGTGATTGATGAATTGAATTTCCTCGGCATCCTGCCGGGCATCTATTTCATCTTCTCCCGCAACGGATGCGATCAGGCCGTCGAACAATGCATCAACGCCGGACTCGAACTCACCACCGATGACGAGATGCGTCGCATCCGCCGTATCGTCGATGAGATGGTCGAAGGCCAACTCAGTCAAGAGGATTTGAAGGCTTTGCATTTCTCGCAGTTCCGCTTCGCCTTGGAGGAAGGATTCGCGCCGCATCATGCTGGCATGGTGGCGCTCTTCCGCCAAATTGTCGAACGACTGTTCGAAGAGGGGCTGGTGAAGGTCGTCTTCGCCACGGAAACACTTGCCTTGGGCATCAACATGCCGGCACGGTGCGTGGTGGTGGAAAAACTTGAGAAATTCGATGGGACCGGGCATGTCGGATTGACGCCAGGGGAGTTCACCCAGCTTACCGGACGCGCTGGCCGACGTGGCATCGATACCATCGGCCATGCGGTGGTTGTGGACCATCATGGCTTCATTCCCGCCACTGCCGCCGCGCTGTCCAGCAAGCGCGTGTACCCGCTGCACTCCAGTTTCAAACCGACGTTCAACATGGCCGTCAACCTGCTTAATTCCAGCGATTACGAGACCGCTCGCATCACGCTTGACCATTCCTTCGCGCAATGGGAGGCCAACGAATCCGCCTGGCAGCTTGAAGCGCAGATGGATACGTTGCGCAAAGCGTTGGACGGATACGAACGGGCGTTCGATTGTGAGTTCGGCGACTTCAAGGAGTTCATGCGGCTGCGCATGCGCTTGAGCGACTTGGAAAAGAACGAACGACGCAAACTCAAGCACGAGGTGTTCCGCACGCAGAAGGCGCGAAGCGAAGCGTTCAAAGACCTTGACAGGCGTATCGCGGAGCTTCGCGAAAAAGGCAGGGACCATCCCTGCCGCAAATGCCCCGATATTCAGAAGCATCTCAAATGGGGGCATCGGTGGGCGCGTGAAATGCGTGAATTGGAACGTGTGCAGCACCGCTACGATTCACGCACCGGCTCCGTGGCACGTCAATTCGACCGCATCTGCAATGTGCTGAACGAGCTCGGATACCTCGATCGGCTTGATGAAGGCGCAAAAGAACATATCGATTACCGGCTTACCGAACGTGGACAGCTGTTGCGGCACTTGTACAGCGAGCTTGATTTGGTGCTTGCCCAGGCGATCGATGATGGCGCGTTCGACGGACTCGATGCGACGGAGCTGGCCAGCGCCGTCATGTCGTTGATTTACGAGCCACGCAGAGGCAGCGGGGGAGAGCCGCGCCATTATCCCGGAGGAATGCAGGGGAACGTCGCCGTCTGTGCGGCGCAGCTCAAAGGCGTGCACGCGTCGATTGCCATGCTGTGTGAGGACTATGCCCTCGACGAGCCGCGCCAACTTGATTTCGGCATCACCGATGTCGTCTACGAATGGGCTCAGGGCGAAAGCCTGTCGCGTGTGCTGTACGGCACCGATTTGACCGGCGGCGATTTCGTACGCGGATGCAAACGTCTCGCCGACGTGTTGCAGCAGATCGCCGTGGCCGGACCATACCTGGGTAAACGCGCCGAAACGCTCGCTCCGATCGCGAAACAGGCGTACGAGAACGTCAACCGTGGCATCGTCGCCTATTCAGGTGTCGACTGAGCATGTGCGCAATCGGGAGATCGGTTTTCGCGGACGCCGGGAATAAGTGACACGTCCGAAGTGTTTTGTAGCTTAGAGTAAGCAGATAATCAAGGAGGCAAAAGCAATATGGCGGAACGTAGCCTGCGAGGCATGAGCATCGGTGCGAAGTCGCTTGAATCCGATGACAATGTGGATTTTGCGGCGCGAACCGACGTCGCATACGTGTGTCCGAAAGGCCATCGTACGATTCTGCCGTTCGCTGAGGGCGCAGAATTCCCAGATGAGTGGGAGTGCCGCTGCGGCGCCGTCGCGCACCGTGAAGGAGACAATGACGACGAGGCTGATGAAATCGCCAAGCCGACACGCACGCACTGGGACATGCTCATGGAACGTCGTACCGAAGACGAACTGAAGGCTTTGCTGGAGAAGCGTCTGCAAATGCATCGTGACGGATGGTTCCCGGACTACGAGTGACCTGCAGTTGAACGACACTTGAACGAATGCCCGGTCATTGAGACCGGGCATAATTGTTTCTGTCATCAATTCTTATAGCACACAGCCAAGGGGAGAATCAGATCCATGTCCGAACATCCGAAGAAAGTCGTTCTGCTTGACCTCGATGGCACATTGACGAAATCCGATCCAGGAATCATTGGCTGCGTTGTCAAGGCGTTCGAAGAGATGGGATATCCGGTGCCGGACGATGCCGAATTGCATCGTTTCATTGGACCGGCCATCAGCGAATCGATGCAACGCAACGGCATTCCGGATGACAAGCTTGACGAAGGCGTGAGGATTTACCGCAAGTATTACGCCGACGAGGCCGTGTTCGACGACCCGAACAATCCCGGACAGAAAGTCCCCGGCCGCCTGAACAACACGATTTACCAAGGTATTCCGGAGCAGCTCGCCAAACTGCGTGCCGACGGATACTATCTGGCGATTGCCAGCTGCAAGCCGCAATACCAATGCATTCCGATTTGCGAGCATTTCCACTTGGACACCATGGTCGACGGCATCTACGGTGCCAGCGAGGACAATTCCCGTCTTGACAAGGACCAAGTGATCCGTTGGGCTTTCCAGCACATCGATTTCGACGAGAACGCAGGAGACAAGGCACTGATGGTCGGTGACCGTTGGACCGATGCCGACGGCGCCAAGGCGTGCGGTTTGGACTGCCTCGGCTGTGGCTGGGGCTATGCGGAGCCCGGAGAGCTCAAAGCCCATGGCGCATACCGTATTCTGGATTCGGTAGATGAACTCGCACAGGCCGTCGAGGAGTATTTCGCCTGAGTCCGTAAACGGAAACGCTGTAGGCCAGTTACGTGGTTGCTGTCGCAATATCGTGGCAGCAACCACGTTTTTATTTATTGAGTGACGGAGGCCGTTATGTCAGAACCGCGTGTTTGACGCTTCCTCAAGCCTGGAAAAACGTCATTCCTAAAAAGCCGATAATGTACGTTATGTCAGAAACAATGAAAACGCCAGGCTCCTAGACTTCCTGGCGCGATACGGCTACACCGTCCCTCTCCTTGTCGCGCTGTGCAAGGAATACTACAAAGGCATGAAGGGATGCCGCAGCCTGTACTGGTCGCGTGTCCGCGGCCGCAAAATCTCACTGCGTGAGTTCCTGGACATCAAGGACGAGAAAACCGACGAAGAACTCGCGCAGGAAACCTATACGGATCCGAAATCCCACGTGCTCACAATTTGGGACTGGAAAAAATGCATCGCACGGCGTCCCATGCTCCCTGTGCGGCTGCTCAACTACTGCGATTCTGTCAAGGGCGATCCCGAACTTTGTCGCCGATGGTGCATCGAACATCGAATAATCATTACTCCCCCGAATCTTCGACAACACAAAGGGGGTATTTACTAGTTTCTCTTCTCGGTTGTTCCTGGTCTTTAATTTTCGTTTTGTTTTGTGAGGTCATAATGTCTTTGGATCTTGTCTATCTCCGCGGCTCCTGGTGGCTCGACACGCAGCATGCCGCGGCCATGCTCAACGTCTCTCCTGATTCGCTCAAACGCCATCATTCCACCGTCTTCGCGCACATCGATTTTCTAGTCTGGCATCGCGTCCTCCTCTTCTCTCTCGATGACGTGTCCAGGGTCTCGGCAGAACGTTTGGCGAAGATCGCGTGCCGTATCTCATGATTTTTATCCGTTCGGCGTGTTGCACTTGATGAATATATCCGAACGGGTATAATAATAATTATCCGAATGGATAGAAAAGGAGCCTGAAATGCTGAACCGCGATACCGAAGAATATATGTCCCGCTTGCGCAAGACTGCTCCCGACGCAGATCCGATGTGGTGGTTCGACTGTGACACATGCGGCAGAAGGTCTGTCGCCGGCTGGTCGATCCGGTATGCGTTCCGCGAAGCGGCCGAGGCCGGATGGATGATCGACGATGACGGGCACGCCACCTGCCCCGCCTGCCGCGCCTTGAACGACTGAAAAAACGCCGGTGGCCCCGGTCGCCGGCTTTCCTGAAAGGAACTGCAATGATCCGCACATTCCGCACGTCCGAAACCCTCGGCCGTGAACACCGTTGCATCCTCGCTCTCCCGCTTCATGCGCTGATTTTTCCGGCTCCCCGCCCCGCCTCGGCGGGGTTTTCCGTGTTAGAATCGTCTTTTGTTATCCGTTCGGTTCATGTTGATTGGCTTTGATATGACTACTTTGCAGCAATTGCGACTCGACCGCGGTCTCACCCTCGCGCAACTCGCGGACTTGTCCGGCCTGTCCCTCGGACGCATCGGAAACTGGGAATCATACGCACGCGACCCACGGCCGAAAACCGCACGCGACCCGCTGCTCATGTCCATGCAATCCGCGCTACGTCTTTCGTCCGCGCTCGACGTCTCGCTCGACACGCTCGCGCAATGCCTGGCCGAATCGTCCCCGCACGATGACTCGACACCTGCGGAGAATAGCAAGTAAACCGCGCTTGCGCGGTTTGCGCGGTAGTCGTTTGGCCGACATTTTCAAAATGTCGGCGGGGGTTCGGGGCGACGCCCCGAATGAAACAGAATGAAACGTTTTTCTGCAAAACAGAGCGGTTTTGCTGAAAAATGAAAATAAGCCCCGAACAGTGACAGAAAACCGTGCATGTGGCGGGGATAAACGCGGAAAACCGCGCGACACGCTGGCCATGATCGGGGCATGACATTGAATCCCGCGGATGATTCCATGGTTGTTGTCCGAAAGGACACACAGTTTAATTTTGGTTTCAACAATGTGAGGTTCAAATGGCTAACGTACCAGAGGCCGGAATGAGGATTGACGGCCAGGTCCTGCGCGTCAGCATCGACCATGATGACAAGGGCAATACTTACGGCACTGTCCAGGTGTCCAACGATGACGGTATTTCGGACGTGAGTTTCAACGCTGACGCCACGCGCGACATGCACGTCGCCACGCTTGCGCCCGGAACGCCCGTTGCCTGGGTGGTCCGCCCCTATGTCGTGTTCGGTACTTCCAAGCGATCCGGCAACGCTTACGGTTTCCTGAAACTGAACTTTCTGCGTGACCAGTTGAGCGGCTTGGGCGCTTCGCTTGACAACTGAACAACTGATTCCATGACGGAATTCACGTTGTCCCCCGCCGATTGGAACTTGGTTGGCACTTTCATGCTGCTTGTCCTGTTCTCTCTCGGCTGGCTGATTTTCAACGGCAAATGATTTTGTGAGGTTTTCATGCAAGGGCTTGTTATTGTTTCCGTCTGGGTCATGACCCTGGCGATGCTCGAAGCCCTTGTCCGACTCTTGCAGCGGATTCTAGGCGCGGCGTCCAGATGATTGATAATCCTTCTTTCCTCCTGCTCGCCTGGCTCTTCGGTCTCCTCTGCGGATGGATACGCAACATCTTCATCGGAAGGGGGTGAAAAAATGAACGGACTCGTTACCCTGGCTGACGGCGTGGCTTCTGTGGATCTCGGCACGACTTTCACGGACATGCTCGGCTCTCTCACATCTAGCTTCAACGGCGCTGTCCCGGCCGTTGCTGGTGTGGCTGGCGGCATCGTCGCGGTCATGATCGGCATCCCGCTGGTCATGCGCCTGTTCCACCGCATCGTTGGCTGATTTCCGGCCAACGTCCCGCCCCCTGGCCGTCTCTCTTTGTCGGTTCGGGGGCTTTTCCTTCCCTTGATGAGGTTTTTCTATGCGTGCTTGTGCTTATCGTCGATACGTCCTCTCCCCCATCGTATGCGTGTGCGCGGTCTGCTGCACGCTCCTGCTTTGCATCTGTCCCGTTGCCCAGGCCGATGACCTCCCCGGCTGGTTCAAAAGCTACTACCAATACGATTACGACGTTGGTGCTCATGCGTCGAATTCCAGCAATCTCACTAAATCCGACTGGTGGGATCCGAAACTCATGGATTCCACTTACATGGCCGAAATCCTTAATTCGGATCCCAAACCGGCACCGAAGGGGATGCCGTTGGGCGAAGCCGTCCGCAACGGCTTCACGACTTTCACCGATGGCGCTGGAAATGTTCAGCAGATCGCGGACGTGCAAAAGGACCTTGCACAAGTCGTCCTGGATAGCGATGATTACAAGCATTGGGCTATCACGGTCGCAGAAGGCAAAAGCAGCACCGACCGACAAAGGGAAATGGCCAGGTTCCGCAAAGCGAACACGCGCATCAGTGCGACTTCCTCGCAGTTGAAAAAGGCGCAGACGGTCACGAAGGCCAGCAACGCGTCGAACATCGCCACGGCCGCCGTGAACAAAAGCGACCGGAAGGTCGCCCAGTCCATCACGAAGAAACTTACAACGAAGTTCGGCGCCAAAACGGCCGCGAAAATCGCGCCTGGCGCCATCTCCACGGTCGCGAAAAAAGCCGGCGGACTGATCTTGAAGGGCACCAACGCGGCCGGTGACGTGCTCATGGCCGGACAATTCGGCGTGTTCGTCGGCAACGGCTTCGTCGGACTGTTCAACATCGACCGGACAGCCGAATGCCAGACCGTCACGAACAACGTCGCCCGTTTCGTTCTCGGCATCGACCAGGCATGTTCCAGATTCAAAGTCAACACGTCCGTTGGCAACATCAGTTTCGACTGGTCCGATTCCAACTGGATCACCTTCGACGGCCAACTTGTCGGCCGCCTGACCGGACTACATTACACTGACGACTATCTCGGCATCGATTGGGAAGAATATCCTGGCGACCGGTATGGTCTTAGTAGTTTCTCTTTCAAAGTCTTGAAACCCGTTTCCGACTTCAGATATCTTGATTTTTCGACTTTTCACGATAATGCTCTTCGCCCGTATTCCGACGGTGCTTATTACTGTTATTCAGGCTCGGATTTGCCCGACGATATCAAGTACAAGGCATCCACTTGCTTGGCCGCATTGGCCGGCGGTGCGCAAATCGTCAGCTCCGTCGATGGCTCCACTGATCGCATCGGGTTTTTGGATCACAAAACTAAACAGTCGGTCGATTCATGGCTCGATGCCGATTTACAGAAAGGCAAGGTGCCAAAAGCCAAAACCAAAGTCGAAGTGCAAGACTCCGACGGCAAAACCTACACCGCCGAAGGCGATTACCGCAACCAGGACGGCAACATCGACATCCCTTCCGTCCCGCTCCCCGAAGGTGTCACCCCGACCAATGTCAGAATCACGGATACATCCGAAGACGGTGAGTCGAAAGTCATTGGTGATTACAAAGTAGACCAGCCCGACCATACTAACGGCACGCTCGACCTGATTGACACCAGAATCAACAAAAGCTGCTATGACTCCTCCGCCGCTTGCGCCGCATGGCCCCAAGAAGTCCAGAAAGCCACCGGCAACACTGTCACCCTGGACAACAAGGACACCACCAAAACAAAGCCCGACATGCCCTACAAATGCGTCTGGCAATCCGATGACGGAACCAGCACCGAAATCGCCATTGGCGAATGCACCGTTTTGTCGAACTCCTTCACCGCATCGAACCAGCATGAAGGCACCACCGGCAGCGATCCTTCCAACGGCGAACAGATCCACGATCCTGTGGATGATCCCAAACCATCCGACAAAGTGGATTACGCGCAATGTGTTGCCACCGACGTTTCCTGGAATCCCGTCAGTTGGGTCTTCGTCCCCGTCAAATGTGCACTGCAATGGGCTTTCCATCCCAGCCAGGACAACGCCGAAACCCAAATGCTGAAAGTGCAGCAAAAAGCCGGGAACAGCGGCATCGACCAACTGCCCAAGGCATTCAACGCGTCCTTCGGCGCATTGCAGAACAGTTTCGGCCAACACTGTCAAGGACCTGAAATGCATTTGAATGCTTTCGGCCATGACCTTATACCGTCTTCGCATCCGTTCAGCGTTTGCGATGGCACTGGATTGGAGAAATTGCCGACATTCAGCCGCGCGGCCTTCATCGTCCTTTCCTGCGCGGTCTGCTACGTCACGCTCCGAAAATGGTTGTCCGCCATGTTCGGTTTCGGCATCGGCAACAGCGAAACGGCGGGCGAGAAATGATAACCGACGCGATCATAAACCTGTTCTGCTGGATAGGCGGCGTTCTCGCCGGGCTTTTCGGCTTCACCGTCCCGACATGGCTGGTCTCCTGCGCCGGATCCCTCGGCTATATCCTTTCCGTCATTGACTGTTATGATATTTGGATCCCGTTCGATACGCTCGCGGCCTTCGCTTTCGGCCTGTTCACAACCTGGCTGGCGTTCCTGACCACGCACATAGTTCAGAAGTTTCTTGGCGCTGTACTCACGCCAGGCGGATTATAAACGTTTTAGGAAAAACATATGCAACGCTTACATTTACCGCATCTCACACGTTTCCAATGGCTCGCTTTCGCCCTGCTCCTTGTCGATGTGGGCCTTTACGTCTTTCACATCGATTTCACCGGCTGGGCTTCTCTCCTGGTGTATTGGCCCCCGCTCCTGGTTGCCTGTTTCCTGCTGATTCCAAAAAGTTTTTTCAAGAAAGGCCGACATGTCACAGAATCTAAACGTTGCGTCTGAATCCGATACAACACTTATAATCCCTCCCGTTGCGGCTCCGTCGCCTGCTGGCAGCGCATCCGGCGCGGGCGCTGCCGATGACGCGGAGAGCCGCAAGCCTGCGGCGGCGCGTCACCGGCAAGCCCCCGCCGAATCGCCCCTAGCGCACGACAAACCGCACGGAAGGCCTTTGAGGGTGCAGTATCCGATAGCCGCATATGTCGGCGTCAACGGCAGCGGCAAAACGTTGCTTATGGTCCACGACACGCTCCCCTCCCTCGTCCAGGGGCGTGACATTTACACCACCGTTCCGTTGCATCTGCCCGATGATTCGATACCCGGCAACGTCCACATCCTGCACGACTGGTCGCAGGTCCTCAACGCGCAGCACGCCGATATCCTCCTTGACGAGGTCAGCGCCATAGCGTCGGCCAGGGAAACCGAAGCATTGCCCCCGCAGATCGCGACTCTGTTGCAGCAATTGCGCAAACGCGATCTGCTGCTCCGATGGACGGCACCGAACTGGATGCGCGCCGATCGCATCCTCCGCGAGACAACCAGGCTCATAACCATCTGCCGCGGCATGTTCCCGCGCAAGGTGGACGGTGCGCAATGGAAAAGCAGCAGCTTCTTTCGTTTCATCTCATATGACGCGGCTGATTACACCGACTTTTCCAGTCTCAACAGCACCCGCAGAGCCTTGAAGCCATTGCAGACTAATTTCATGCGCCTGTCCAAGTGTTGCGCCAAAGACTGCTACGACACTTACGATTCCGTCTCGACTATCGGCACCGTGCTTATGTCCGGCCGCTGCGCGGTCTGCGGCGGGCGACGTCGCGTGCCAGATTGCACTTGTGCCGATTATAAGGCGCTCATGCACCGTAAATGACGGATATAATCTAACTATGTCTATGTCGCCATGTTTCAACGTCGAGGATATCGACGATCCCGCGTGCTTCTTCCTTCCCTCCGTTCTCCATCACTCCGTTGACGGCTGGTATTGGAAATGTCGGCTCTGTAGTTCGATAAACGGATTCCTTCCGAATCCGTTCACTCTTCCGATCGAGGCCTTCCACAACGATGATCCGCTCGTCTCATGCTCCCGCTGTCACGCGTTCGCGCAAATCACATTCCCCGAATGTGGTATATTATAGTTTCGGATAATAAAAAAGTCCTGGACTGTATTCGCCTTAGCCCAGGACGGAAACCAAATAAATTGTGAGGTTCAAATGGTCTCGACCGATATTTTATCACATGGTCGTTCCCGAACAGCTGGCGGCGTAGCCGCCCTTGAAAGCTGTACGGGAAGTGCCGCCATCGTCCGGCCACGGAAACACTTGAACAAGACTACGAAGGCCGAGATGCTGCGTGAATTCCGTGAGTACCGTTGGGCCGCTCGCATCACCGTCCGCCGCGTTCTTCGCGGCACGCGCGTGAGCTTCTGCGGTAATCCCGTTTCCGATGTTGTCGGCCAGGGATTGTATTACGACGGCGAGCATCTATCCCGCTTCTCCGGTCTGGCCGCCTGCGGTAACGTCTGCTGCTGCCCCGTCTGCAACTACAAGATCATGAGCTACCGGCAAAAACAGATTAGCCAGGCCTTGCACGTCTGCAAGGAACGCAAGTACGGCGTTGTTTTCGCAACACTCACCCTACGCCACAAAAAAGGCGAGAAACTCGAAATCGTCCGCAAGAAACTTCTTGAGATCTGGCGCAACGTCAACAAGCAACGCGCCTTTGTCAAACTCCTGGATGAATTCGGCGAAATCGGTTTCATTCGCGCCCAGGAAGTAACCGAATCCAACGTCAACGGCTGGCATCCGCATTTGCACTCTTTCTTTATTTTCGATCATGAGTTGACCGTCAAGCAGGTGAACGAATTCGGCGCACGTTTCGCGGATCTCTGGCTCAAAACCGTAGACCGATTGAACAAGAAACGTTCCCGCGCTGGCCTGGATCCCGATTACGCGTCTCCTTTTGTCGATGCCATCGGCCGACCGCTCGCGGCACACCAGGTTTTCAAACGCGTCGGCTTGTCCGAATCGTCCGTTGCGAAGTATTCTTCCTATTGCACCACGCGTAAATCCGTCGCTTTGCCTGGCGAGGATGTTATTTCGCGCATGTCGCACGAATTGGCCGATTCCGGCACTAAAATAGGCAAGGTAAAGACACACAACGACGGCACTCAAGCATTGCACCTCAACTATTTTGATATGATTGAAATCTTGCGGCGAATCGGCTATACAGGCGCAAAAAATACCGATAACGCCGGTTATGTCAGATTTCTATTTGACGGCCTGATTGAGCTTCCGCTCCATCTCGCTGTGCATGCCGTTTCGGGCCTGAAGATACATGAAAACAAGTTCCGCTGCGATCAGCATGACCATCACCGCAGCCCGAACGGCCATCCGACATGTTTCGTAGAAAACGCGGAAACTTTCGCCGAGAAAATCCGACTGAACATCGCATATACCCGGATATGGCAAACGCGCCAATGACCAATGAGGTGAAATGCAGCGCGATGATCGACCAAACGCACCGGATGCACATCGCGGTGTTTTTTTTGGAAAAACAGATTGCCTCGAATCGCAGTAATCGAACAAATGTTCACTGCGATGACGGCGGCTATGATCCACAACAGTGCCGGCAGAATATCAAGCATGCGCTACTCCCCTGCGGGTTATATCGTTCGAATGTTCCGGGCTGAATCGTACCAATTGTATGCGATCAGGCTGCTGCGCGGGATTTGCGCCGCGATTCCAGCTTCTTTCTCATACGTATCGCGGCAATGTCGTCGATTGGCCTATTGGTGTCTGTCGATGCCGGCGTCTTCGTCAAATCGACATATTCCTCATGTTCTAGAGCCTCTTTGATCTGATGCCATAGCGATCCGACGGACACCCCGAACACAGCTCTGCCGCTTTGTAGCAGAGCCACCATCTGTTCGCTGTCCGTGCACTCATGCACATTCTGCCCATCGCACATGATGGTGATGCCGGCCAACTGTTCGGGCGTGCGCTGCGCGAGGAAGCCGATGGCGGTGGTCACGTTCTGCAGATTGATTCCGGCATCCAGCAATCTTTTGGAAACGGCAAGAATCACCACATCTTTGAACGAATACAATCTGCGTGAGCCGGATCCGTGCGACGGGGTGATGGATGGTTCCACTATTTGTTTACGCGCCCAATAGTCAAGCTGGCGGTACGTGATACCCGCCACTTTTGACGCGACCGTACCACGATAGCCCCGTGTGACGGGCTGCGCGTCCGCGGAGGGGAACAACTCCCCCTGCACCGCGTGCGACACGTGCAGATGCAACCGCATTGTTGGTTCTGCCTCGCCGTCCATTGTCTTCTCCTACACGCCATAAAACAATCGCCTATGAGCTTCCATTCGGAACCCATAGGCGATTGAAGGAAAACCGTTACTCACAGTTTATCCCGCATCGGGCGTTTCATTAGGCAATGACGGCCTTGTTGGTGAAATATACGAGTCGGAACTTGCCCAGAATGATTTCGTCGCCGTTCTTCAGTTCCTGGCTATCCACTCGTTGACGGTTCACGTATGTGCCGTTCAGGCTGCCGGCGTCAATCACCGAATAATTTCCGTTAATCCTGCGGAACACCGCGTGCGTGCGGGAGACGGTGGAATCGTCCAGCAGGATGTCGGAACTCGGGTCGCGTCCCACGGTGATCTCGTCCTCGTCGAGGAGATAACGCGAGCCGGACACCGCTCCCCTGGTGGAAATCAGGAGCGCCGTGCCGTCGGCCAGACGCATGATCGTATTGAGGTCCTCCTTCGTCAGAGGACGGTCTCCGGTGGAAGTAACCGGTACAGTGATAGCAGGAAGACCAATGATGGTCGTTTCGCCTGCGCTTGGAATCGGATCAGTCATAGCTGTCATTCTACCCTCTCCCCTTGCAATTGGCCGGTATTGTGGCCGGCATGGTCACGAATCATACACTGTGAACGGTATTTACCGTTCGTTCTTGTCGATGATGGATACGAATTCGTCCTTCGGCAGCATGTCATCGTAGCTGCGCCAGCGTCGTTCCAGTTCGCGGTTCGCCTCATCGTGTTGTTTCTGCCCCAGCTCGGCGTACGCTTTCAATTCGTTGGGGCCCATATCCTTAACCGCTTGGTTGAGGTTCAATTGTCTCTCGTTCACAATAGGCAATTGTAGCCGCTTGCCGGGGAACAAAAAGCCTGGAACGCTTTTTAATCGCGTTCCAGGCTTTTTCAAGAAGGATTCAGTGTGCGGTGTCCGAATCAGCGGCGGGTGTCGATGATTTCCTGCAGAGCGCCGTTGACGGAAGAGGAGCCGGCAGCCGAAGACAGAGCGTTGATGCCGCTGACTTCGAAGCCACGCATGATTGCGGAGAAGATCTTGTTCTTGTTCATGATGTTTCCTTTTCTTGCTGGTGTGCTGTGACGCACCTTGCGTCTTGTTTGTTTTCTTTTTTGTTTACGATACTCATTTTAGAAATGCGTTTGGCAAAAGTCATGCTTCTCTCGTTTGATTCTCTGTATTTTCATCGGCAATTCTTGTGTAAT
>ENA-OQNA01000240-OQNA01000240.1-human-gut-metagenome-genome-assembly--contig:-NODE-240-length-17029-cov-4.587978_pt1 | contig 17029 bp, 18 predicted proteins | sample MGYA00242625_ERZ504872 | MGnify/ENA primary metagenome ERZ504872 (study PRJEB26092, sample SAMD00036425) | human gut metagenome | host: Homo sapiens | study: EMG produced TPA metagenomics assembly of...
CGCTATATCAAAAAACCGATAACGTATCATGTCGCATTTTCGAGTATTACCGCTCGCAAAATTGGTGGAGGGGGTATCGGGAGTTTTTTTATAATATATACGAAAGAACGGCGTAAGGGACGCCAGATAAAAAGGAAGCTACTGAAAAAGGAGGAGGACGGTATGGCACAGAAAGGCGAGACCTTGGTCGAAGTAAAAGACCTTTGCAAAAACTTCGGCGTGACGATCGCACTGTCCCATGTGGATTTTGTTGTCAAAACCGGTGAAATTCGCGGCCTGATCGGTGAGAACGGTTCTGGTAAATCAACAGTATCTTCCATCATTGCAGGTATGCAGCCGGCCAGCAGCGGCGAGATGTTCTACAAGGGCAAACCGTGGAAACCCGCTACCATGCTGGAAGCGCAGAAAGCCGGTATCGGCATGATCGTGCAGGAGGCAGGCACGATTGCAAACATACTCAGTAGCTGAGAATATTTTACCTTGGCAACTATGATAAGTTCAAAAAGGGCCCCAATCATCAACAAGGTGGCCATGATCTCTGAAGCCCGCAAGGCACTGGAAAAGATACGGCGTAACCAACATCAACCCTGCGCTGCCCGCCCGCCACTATGACATGCAGGAACGCAAGCTCATCGAGATCGCCAAGTGCATGTACAACGACCCCGAACTGCTGATCGTGGACGAAACCACCACCGCACTTTCCCAGAGCGGCCGTGACATCATCTACCGCATCATGCACGAGATGGCCGATGCCGGCAAGGCGGTTATGATCATCAGCCACGACCTGAACGAAATGATGGAACAATGCAGCACCCTGACGGTTCTGCGCGACGGCGTGATCATTGACAACATTGAAAAAGAAAACTTTGATCCCGACGATATCAAACAGAAGATGGTCGGCCGTGAGATCAAAGGCCACTACTACCGCGTGGACAATGATGGCTACAGTGATGAAGTTGTGCTGAAAGCCGACTGCATCACCACTATGGAAAGTCTGCTCTGCTTCGATTTGGAGCTGCACAAGCAGGAGATCTTGGGCATCGGTGGTCTGTCTGACTGTGGCATGCACACCTTGGGCCGGGCACTGTACGGCCTGGACGAGATCGTAGACGGCGAAGTGGTGCTGCCCAAGACCGGCGTGAAGATCAAGAACGCACAGGTTGCTTTCCGCAACAGCATGGGTTACGTTTCTAAGAACCGCGACACCGAAAGCTTGGAACTGAACGCTTCGATTTTTGCCAATATCGCCTCTACCGGTTATGACAAAAACAACATCGGCCCTTCATCCTGCCCTGGAAAGAAAAAGCCTACGTGGACAAGCAGATCAAGGCGCTGCAGATCAAGTGCCAGAATGCTTACCAGCCGGTGCGCGCACTTTCCGGCGGCAACAAGCAGAAAGTCGTCTTCGGCAAATGGTGCGCTGACGATGCAGACGTTCTGATTCTGGACTGCCCCACCCGCGGCGTTGACATCGGCGTTAAAGCCGCTATGTATCAGCTGATTTACGATATGAAGAAGCAGGGCAAATCTATCATCATGATTTCTGAAGAGCTGCCCGAACTGATGGGCATGTGCGACCGCCTGCTGATCATGCGCGACGGTGCCGTTTCCGGCGAGTTTTACCGCAAGGACGGCTACAATGACCGCGAACTGATCGAGCGGATGATTTAACGGAAGGAGGCAGCAGCCATGGAAGCAACAAAACAGACCAAAATGACCAAAGAGGATCTGCACCTTTCCTGGAAAGACAAACTCAACATCATCCGGGATAACCGCTACTTCCTCATGCTGTTCCCCATCGTAATGCTGGCGGTCATGATCCTGATCTTCGGCGTTGCAACGGCGGGACGGTTCTTCAAACTCTCCGTCATGAAAGGCATCCTGAGCCAGGCCATCATCATTGGTACCTGCGCAACGGGCGTTGCCTTTATCTACTCCAACGGCAACCTGGATATCTCCATCGGTGCGGTGCTTGGCCTTGCCGCCACACTGGGCGTTAAGGCTTATAACGTAACACAGTCCGTTGTTGTCATGATTTTGGCAACGGTGGCCGTGGCCCTGGGCCTGATGGCGTTCAACTGCACGATGTCCGTTGTGTGCAACATCAAAACCATCACCGTTGCCATCGTGGTTACCCAGATTTACGGCGCAATCAGCACCCTGCTGATCGGCGGCAGCGGCAAGATCGACCTTGATATGAGCGTTGCCGCTATGCTGGAAGACGGCGGCTTCCGTTACGTTGCATTCTTCGGGTACTTTATCTTCTGCGTGGTCATTTACCACTTTACCCGTGTTGGCCGTGAGTTGCGGTTCCTGGGCGGCAACGAAAACTGCGCCGCACAGACCGGCATCTCCAACTCTCGCGCAACCTACATCAGTTTCCTGATGACCGGCGTTGGCGTTGGCCTGGCCGCCGTGTTCAGTGTGATCAATGTTTCCGCAGTCAGCGTTGAGACTGGCAGTGGCCTTGGCATGGATGTTATGCTGGCAACCGTTCTGGGCGGCATGTCCATCTTCGGCGGTTCCCGCTCCAATGCTTACGCTGGCCTGCTGGGCGCTTTGACCGTTGCAGCCCTGAACAAGGGCCTGCTGATGGTCGGTGTTTCCAGCGCATTCATCCAGGGCATCCGCGGCGTGATCTTCCTGCTGCTGGTCTGGATGAACAGCGAACGCCAGAATCTGCTGCCTTCCCGCGTGCAGTTCTGATTCCCCACTGCAAAATTGTATATCGGGTGCCTGGCACCCTTGAACACACATGAAAAACAAATTCAAAGGAGAAAACACCATGAAAAAGAACAAACTGTTCCAGTCCGCGCTTTCGCTGATGCTGGTAGGCGGCATGCTGACCGCCTGCGGCAGCTCTGCTTCCTCTACGGCAGCTTCCACCGCTGCCTCTACCGGCAGTGACAGCACTGCAGCCTCCACTGCTTCCGACTCCGCTGCACCGGCTGCTACCAAGCAGTATGTCATCGGCATTGCCGAAGCCCAGGCCAACGACGAAGTTACCACCCGCCGCGCTTACCTGGAAGATTTCATCGCCCCCACTTACAACGTCAAGTTCATCTTCTCCGAGACCCTGAAGGACGATGCAGCCACCAAGACCTTTATTGAAAACTGCATCGACTCCGGCGCAGACGCCATCATCGATATGAAGTCTGCCTCCGGTCAGATGGCTCAGCTCTGCATGGATAACGGCCTGGTTTACACCATCAACGGCAACTACACCCAGCATCCGGAGCTGCTCACAACTGATTATACCAACTTTGCAGGTTGCATCGGCGCTAACAACGCTCAGATCGGTTCCCTGTTTGGAGACTGGCTGGAGGAGAATGTCAGCGAGGACGGCAGCGAAGGCTTCCTGATCTCCACCAGCCTGGCTGCCCAGGGCAACACCCAGCACGTTGAGATCACCCGCGCTATCCTGGAAGGTCTGCAGCAGAAGTACGGCATCACCTATACCAAGAGCATCGATGACCTGATCGCTTCCAGCGAAACCACCAATGTTGAGAACGATAAAAACATCCTGATCACCCTGTACCCTGGTTCCCCCAACAAGGATACCTGGCTGCCCGGCATCTCCACCCTGCTGCAGACCGGCAACTACAAGATGTTCCTGAGCTCCGGCCAGACCTACAACCAGAGTGCTACCGTGGTTGACGAAGTGGAAAAGAGCTTCGGCATCAACATCAAGGTCGCCAGCGTCGGCGCCCTGGGCACCACCTTGGAAACCGCATTCAACACCAAAGACTCTTCCGGCAACTCCAGCGTTGACCTGGTTGCTATCAAGGCTGTTTCTACCCAGACCGCAGCTATGTTTGCCGCTACCTACAACGCACTGGTTTCCGGTGCGGAGTGCCGCGCCTGCCGCGGCGAAGACGGCCTGCCCGTTTACTTCACCTTCAACTTCATCCCCATCACCAGCGCTGAGCAGCTGACTGAAATGTCCGGCTGGGATGCAAAAGAAACCGGCAACTGGATTGCCAACAAGGACTTCGTTGATCAGATGCTCGTTACCGTCAACCCCGACGTTACCTCTGATGACATCAATGCCATCATGCAGAGCCTGAGCTATGAAAAGATTAAAGAGATGATGGGCTGATCCCCGCAAAAGGTCTGCGGCGGCACGCCTGAACGGATAAGGAGAGAAAAACAATGAGCAACTGGCAATCCTTTAAGAAAAAACACGTTCTGCTCATGAACGCTGCATTTACTGTGGCAATTCCGGCAGCGGTGTGGCTTATCATGGAGCTGCTGAACCTCGCCTTCTGCGGCGTGCACACCCTGAATTCCACGGTAGACTACACCACCCTGATGCGCAACCTGGTCACGTCCTTCTGCTTTGCGCTGGGCCTGAACTGCAACCTTCCCGTTGGCCGTATGGATACCTCCACCGGCTCCCAGATGTACCTGGCCTGTATCATCGGCGGTAACATCGCGCTGTCCCTGAACCTTGGCGGTGTTGGCGTTCTGGTGTTCAGCATGGTATTCGGCATGCTGGCCGGCGGTTTCGTTGGCTTCCTGTTCATCAACATGCGCATCCTGCCCATGGTTCTCGGCCTTGGCATCTCGCTGGTTTACGAGTGCATCTCTTTCAGCATGTACAACCAGCAGGGCCTGAACCTGTTTGGTAAGCCGGGCGTTTCCATCCTGTCCAACTGGGGCTTCATCATCGTTGTTACCCTGCTGGTCATGCTGGTTATGACCTACCTGTTCCAGTACAGCGGCTTTGGTTACAACCGCCGCGCCATCCAGGGCAACCAGAAGCTGGCCCACGATGCAGGCATCAACATCTACAAGAACGCTTTCCTGTGCTACGTTGCAGCCGGTGCGCTGGTTGCCATCGCCGGTGTGTTTGACACCGCCTACAAAAGCAGCCTGGTCCCTGTGCTGGGCATGAACTCCAACAGCACTGTGTTCGCCAACATGTTCCCCATGGCAGTCGGCGTTTGGCTGGCTAAAAAATCCAACCCGGTGGTTGGCATCCTGGCTGGCTCCCTGAGCGTACAGTTCCTGATCCTTGGCCTGGCAAAGTTCACCGCCATCGGCGTCAGCGATTATATGCAGACCTGCATCAAGTACAGCGTATGGCTGATTTTTATGATCTACCGTATGAACGAAGACAAGTTCGACCACATCAAAGCAAAGCATGCACGCATCGCATTGGCTCGTAAGACCCGCGCACAGCGCGCCGTTGCGGCATAACCAAACATCAGCGGCGCGGGTCAAAAAAGGCCCGCGCCTCATTTTTTAGTTAGGAGGGAGGAAGTAGGAGGGGAAGAAAATTAGGAATTAGAAATTAGCAATGAGTAATTTAAGGCGGGACAAGACAACCTCCAAAACAACCTCCAATTTCTAATTTCTCATTGAAACAAACTCCTGCCTACCCCCAGAGGTGCTTTATGAAACATTACAATTTTTATTCTGATGGCCGACCAGATCCGCACGGCAACGCTGGAGGGGATGGGGGATGGGCATCCAGACCCCTAACCTGCGCCGCCTGATGGACCGAAAGCGTGCTGTTTACCCGTGCATCCTGCACCTGCCCGCTCTGCACCCCAAGCCGGGCATCCCTGGCAACGGGGCGGTACCCAAGCCGCTGCGGCGTGCCCATCCATGATGCGGTGCTGCCGCCGGAGCAGCCTACTTTCTATCAGGCCCTGCGGGACAGCGGCTACCGCGTTGGCATTGTGGGCAAGACTGACCTGCATAAGCGCGATACATATTGCGGCGTAAAGGGCGATCTGCCCAGCATGTACCATTACGGCTTTACCGACCCGGTGGAAACCGAGGGCAAAATGAACAGCGCCTGGTACGGTACCAACCCGGACGGCAGCATCTATCCCATGGGTCCCTATCAGAAATACCTGATGGATAAAGACCCGGAACTGATGCGCACCCTGGAAAAAGATTACCGCAGCTATATGCGCCAGAAGCCCCGCTATCACGCCCAGCCCAGCGTGCTGCCAGATGAGGTGTTCCTGGATACCTTCATTGGTGAAAAATCCCTGGAATGGCTGAACGAACACGATAACACAGGTGCTCCTTGGCACCTGACCGTCAGCTTTGCCGGGCCGCACAACCCCTGGGATCCCCCGAAGGAGGATTATGACGCTGTGGGCGATACCCTGTGGCCGGATCCCATCCCCAATGATATGGAAGGCAAGCCCGCCTGGATCCGCCGGCGCGCGGCCCAGCAGACCGGCGGCATGACCCAGGCTGATCTGCAGCAGGTCAAACGTTGCTACGCCGGCAGCGTGCGGGTCATCGACCGGTGGATCGGCAAACTGCTGGACTGGCTGGAGACCTCCGGCCATAAGGATGATACGGTCGTCATCTTCTGCGCCGACCACGGCGAGCTGCTGGGCGACCACGGCCTATTGGAAAAGAGCTGCATGTACGAAGGCTGCCTGCGCATCCCCCTGTTGGTCCACCTGCCGGGTATGACCCAGCGGCGGGACAGTGATGCCCTGGCTGAATTGATGGACCTGGCTCCCACCTGTCTGGAACTGGCCGGTGCGGATTGGAACCGCCGCGAGATGGACGCGGTTTCCCTGGTGCCGGTGCTGAACGGCAGCACCGAACCCCTGCGCCCCGTGCAGCGCAGCGAACTGCACAATTGCACCATGCTGTTTGACGGCCGCTACAAGTGGATCCGCAGCTATAACGACACCGATGAACTGTATGACCTGGAAACCGACCCCCAGGAACTGCACAACGTGATTGACGAACATCCGGAAGTGCTGGACCGCATGCGTCCCTACAGCTTCCGCCATTGAGTTTTTAAGATAAGGAGAACACCCATGAAAGCATTGATGGTCATGTATGACTCCCTGCGCCGGGACCTGTTGAGCGTATACGGCGGCCCCATCCCGGCCCCCAACTTTGAGCGTTTGGCAGCCCATACCGTCTGCTTTGACAAAAGTTATGTGGGCAGTCTGCCCTGCATGCCTGCCCGCAGAGAGCTGCACACCGGCCGCTATAACTTCCTGCACCGCAGCTGGGGCCCCATGGAACCGTATGATGATTCCATGCCGGAAATCCTGAAAAAGCACGGCATCCACAGCCGCCTTGCTACCGACCATTACCATTATGTCGAGGATGGCGGTTGCACCTACCACAGCCGTTATTCCAGCTGGAGCTGCTACCGTGGCCAGGAAAGTGATAACTGGGTGGCCGATCTGGCCCCCACCCCACCGAGTTTGCACCCAACCAGCTCAGCCCTGAAGGAGCAACCGGCACGCTGCGTGAAATGCGCCGCCATGGCGGCTGGCAGAACATGCACAACCGCGAGCGCCTGCATAGTGAAGAGGACTTCCCGATGAGCAAGACGTTTGAGGATGGCATCGACTTTCTCAACCGCAATGGCCGGTACGATAACTGGTTCCTGCAGATCGAAACGTTTGACCCGCACGAACCGTTTACTTCTCCAACCTCCCACTTTGACCCAGACTGTGCTACCCAGCCCGATTGGCCGCCGTATGCAGATGTGACCGAAGGCCACGAAGAGATTGAAGCAATACGCACCAAGTATGAAGCCTCCGTTCGCTTCTGCGACCGCCAGCTGGGCCGCGTGCTGGATCTGATGGATGAGCTGGATCTATGGAAAGATACCATGCTCATCGTCAACACTGACCACGGCTTCTTCCTCAGCGAGCACGGCTACTGGGGCAAGGGCGGCAGCCCCAACTATGAGGAACTGGTCCACACGCCGCTGTTCATCTGGGATCCGCGCTCCGGCCGCAAGGGCGTACACAGCCCCGCGCTGGTGCAAACCATTGATTTGGCCCCCACCGTGCTGGATTACTTTGGCATCGAGATCCCCGCCGACATGCTGGGCCGCCCGCTGACCCAGACCCTGGCCGATGATACCCCCGTGCGGGAATACGCGCTGTTCGGCTACCACAGCATGCCCGTTGGCATTACCGATGGCCGCTACACCCTGCTGCGCGATGTGAAGGACTTTGACGAAAAGACCTACGAATACACCCAGATGCCCACCCACATGCGCGCTATGTTTAGTGTGGAGGAGATGCGCACCGCCACCATGGCACCGGGCTTCAGCTACACCAAGGGTACCCCGGTGATGAAGATCGAGGCACGGCCCAACCCGCGTTTCCTGCACACCCTGAAAGGCGGCGATATGCTTTTTGATCTGCAGAGCGACCCCCATCAGGAGCATGTGTTAGAGGATGCTGAACAGTCTGACCGTCTGCTGACCGCCATGACCGCTGCGTTTGAAGAGAACGATGCCCCCGAAGAAATGTACAGCCGTTACGGCCTGAGCAGTACCGGAAGAAGGCGGAATAAATGACTGTACTCCAAGCAATTCTGCCCGTGCTGGGCCTGTTGGCCGGCGGGGCGTGCGTGGGCGCGTTCGCCTACTTCGGTAAGCGTAAGCACGAAAAAGACGGCCTGCCCACCGACCCCCTGACCGAACTGTTTGTGAACGATGACGATACTATTTGAGAGAGGGAGAGAATTATGATCGACCTGGCTGCGAAACCATTTTACCTCAAACCGGAAGATATTGAATGGGTGAACACTACCCTGGCCGGCATGACCACCGAAGAAAAGGCTGGCCAGCTGTTCTGTGTGCTGTTCAAGGAATGTAAGCCCGAGGAGTTTGAGTATGTGTTCAATATCCTCAAACCGGGCGGATGTATGTACCGAGTGGTGCCCACCGAGCGCGCCATCGCCGCCACCCAGAACATTTATAGCCGCAGCAAGGTGCCACCATTGATCGCCGCCAACTTGGAAAAAGGCGGCAACGGCATTGTGACCGAGGGCACACTGGTCGGTGCACCGATGGAAATTGCCGCAACGGATGATATCGGCATGGCCACCAAGATGGCCCATGCCTGTGCCGCCGAAGCCAGCGCCGTTGGCGCAAACTGGGCTTTTGCTCCCATTATTGATATTGACACGAACTACCGCAACCCCATCACCAACACCCGTACCTTTGGCAGCGACCCGGAGCGGGTGCGCCGCATGGGCCGTGCTTATGTGGAAGAGGTGCAGAAGATGGGCCTTGCCGCTTCCATCAAGCACTTCCCCGGTGACGGCCAGGACGAGCGCGACCAGCACCTGGTCACTTCTATTAACAACATGGATTGCGATCCCTGGATGAACACCTATGGCGCAGCCTACAAAGCTGGTATTGAAGCCGGTGCCCTGACCGCCATGGTGGGCCATATCATGCAGCCCGCCTGGACTCGCCGCCTGAACCCCGGTATCAAGGATGAGGACATCATGCCCGGTACCCTGAGCCGTGAGATGATGCAGGGCCTGCTGCGCGGGGAACTGGGTTTCAACGGCCTGATCTGCACCGATGCCACCACGATGGCGGGCTACACCCTGGCCATGAGCCGCCGCCGCGCTGTGCCCGAAAGTATTGCCCGCGGTGCCGATATGTTCCTGTTTGCCCGCAACCTGGAAGAAGACTATGGCTTTATGCTGCAGGGCATCAAGGATGGCATCATCACCCCCGAACGCCTGGATGAAGCTGTGACCCGCATCCTGGCCACCAAGGCTGCCCTGGGCCTGCACCGCGGCGCTCCGGAGCTGGATGTGGAAAAAAGCCAAAACCATTGTCGGCTGCGCCAAGCACCAGCAGTGGGCCGAGGAATGTGCCGACAAGGCCATCACTCTGGTTAAAGAGCAGCCTGGTGTGCTGCCCATCACCCCGGAACGCTACAAGAAGATCCTGTTCTATACCATCGAGCCCGCAGCGGGCGGTGAGGGCAACTATAAGGTTGCCCCGGCCTGCGCCAAGCTGCGCGCCATGCTGGAAAAAGAAGGCTTTGAGATCGACGATTTTGTGCCCCAGCCTTATGGTGAAGGCTTTACCACCAAGTACGAAGAAGTCGTGAACAATTACGACCTGATTTTATACGTGGCGAACCTTTCCACTAAGAGCAACCAGACCGTGGTGCGCATTGAATGGAAGCAGCCCATGGGCGCGGACTGCGGGCATTATATGAATGATATTCCCACTGTGTTTGTCTCGCTAGAAAACCCCTACCATTTGCAGGATTTCCCGCGCGTCAAGACCTATATCAACTGCTACAGCAATAACGACCACTGCCTGCACCAGTTGATAGAAAAACTCACCGGCCGCAGCACCTTCAAGGGCCACAGCCCCGTGGATGCCTTCTGCGGCAAGTGGGACGCACACCTGTAAATTAGTTAGGAAGTAGGAGTTAGGAGGTAGGAGTTTTTTCAATTAGAAATTAGGAATGAGCAGTTAGGAATTGGGGCAGGGGAGAGGACCCCGGTGCCGGAAAAGAATCATGAATAAATCAGAAAGAATAATTGTGGTGGACCGCGGCGTCCCCGACGCCCCGGACGGACCTTGCCACAAATTCAATCACGCCATTTATTCCACCGCCCCGGAACGGCCAAGACCGTTCCCTACAGAACATTTTATAATGTGCAATCAATGTCTATCACACATGCTGCCCCACCAATTTTTAATTCCTCATTACAAATTCCTAATTCTCCCGACGCACGGCTTTGTCCCGTCACCAACTCCTAACTCCTCCCTCCTAACTCCTACCTAACCAAAGGAGGTCCCCATGAACACCCCGCTGCCTGCGCTGCAATGGAAACAGAACGGCGTGAATCATATTGTAAAGCTGCTGCCCGGTGGGCGCATTGGTGCGCTGAGCGATGAAATTCTGGCGGAGATCCGGGAATCCAACGGCAAACCGGACGCCAAGATCATGGCCATCCGCAGCGGCAACGTTCAGCTGGTGCGCCAGCTGCAAAATGAACACATCGAGGGCAAAGAACTTGCCACCACCGAACTAGAAGAGTGGGAAGAAAGCATGGCCGGACCGTCTGGTCCATTTGATATGACCTATTGCCAACCCCAAACCCCCACCCCGCCCAAGGGCCGCCCCTGCATTTTGTACCTGCATGGCGGCTGGCAGTACGGCAGCCGCAAGGTTGTGCTGCCTTTCTGCCGCTATCTGGCCGAGCAGGCCAACGCTGTTGTGGCGGTACCGGAATACCATCTGGCCCCCGAACACCGCTGGCCTGCTGCGCTGGAAGATTGCTGGCAGCTGCTCTGCCGCCTGCATGCCCAGGCCGAAACAAGGGGCATTGACCCCGCAAGAATCACTGTGGCAGGGGACAGCGCCGGCGGCAACCTGGCCGCTCTGTGCGCCCACCGCGACCGTGACCGCAGCCTTGGCATGGTCAACAGCCAGGTGCTGTATTACCCCGCGCTGAGCGTGTGGGAAACCGACGGCCTGAAGGACTATCACTTTGGGTTGGAAGATTATATTTACGATGATGCGCAGAGTGAGTGGATCGTGCCGCGCATCCTGGCCATCTGGAACGCAGGCAAGCGCAGCGAGGATAACTACCTGCCGGAGGGCGTCAACTCCCGCATGGCGTCCGTTTCGCCCCTGTGGGACAGCGATTTTTCCGGCCTGCCGCGCACGCTGTTGATCACCGCCCAGTACGACTATCTGACCAGCCAGGCCAAAACCTATGCCCATTACCTTGCCGCCGCCCATGTGCCCGTTACCTGGGTGAACTACTGCGGCGTCGGCCACGCCTTTGTGGATAAATGCGGCGTGTACCCCCAGGCCGATGACAGCCTGAAGATGGCAGCGGAATTTGTGAGATAGTTAGGAGTTAGGAAGTAGGAGGGAAGAGTTTAATTAGGAATTAGGAATGAGAAGTTAGGAATTGGGGCTAGGGGAAGGCTCGGTGTTGAAAATTAGGACAGACGGCCACTCTTTTGTAAGGCGCGATGCGCTTATCGCGCCGGGGAGAAACATGAAGGATATGCCGCAAGCCAAATCCTTGATCTGTAGGGGGCGATGCTCGTCATCGTCCCGTGGGTCTTTCCGCAAATCCCATCATGGCATTGGTCCAATCGTTTCGGAACGGTCAAGACCGTTCCCTACGGATCGGCTTATGGGTCATTCATCTATTTTCAAACATCTGCCAACCTAATATCTCCTGAGCGGCGCAAACGCGCCGCGGTCCACCACCATTATTCATTATTCTCTATTCTTTTTTAATTCGCTTTCCAATTCCTCATTCCTAATCAACTCCTAACTCCTAACTTCAACGAAAGGAGTCCCTCATGTCTCCCGATATTTTACTTTTTATCAGTGACCAGCACGCGCCGCAGTATCAGGCGGGCGGGCAGATGCCGGTGGATACACCCAACTTGGCAGCGCTGCGGGGACAGGGCACCGCGTTTGACGCTGCATATACCCCCTGCCCGCTCTGCGTTCCGGCGCGCATGGCCATGCTCAGCGGGCTGGCTCCGCACCATACCGGCATTTTTACCAATAACGATACCCTGCCTCAAACAACGCCCACTTTCCTGCATGCGATGGCAGCTGCCGGGTACGAAACCGTGCTGGTGGGCCGGATGCACTTTATCGGCCCCGACCAGCGCCACGGCTTTACCCGCCGTGTGGCCCCGGATTTTACCAACAGCGGATGGGTGCGCCCACAAAAAACGCTGGAACAGGATTTCGGCGTGCATACCCAGACGATGGGCTATAAATGGTGCATTGATGTGGTCGGCGGCGGCGCTTCGCCCGTTGTGTGTTATGACGATATGGTGCTGGATGCTCTGGAACAGTACCTTGCCCAGCCCCACAGCAAACCGCAGCTCATTGTGGTGGGCACCTATGGCCCGCACTTCCCGTATGTTGCACCGCCGGAGCTGTTTTTGAAGTACCTGAAAACCGCCCAGCTGCCCGCCACCTGGCAGGGGAATGAACCCTGGCTGAACGCCCAGCAGCGTAATTTGCAGGAACCCAACACCCGTGCGGAAATCGTGCTGGCCTGCCAGGCTGCCTATAAAGGATTGGTGGAGCACACGGATGGCCTGATCGGCCGTGCGCGCGCCGCCTTTGATGTGTTCACCCAAAACCGCGGTACCCCTGCACTGTTCGGCTATCTTTCCGACCACGGCGATACCGTGGGCGAACACGGAATTTATGGCAAAAAGTCCTTTTTTGAAAAGTCCGTCCGCATCCCCATGGTGTTTGCGGGCAGCGGCGTGGCGGCTGGTCAGCGGATAACAGCACCTGTCAGTCTGCTGGACCTTGGCCCCACCGTGTGTGATTGGGCCGGGGCAGATCCGCTGCCGGAACCCGATGGCCAGAGCCTTGTTGCCGTGCTGCGCGGTGAATCCGCCGATGCTGACCGCACCGTGTGGAGTGAAATTGTGGACAAGTTGCCGCAGGGCGGCTGGACCTACAGCTGCATGGCCCGCCATGGGCAGCAGAAGTTCATCACCTGCCACCGGGACGAAATCCACAACCAGCTGTTTGATGTGATTGCTGACCCGAACGAAACCACCAACCTGGCCGATGCCCAGCCGGACGAAACCGCCGCCTTTGCCGCAGCTGCCGCCCGCAGAGTGGATTTTGCTGCCGCCGAAGCGCTGCAAAAACGTCATGCGGCTGCCGCCGCTGTACTGGCCAAAGCGGAAACCGGGGCCGGCGGTGATGACCGCGAACGCTACCGTGATTATCCCAGCGCCGCCAAGGAAGCCCCGCAATACTGCGTGACCAACCTGACCAGCGCACCGGGAAAAAGCCAGACCTACGAATTTTACGGCCTGCCGGATGTAAACAACTGACCCCAACCAACAACAGGAGGATACAAATGAGCCAATACGGATTTTTGTTTGACCTGGACGGCGTCATCGTGGACACCGCCAAATATCACTTTCTGGCCTGGAAGCGCCTGGCCGATGAGCTGGACATTCCCTTTACCGAGCAGGACAATGAGCGCCTGAAAGGCGTCAGCCGGATGGCCAGTTTGGAGATCATCCTGGAGATCGGCAACCGCACAATGACCGAGGATGAAAAGCAGGCCCTCTGCCAGCGCAAGAACGACTGGTATGTGGAGTACATCAAAAAGCTGGAAAAAAGCGAACTGCTGCCCGGTGTGGAGAACTTTTTGAAGCAGGCACATGCGGCAGGCATCAAGATAGCCCTTGGCTCCGCCAGCAAAAACAGCCCGCTGATTTTGGACCGACTGGGCATTACCGAACTGTTTGACGCTGTGGTGGATGGAACCCGCGTGAGCCGCGCCAAGCCCGACCCCGAAGTATTTGTGACCGGTGCCGAAGATCTTGGTATCGACCCCGAATACTGCGTGGTGTTTGAGGACGCCGTGGCCGGTGTTCAGGCCGCCCACAATGCGGGCATGAAAGCCGTTGGCATTGGCAGCCCCGAAATTTTGGGCCAGGCTGAACTGGTCATCCCCGGTTTTGCCAACGTGACGGTGAACGACCTGCTGCAGAAGCTGGAGAACGTATGATGCCGGTTGGAGTATTGACGGATTGCAGCTGCGTGCTGATCGGCGGGCTGCTGGGCACTGTGCTTGGCAGCCGCTTTACCCTCGCCCTGCGGGAAAAATTGACGATGGTGCTTGGTTTTGCTTCTATGGCCATTGGCATTAACTCCATCGTGAAAGCCAACCAAATGACCCCCGTGGTCATTGCCGTGATTTTTGGTACTCTGTTGGGTGAGCTGCTCCATTTGGAAGAGCACATCACCCATGTGTTTGGCGCTGTCACCCGCAAACTGCCGCACGATGAAGCTAACTTTGATATGGAGCGTTACATCACCGTTGTGGTGCTGTTCTGCGCCAGCGGGTTTGGCATTTATGGCGTGCTGGTAGAGGGGATGAGCGGCAGCCCCGCCGTGCTGCAATCCAAGGCTGTGTTAGATCTGTGCACCGCTGCAGTGTTTGCCGTCACGCTAGGCGTGGCGGTGGCAGTGATCGCGTTGCCCATGCTGGCGGTCATGCTGGCGCTGTTCTTTGCGGCCGGGGCCATTGCACCGTTTGTCACGCCCGAAATGCTGCAGGATTTTATCAGCTGCGGCGGTGTGCTGACCATTGTGGCCGGTATGCGGGTCAGCGGCATCAAGCAGTACCTCATCGCTAACATGATCCCGGCACTGCTGCTGGTGCTGCCAGCATCGGCAATCTGGCAGACCCTGATGGTGTAACCACAATGCAATAAAATACGGGCGGCGAAAGCTGCCCGATAGGGGAGAGAGCAAGATGAACCAAGCCAAACAGGCAGTCAACCCGTATTTGCCATCCTATGAGTATGTGCCGGACGGCGAACCTCATGTGTTCAATGGCCGAGTGTATGTATACGGCAGCCATGACCGCTTTGGCGGGAATGATTTCTGCCTGAACGATTATGTCTGTTGGTCTGCCCGCGCGGATGACCTTGCCAACTGGCGGTACGAGGGCACCAGTTACCGCAGCGTGCAGGATCCCCTGTGTGCTGAAGGCAGTACTGCCATGCGCCTGTTTGCCCCCGATGTGCAGCGCGGCGGAGATGGCCGCTATTATCTGTTCTATGCACTGGAATTCTGCGGGCGCATCTCGGTGGCGGTGTCGGAATCCCCGGTGGGGCCATTCCAATTTTATGACCATGTGCATTACCCGGATGGAACCCTGTTGGGCGCGAAAGAAGGGGACGCTTTCCAGTATGACCCCGGCATTTTTGTGGACGATAATGGTCGGGTATATCTTGTCAGCGGTTTCTGCCCCATTCCAGGCATCAACCCCAAGTTTGCTGCCATGAATCTGGTTACCAAGGGCTGCCAGCTTATTGAACTGGCAGACGATATGTGTACCGTGCGCGAAGCCCCACAGATCGTTCTGCCCCAGCAGGCGGATGCTGAGGGGACCGAATTTGCGGAGCACCCGTTTTTTGAAGCACCGTCCCTGCGCAAAGCGAATGGCCGTTATTATCTGATCTATTCTTCCACCCAGAATCACGAACTGTGCTATGCTGTGGCGGATAAGCCCCAGGGCGTTTACCATTACGGCGGAACCATTGTTTCTAACGGCGATATTGGGCTGGATGGCCGCACTGTGCCCTGCAATTATACCGGTACCAACCATGGCAGTATTGTGGAGATCAACGGTCAGTGGTATGTGTTCTACCACCGTCAGACCAACCGCACGCCCTATTCCCGCCAGGGTTGCGCCGAAAAGATCACGCTTTTGCCGGATGGCAGTATTCCCCAGGTGCGGGTCACTTCCTGCGGGCTGAACGATGGCCCGCTGAAAAGCGGATACAGCTACCCTGCGGGTATTGCCTGTTGCCTGCAAACCGCCAACGGTGCCGGCCCCTATCGCGCCAAAACCACCATCGGCGAAGAGCACCCCTACATCACCCAGGATGGCCCTGACGGCGATATTTTTGCCCAGCAGTATGTTGCCAACCTGCGCGATGGCTCCAACGCGGGCTACCGCAGCTTTTTGCTGCATCCCGGTACCAATCTTACAGTTACCTATCGCTGCACTGGCGATGGTACGCTGGAAATTGCCGCAAAGGAAAGTGGTGCCTTGGCCCTTGTATTCCCGGTAACTGCCAGCAATACCTGGCAGACTGCGATGGGCACTTTGCAGCTGGATGGCGAACAGGAATTGTGGTTCACCTACCGCGGCACAGGCGCACTGGACCTGCGCGGTTTCAAATTGTGAAATATGCGGAATTTGGCAAAAGTGCGGTCTACCTACTTGCCAAATAGGAAAAAAAGAATATACTGATGTAAAACGAAACGGAGTTGGCAGCCTCATCATCCCTGCCATCCCCGCCGCGTTTTATAAAAACCGCTCTTCTGCCAGCTCCGCGGCAGTTTTTTCGCACTGGCGCAGGTAGACGGCATAATTTTCGGCCGCTTTCTGGAAGATCTCGGCGCAGTGGGTGCTTTGTTCCGCCAAGGTCGGCACATCAAAAAGCCAGCGCAGGTCATCCGCAGGAGAGGTACGGTCTTTTACAAATTGGGAAATCAGCATCCGGGGTACGTGGTTATAGAACTGGTCACCCACGCGGTCGTCTTCATTGGGGCCATAGGGCACGGTAAACTGTGCATAGTCGGTCAGGCACAGGTTGCTGAGCGCAAGGCCATCGAGCCCAACTGCAAAGCCCAGGTTGATTACGACTATGTTACCGCTTTGGAATACGGCCTGCCCCCACGGGCGGCCTCGGCTTCGGCGTTGACCGTCTCGTCAT
>ENA-OQNA01000241-OQNA01000241.1-human-gut-metagenome-genome-assembly--contig:-NODE-241-length-16976-cov-6.470473_pt1 | contig 16976 bp, 12 predicted proteins | sample MGYA00242625_ERZ504872 | MGnify/ENA primary metagenome ERZ504872 (study PRJEB26092, sample SAMD00036425) | human gut metagenome | host: Homo sapiens | study: EMG produced TPA metagenomics assembly of...
ACGGCCGCCGTTGGTGACGAGCTGGCCGTCCTCGGTGATGGCCGTGCCGGAGTGGTAGACCGTGACGTTCGGCTCATCGGGCAGCTGGCCGTCCACAAGGCCGGTGATGGGCTTGCCCTTCTCGTAGGCCACCGGGTAGCCGCCGGAAGCGAGGATGACGCAGGCGGCAGCGCCGTCGGAGAACTTGACCTCGGTGTCGGCCAGCGTCCCCTCGGTGCAGGCGGTCATGACCTTGAGCAGGTCGCTTTCCAGCAGGGGCAGCACCACCTGCGTCTCAGGGTCGCCGAAGCGGCAGTTGTACTCGATGACCTTCGGGCCGTCCGGGGTGAGCATCAGGCCGAAGTAGAGGCAGCCCTTGAAGGGGCAGCCCTCAGCGTTCATGGCCTTGATGGTGGGCAGGAAAATTTTCTCCATGCATTCGGCAGCAATGGCCGGAGTGTAATAGGGGTTTGGCGCGACGGTACCCATGCCGCCGGTGTTCAGGCCGGAGTCGTGGTCGTTGGCGCGCTTGTGGTCCATGGAGGACACCATGGGCTTGACCACCTTGCCGTCGGTGAAGCTCAGCACACTGACCTCGGGGCCGGTGAGGAACTCTTCCACCACGACGTGGTTGCCGGAAGCGCCGAACTTCTTGTCCAGCATGATCTCCTTGACGCCCTCGGCGGCCTGCTCTTCGTTCTCGCAGATGAGCACGCCCTTGCCCAGCGCAAGGCCGTCGGCCTTGATGACCACCGGGTATTTACCCTCAGCCTTGATATACTCCATGACCTTGGCGGGGTCGTCGAAGGTCTCATACTTTGCGGTGGGGATGCCGTACTTCTTCATGAGGTCTTTCGAAAAGACCTTGGATGCCTCGATGCGGGCAGCGGCCTTGTCCGGGCCGAAGGCCGGGATGCCGACTGCCGCCAGCGCATCCACCATGCCCAGTGCCAGCGGGTCGTCCTGAGCCACCACGACGTAGTCGAACTTTTCCGTCTCCGCAAAGCCGACCATCGTTTCCACGTCGGTGGCCTTGATGTTGACGCAGTGGGCGTCATAGCCGATGCCGCCGTTGCCGGGCGCACACCAGACTTCGCCGCAGTCGGGGCTCTTCTTCAATGCCTTGATGATGGCGTGCTCGCGTCCGCCGCCGCCAACGACCAGAATTTTTTTTGCCATTTTTATAACCTCCCAAACAGGTTATTGTTTTTCTGACATTTTCCCTTCACAGAAGGCTCCCCCTTTGGGGGAGCTGGCGCGCAAGCGCCTGAGAGGGCAAGCCCGGTACGACAATGCCGCCGCACAGCGATAGGCAGACTCTTTGTCAGAGCGATATTATCGCCGTACCTGCGGTTTTTTCTCAGCGTCCTTTCCCTCTCCGTCACCTCCGGTGACACCTCTCCCAAAGGGAGAGGCTTTTTAGTGATGGAACAGCCGGATGCCGCAGAATGCCATTGCGATGCCGTACTTGTTGCAGGTGTCGATGACTTGCTGGTCGCGGATGGAGCCGCCGGGCTGGACGATGGCCGTCACGCCGGAACGGCGTGCGCGCTCGATGTTGTCGCCGAAGGGGAAGAACGCATCCGAGCCGAGGCAGACGCCGGTGACATGGCTCAGGTACTCTTTCTTTTCCTCAGCGGTCAGCGGCTCGGGCTGACGGGTGAAGGTCTCGGCCCAGACGTCGTCACCGATGACGTCCTCGGGGGTGTCGCCGATGTAAACATCAATGGCGTTGTCGCGGTTGGGCTTTGCCACATCGTCACGGAAGGGCAGCTCCAGCACCTTCGGCATATGGCGCAGCTGCCAGTTGTCGGCCTTCTGGCCTGCCAGACGGGTGCAGTGGATGCGGCTCTGCTGGCCGGCGCCCACGCCGATGGTCTGGCCGCCTGCGGTGTAGCAGACGCTGTTGGACTGGGTGTATTTCAGGGTGATGAGGGCAATGATGAGGTCGCGCTTCTGCTCCTCGGTCACGGTCTTATTCTCGGTGACCCAGTTGGTCAGCATGGTGTCGGCGTTGATGGCCAGCTCGTTGCGGCCCTGCTCGAAGGTGATGCCGTAGACCTGCTTGTGCTCCACGGGGTTCGGCTTATAGGCCGGGTCGATGGCGACCACATTGTAATTGCCCTTCTTCTTGCCGGCGAGGATGGTCAGTGCCTCCGGCTCATAGCCCGGGGCGATGATGCCGTCAGACACTTCGTGCTGGATGAGCTTTGCAGTCGGCACATCGCAGACGTCGGAGAGAGCGATCCAGTCGCCGAAGGAGGACATCCGGTCCGCACCGCGGGCGCGGGCATAAGCGCAGGCCAGCGGCGAAAGCTCCATGTCCGGGGCGATGTGGTACATCTTCCGCTCCACATCGGTCAGGGGCAGACCGAGAGCTGCGCCCGCCGGGGAGACGTGCTTGAAGGAGGCGGCAGCGGGCAGGCCGCAGGCCTCCTTCAGCTCCTTCACCAGCTGGATGGAGTTCAGAGCATCCAGAAAATTGATGTTTCAAAGCCAATACATACCCTTCTTCTATCACCTTGCTGCTGAACAAGCCTAGCGCTTCGGAAAAGAGGAACACGACGATAAGTACGATGGTAAGGCTCGTCACAAAGCCGCTACAAGCCAGTATACCTTCTACAATCTTCTCAAAAATCTTTTTCATGTTGCCTATTGATTTCTGTATGCAAAGGAACGGGCCGGATGTTAAGGCAGTGTGACTAACGTTTGAAAGAAATATTTCAAAGGTGTTACAAAACTGTTACAACGGCCCAAAGCACATTCCATGTAACACATTTGTAATATCCATTACCTTAATTTGCATCATGTGTTTACCCAATTTGCACCATGTGTTTTATGAAGACAAGAAAATTACTCCTACTCCTCGCCCTGGCAGCTGCCACCACCGGCATGCAGGCGCAACGCATCAAAGGCAGCGACACCGTGCTCCCCATAGCGCAGCAGACCGCCGAACGCTTTATGACCTTAAAAGCAAGGGCCGCCGCAGCGACCCCGGAGACTCCTTCTACAACTTGGTAGATGAGCTGATTCAAATATCACATACGACACTCCAACTGTCAAACAGAACTTGACAAACAGCAAAAAAGTACTTCTCGAAAAACAATACTTTCGGAAGAGAGGAATGTGGATAACAAGACCGTTGCGGACCTTCATCGGAGCGCGGAATCCATGGGACTGTCAATCGTATCGCGCGACCTCCCACGCGACATATGTGGCCTGTACGACGACCGGCACAGGCTCATCCTGCTGGCCGACTGGCTCAACCAACGCCAACGCCGCTGCACGTTGTGCCACGAGCTCATACACGCCAGACACCATGACCCAGGATGCGGTACACGATACGGAATCAAATGCGAGCGCCGTTGCCGCAGGGAGACCGCGCTGGCGTTGATCTCACCGGTGGATTACGGCATGGCCGAGACGGTGTACGAGGGCAACACGTGGATGATGGCAGTGGAATTGGGAGTCACCATCCAGGTGTTGAACGACTACCGGCAGCTGCTGTACGATTCCGGCGTGTGCGTGCAATAGTTATACGCCTTTATACGTGTTTATAGAGCCTTATACCCCTTCGGATTCCTTATAAAAAAGACCCCGACCACCCGCATACCGCGAGCGCCGGGGTGAAAAACATGTGGAAAGAAGCGCCATGAAAGTGACCATTGATGACCTGTGGCTCAAGAATGACGATGATGGCAATCCGCCGAGTCGCGCGGCCAAACGCTCTTTGGCGAACTCACGCGATCCGATGAAGGCCAATGTGCCTGAGAAATGGCGTAAAAGCCGTTATGGAGTCGGGATGCGCTGGCGCTGTCATTGGACCATCGTCAAGGACGGTAGACGTGTGCAGAGGGCGAAGCAGTTCGCCAGGCTCGCCGAAGCGCAGGAATATGCCGCGGCCATGGAGGACGACATCAGGCGAGGACGCTACCGCGATCCTCGTCAGGAGCTTCGTGTCCTGGATGACGTGGCCGGCGAATGGCTCGCGTCGAAGGTCGATCTGAAACCCGGCACCGCAGGCCGGTATGCGAGGGAGCTGCGCCTGTACATCCTGCCCAAATGGGGTGGCATGACGTTGCGTGAGCTTCGCCCTGACATGCTGCAGGAGTGGGTCGGCCAGCTCATGGACGGCGGCTATCCGGCCGCGTTGCCGGACGGGCGTGATTCGAAGCCGCTGAGCGCGAGAAGCATCCGCAATATCATGAAAGTCGTCCTCAAGGGCATCTTTGACTACGCCGTCTCGAACGGGTGGATCGGTGAGAATCCTGTGGACAGGGTCACCGTGCCGAAGATCGTCTCCGACGATGACATGGTGTTCCTCTCGGTCCGCGAGGTCGAGTTGCTCGCGGACGAGGCGGAGAAGATCGGGAAGCCGGTGGACGGTCTGCTGGTCAGATGGCAGGCCTATACGGGATGCCGCATAGGCGAATCGCTTGCCCTCAAGGTCGGTGACGTGGACGCGGACAGGCGGCGCGCCAGGATAGGCCGCACATGGACTGACGACGGGCACGGCGGCAGCATGCTCGGCACCCCGAAGAACGGCAAGGCCCGCAACATCGCGATACCACGGTTCCTCATGCCGCAGATCAAGGCGCAGATGGATGGCATGGGTGATGACGACTGGCTGTTCCGCGCCACCCGTGGCGGGAACGTCTGGACGAACACGTGGCGGACAAGGATATGGAACAAGGCCGTCAAAGCGGCCGGCATGGAGGACGCGGGCGTGACCATACACAGTCTGCGCCACACATACGCGAGCTTCGCGATCGCCCAGGGCGCGGACGTGAAGACCCTGCAGATGCAGCTCGGCCACTCCTCTCCCAGCATCACATTGAATACCTACACGGCGCTCTGGCCGGAACGATTGGACGACGTGGCCGACGCGATCGGAGCCCTCCGCGAGCGCGAACTCGTGTGAATCGGGCATGGAGGTACCGCGGCGTTTGTATGCATTTGTATGCGGATTGTTTTCGGCGGAAAAAATAAGCCCTTGAAAACCTAATGTTTCCAAGGGCTCCTGTCGGGCTGACAGGATTTGAACCTGCGACATTCTGCTCCCAAAGCAGACGCGCTACCAAACTGCGCTACAGCCCGTTCATGCACTCCCGCACGTGGCAGGTGAACACGAGTTTCTATTGTAGCGTATGGTAGGACAACGACAGGCTAGAATGGCAAATACTGGAGGGAACGCGCATGGGACGTCATCAGCAAGCCGAGGCTTCAGGCATCATTTCCTTCATGGCATGCGCCACTCTTGCATGGATCGCCATGGGCCTATATCTGCAATTCGCTCCCGCCATCTGGCGTGTCACCCAACGCCTGTTCACCGTGTGTGCCGGAATCACCGCGGGATGTGGAGTCATCTCGTTCACCTTGGGGTATGCGCGCAACTCCAGGTCGATGACGTTGAAACATGGCTGGACCATTCCTATTCGCCGTATCTTCGAGATACTCGCTTTGTCCGTGGTCTACGCGTCGACCATTTTCGTCACGGCGTTCATGCTGCTTTCCATTGCCAGCAACATGATGGGGTTGCGCACGTTAAAAGGCTATCTGACTGCGCTCTGCGCCGCGATCTCGGGGGTCGTAGGCTATGTCACGTTCGTACAGGCGGAACTCATGAATGCCAAGACCATCGCATCCTTGTTGCCGTTCTTCGTGGTTTCCGGTGTCAGCATCGCAGGATTGACGTCCGATGATCCATACTGGTACAACAACAATTTCTCCCAATTGGGCGATCGAACCACTTTTGCTGCTCGTATGTTCAATTCGACATTGATGTTGGCCGGCGTCTGCATCGTCATCATCAGCTATTTCGCGATTTCGGAGCTCATCACCACGCACCGTCTGCAGATGCAGTATCTGTCTGCAAGCGATGAAAAAGAAGCTCCCAAACACTTCAAGGCGCGGATTCTTCTGCTATCGACCATGCTGACGCTCGCAGGCATCGCCTTCATCGGCATCGGCATGTTCCGTTACACGCCGCATCCGATTCTGCACAACGTATTCGCCCGCGGTCTTCCCTGCCTGATGAGCGTGCTGATGATCGCGCTGCCTTGGCTGGCCCCGCAGCTTTCAAAAGTAGTATATGTGATTTCAGACCTAGCTATCGTGATCGGGGCTCTTGCCGGGTTCCAGTGGTTGGCGGGGCGTAACACGTTGACGAACGTCGAGGCTCTTGCCGGCATGATGTTTCTGGGCTGGTTCATCATCTTTTCACGGCAGATTGCGGCCATCGAATCCGATCGTGTGCAGACGCAGCTTATTCTGGCGCAAACCAAGCGGCCAGAATCCGTCGAGGATCTTGCGGAGGTCAGCGAAACCGTTCCTGGAACCGTTTCCCGACTCTCGTCGGAAGTCTAATTCTCGTAACGGTTCACGAGCACAGTCCACAAACAATACGGCGAGGTGTCACCCGTACGGATGGCACCTCGCCTGTTCTCATGGCTATCAGAAATCGTAGTTCTTTGTGGTGGGCTTTCTATCGCTCATCAGCAACAGGAAGCTTCTCGACTGCGCCGTGATCGCGAAGCCGGCCTCATAGTTGAGTTCCGGACCCTTCGGATTATGCGTGTCGACGACCAGACGCCATTTCTTGCCATACCGCTCGTCCGGCAAGGTGAACATAATCGGCTCGTAATGCGCGTTGAAAATCAGGATGAAGTTATTGTCCACCATCTGGTTGCCATACCAGTCGGCTTCCGGAATATCGGAACCGTTCAGATAGATCATCACCGAGAACGCGTGGGTATTGGACCAATCTTCCATGTCCATGATGGAACCGGTGTGGTCCATCCATTCGACCTGCGGAATCTTATCGTCCGGGTCTCCTGGCTCGCGGCCGGTGAAGAAACGACGACGGTGGAGCACCGGGTGCTCGAGTCGCAGATGAATCAGCTTCGAAACGAACTCAAGCAGATCCTTCTGACTATCGTCAAGATCCCAATTGGTCCATGAAATGGCGTTGTCCTGGCAATAGGCATTGTTGTTGCCCTGTTGCGTGCGTGCCACCTCATCGCCGCCGCAGATCATCGGAATGCCCTGACTGCACAGCAGCGTCGCGAACATGTTGCGCATCTGCTGTTGCCGCAGGTCGTTGACGTCCTTGATGGTGGTCGGGCCTTCGACACCGCAGTTCCAGGAACGGTTGTTGCTTTCGCCATCCCTATTGCCTTCGCCGTTGGCGTCGTTATGCTTCTCGTTGTAGCTCACCAAATCGTTCATGGTGAAGCCATCATGTGCGGTGATGAAGTTCACGGAAGCCACCGGACGGCGGCCGTTCATCTGATACAGGTCGGAGCTGCCCATCAGACGGCTGGCGAATTCCGGTAGCGTCGATGGTTGCGAACGCCAGAAGTCACGCACGCAATCACGGTAGCGGCCGTTCCATTCGGACCAGCTGGACGGGAAGCCGCCCACCTGATAGCCGCCGGAACCCAAATCCCAAGGTTCGGCGATGAGCTTGACACGGGAGATGACCGGATCCTGTTCGACGATGTCGAAGAAGGCGGACAGCTTGTCGACTTCCTGGAACTGGCGGGCCAGCGTGGCCGCAAGATCGAATCGGAAACCATCGACATGCATTTCGGTGACCCAGTAGCGCAGGCTGTCCGTGATGAGCTGCAGCGCGTGCGGCGAGCGCATCAGCAGGGAGTTGCCGGTGCCGGTCGTGTCGAAGTAGTGGCGTCGGTCGTTGTCGACCAGACGGTAGTAGGCACCGTTGTCGATGCCTTTGAAGCTTAGGGTCGGGCCGAGGTTGTTGCCTTCGGCGGTGTGGTTGTACACCACGTCGAGGATGACTTCCATGCCGGCGCGATGGTAGGCCTTGACCATGGATTTGAATTCGTTGACCTGCTCGCCGCGTTGTCCGGAGCTTGAGTACGCGTTATGAGGCGCGAAGAAGCCGATGGTGTTGTAGCCCCAGTAGTTGCTCAGGCCTTTTTCCTGCAGGAAGCTGTCGTTGACGAACTGGTGGATCGGCATAAGTTCGATGGCGGTGACGCCGAGCTTCCTCAGATATTCGATGACCGATGGATATGCGAGGCCCGCGTAGGTTCCACGGATGTCCGGCGGCACGTCCAGGTTGAGATTGGTCATGCCACGCACATGGGCTTCGTAGATTACCGAATCATGGTAGGAGATGTTCGGATGTTGGTCGTTGCCCCAGTCGAAATACGGATTGACCACGGCCGATTTCATGGTATGCGGCGCGGAATCCAGCGTATTCATGCTGGTGACGTCCTCAGGGCTTTTGAACCAATACGAATAGAGGCTTTCGTCACCGTCGATGTTTCCCTCGATGGCTTTTGCGTACGGGTCGAGCAGCAACTTGTTCGGGTTGCACCGCAGGCCCTTTGCTGGATCATACGGACCGTACACACGATAGCCGTACCGTTGCCCGGGTTGTATTCCCGGCAGATAGTTATGCCATACGTAGGAGTTCTGCTCCGTCATTTCCACTCGGGTCTCACGGTCTTCCTCATCGAAAAGACAAAGCTCGACTTTCTGGGCCACTTGAGAGAAGAGGGCGAAATTCACGCCGGCGCCGTCGTAGCTCGCACCGAGTGGATACATCGATCCAGGTCTGATTTGCATAATTCAAGTATCGCACGTTTTGCGAGTTGAATTCGTTATTTCGTTTATTCCGGCGATTGTTTTTACAATTCGAAACCTGCAGGCCGCTATTGTTGCCGCATTCTGCGAATTTGCTCATGCAAAATGGCGATCTCCGAATTGGAGGCCGTGATGTGCGTGTCTCGTAGCTGCTTCCACGGGATCCAAGCAGATTCGACATGCTCGTCGGCGTCGAAATGCCGTTCGACGGCCTGCCAGTGGCGCAGGTGCACCACCATGATGTTGGCCAGTTCGTCGGTCATGCCTTCGGATGAATAGAATTGCCCGACATGGTCGATATCGCAACTGTTTTCGTCGATTGGCTCGACGCCGGTCTCTTCGCGCAGCTCACGCAATGCGGCCGCATCGACGTCTTCCCCGTCATCGATGAGTCCTGCCGGCAGACCGTAGGCGAAGGCGTCGCAGCCGACACGGTATTCTCGTTCGACCAAGTACAAATCCTGCGCGCAGTCATGCACCAGCATGACCACACAGGGCGCGTGCCGCATCACCTGTCTGCGGATCACGGTTTGTCCGCCGTCTCGTGTCTGCAACGCGATACGCATGTCCTCCACGCCGAAAATCGCGCCTTGATACACGTGCTCTCTGCTGAGTACTGTGGCCGGTCTGGTCATGTCCACGCCATCGCTGGATTCGTTCAGCGACATATCCATGCTGGTCGTATCGGACATCGTCGTTCAGCGTTCCTGCCCGCAGGACGGCAGTACCAGATTCCAGGGATCGGTGTTCATGGAAATCCAGCGGACGGTGGGGATGTCTCCGGTCGCCTCAGATACGGCACGAGGCACATCGCCCATGGCGTATTGGAACCATATGGATTCGATGGCGCTGTGTGGCGTGTTGATGAACATCGGACGAACAGTGGCGTCGCCTCGGCCGAGTTCGATGTCCGCGGCACGCATGGACGCCTCATAGCGCGCCTGCTCGATGGCATCGGTCACCGGATGATGGCGCAGATCGCTGGTCACATACACATCGACGCCTGCGGCACGCACTTCATCGAACAGGGAATCGCCCGAGCCCGGCAATACCGCCACCGTGCCGATCGTCGCGTCAAGGTCGCCGCACACCTGCACGCCAAGTTCGGTGTATGGCAGCGCGTCGGCCACACGACGGGCGAAATCACGCAATGCGATCGGCTCCTGCAACCGGCCGACACGGCCCAATCCGACCGGATGTTCGGCTTTCGGATCTTCGATGGGTACCAGCGGACGCTGTTCGATCAGGCCGAACGCGTCGGCGGCGGCCATGCTGACTCCTCGGTAGGAGGCATCGGCATTGGTGTGCCCAACCCACAGCGCGCAACCGGCGAGGTTGAGCTTCCGGACGATCTCACCACGGAATCCTAGTCCGGAGACCGCATGCACGGAACGGAAGAACAGCGGATGGTGGCAGATCAGCAGGTCGATGCCTCCGGCGATAGCCTGGTCGATCACCGCCATGGATGGGTCCGCCGCGAACGCGATGTTGCGCACGTCGTGGCGAAGGTCTCCCACGATGAGTCCCGGCTCATCCCATTGTTCCGCGTATCGCAGCGGATACAGCGTTTCAAGCACATCCACGACCTGCTTCAGCGTTGCCACAATCTTCCTTCTTTCTTTTTTAATCAGCCTTCGATTATCCGACGGGAACGGATCAGTGGGCCGCCAATTGCCAATCGGAACCGATGCCCGTCGATACGTCCAACGGAACGGCCATGGTGACGGCATGCTCCATGGCATCCTTCACCAGCGCGGTGGCCTGCTTCTCCTCACCGGGCGCGATCTCCACCACAAGTTCATCATGAATCTGCAGTATGAGGCGACTTCCAAGGTTCGCTTCCTGCAGTGCGTCATACGCACGAATCATGGCGATTTTCATGATGTCCGCCGCCGAGCCTTGGATAGGCGCGTTCAACGCGGCGCGTTCAGCCGCGTCCCTCACGGCACGGTTCGGCGATTTGAGACCGGGAAAATACCTGCGCCTTCCGAAAATGGTTTCGGTATATCCTTTTTCGCGTGCGGACGAGACAAGCGATTCAAGGTATTCATGGACTTTGCCAAAAGTGGCGAAATACTGGTTTTTCAGCGATTCGGCTTCTTTGGGCTTGATCTTGAGCTGCTGGGCAAGTCCATACGTGCTCAGACCGTAGGCAAGTCCATAGCTCATCGCCTTGACGTGGCTACGCTGATCGGACGTGATGTCGTCAACGGGAATGCCGTAGACCAAGCTGGCCACATACTTATGGAAGTCCTTGCCGGAGCGGAAGGCCTCTATCAACGCCTCATCACCGGAAAGGTCGGCCATGATGCGCAGTTCGACCTGCGAGTAGTCGGAGCTCAGCAACGATTCGAAGCCCTCTCCCGGCACGAACGCGGATCGAATCTCACGACCTGCGGGATCCCGGTTCGGAATGTTCTGCAGGTTTGGATCGACGGAGCTCAATCGTCCGGTGGCTGCCACCGTCTGTTCGAAAGTGGTGTGGATGCGACCGTCATGACGGTTTGTGGCGTCGATCAACGTCTGCACGATCTGCTTGAGCTTGTTCTTTTCACGATGCATCAGCAACGCGTCAAGGAACTGGCATGCGCGGTCGTTATCGTACGAGCGGTCACGCAAGGTCTGCAATGCCGCGGCATTGGTGGTGTATGAACCGGACTTGGTTTTTTTCGTCGGTTTCAATCCCATGTCTTCGAACAGGATCTTCTGCAGCTGTTTGGGGCTTTGCAGGTTCACCTGCTCCCCCGCGAACTGCCACGCCGTTTCCTGTGCCTGAGCAGCGTCGGCGGCAAGTTGGTCGCGCATCTGCACCAGACGTGTCATATCCACTTGGGCGCCGACCTGTTCCATGCCATGCAGGACCTGAGAGACCGGAAGCTCAATGGATTTGAGGAGACCGAATTGTTCGCGCTTATCCAGCACACCGGCCAAATATTCGGCCAAAAGCCCCACGATTGCGGTGCGGGTGAGTATCAGCTCGTCGTTCTTGGAATCGTTTTCCTCAGGCTCGTCGAAGTCCAAGGTCCCCTGTGTCGCGGCTTCGGCTTGTGCTTCGATGTGCAGATCAAGGAAATGGGCCGCAGCCTGTTCCAGCGTGTCCGCGTGGAAATCCGGGTGGACAAGATATCCGGCGAGCTTGGTGTCGAACAATGGTTCCGGAAGTTCCACGCCGATGCTGCCCAGCAGATGCGCATGTTCTTTGTAACCGTGCACGACCATGGAATGGTGATAGCGGTCGAACAGCCTTTGCAGGCATTGCACCATATCCGGACTGAATACGTCGATGCGAATGGCTTCGCCGTGCACGGCGATCATCAATGCCGAAAGAGAGGCTTCTCCGGGTTTGCTCGTGCCTTCGGCGTAAAGCGTCCAGGACTGTTTCACCTTGTCCGTGCAACGGGTCGAAGAATCGATTTCGAAGCCGAATTCCGGAATGTCGTTGGAGGAGCGTTCATGGCGTTCGTGCAGATGTTCCTGCACCACGGGGAAATGGTTTTGGACCCATGTCTCCACCACATGCGGATCGTTGACGTCTTCGACATGTGGCAGCCCGAGCTTGCTGGATTCGTGCACGTCCCCGGATGGTTTGTCCGCATTGAACGTTTTGAGCACGCGATTCTTGGTCCGAACACCGAATTCGAGCTTGGTGAATAGATCGTCGAGTTGACCAGCGTCGACTTGTCCAAATGTCAGGTCGGATACCGACACGCCAAGATCAAGGTCACGAACCAAAGCGTTCACGGAACGGTTCAGTTTGACCTGTTCGATGTTTTCGCGCAGGGCTTCGCCTTTTTTGCCGCTGATCTCGTCGGCGTGTTCGATGATCTGCTCAAGTCCGCCGTACTGGTTGATCCATTTGGCCGCGAATCCGTCGCCGACTCCGGGAACGCCGGGGATGTTGTCAGCGGTTTCTCCGCGCAAGGCGGCCAGATCCGGGTATTGCGCGGGAGAGACATGATATTTCTCCTGCACGGCATCCGGGGTCATATGTTTGAGGTCTTTGAAATGGTGGCCGGGATACAGCACGGTGATGTCGTCGTTGATCAGCTGGAAAGCATCACGGTCGCCGGACAGCACCAATGTGCGGTAGCCTGCCTGGTCGCCCATGCTGGCGAGCGTGCCGATCACATCGTCACCTTCGTAACCGGGTTTTTCGATGTATGTGACGCCCAAGGCCGTCAGCATCTGCTGGATTAATGGCAGCTGGCTGAGCAGTTCCTCGGGGGCCGCGTCGCGAGTTCCTTTGTACTGCGGCAGCATCTGGTTGCGGAACGTGCCGCCCTTCACATCGAATGCGACGGCAAGATGGTCTGGATGTTCGGCATCGATCACCTGCGAAAGCATGGTGGCGAATCCCCAGACCGCGTTGGTGGCCTGACCTGATGATGTACTGAAATTCTCTACGGGCAAGGCAAAAAAAGCGCGGAACGCCAAGGAATGGCCGTCAACGACCAATAGCGTCCCGCGCGTAGTGCCTTCCACAGTTGCTGTGTTAGCGCTCATCCTCTGCTTCCGACTTCTGATCACCGTACTTGGCGATGATGGCCATAGCCAGACGCTTCTTCGGGATGCGCTGGTCCATGGAGGTCTTCTGAATCCAACGGAAAGCGCCCTGTTCGGAGAAGTCCGCCTTGTCCATCAGCAGGCCCTTGGCGCGGTCGACGAGCTTGCGCTCCTCCAGCGTTTCTTCGGCCTTCTTCAGCTGCTCTTCGGCCTTCTTCAGCTGTTCCTCGGTTTCCTGCAGTTTGGACTCGCTACGTTCGACATTGTCAAGCAGATCGTTGATTTCGGCGAAACGGCCCATGGCGACTTCCAAAGCCGGCAGCAGCTTGGATTCCTCATACGGCTTGGTGACATACGCCATGGCGCCAGCGCCCGTGGCCTTTTTGACCAAATCAGACTGGGAGAATGCCGTCAGCATGACGACCGGAGCGATGTTCTCATCACAGATGATGCCAGCGGCCTCGATGCCATCCATGCGAGGCATCTTGACATCCATGCACACCACGCTCGGGCGGAACTTACGGGTCAGTTCAACGGCTTCCTCACCGTTGGCGGCCTCTCCGACGACCTCATAGCCGTTATCCTCAAGCATGGCGACCAAATCCATGCGGTTCACGGATTCGTCTTCGGCAACGACGACGGTGCGCTTGTGTGCCTCGTTATTATTGGCAGAATCCGGCTCGGGAGCCGCAGCAGCTTGGAGCTCCTCATCAGTGAGTACTTCGTCCGGTTCCGTGGTCTTCTCTGCAGCCATGTCGGTCTCTTTCCACTGTCACACCCAAAGCCGGCCTAACATGCCCCAACCCGGGCCTGGATTGATATTGATTTCTTACGTGCCCTCGGTGGGACTCGAACCCACACTGCGCAGATTTTGAGGCTGCTTCCTCTACCAATTGGGATACGAGGGCTTGCACGCAACTCTGGAAGAATACCACATGATTGCGATTTGCGCCAAATCTCGGCGTTGTCATCATTCGGGGACATCGCGTAAAAACAATAATCCTCCCATCGGGAACCAATGGGAGGATTATGGAATCAGCGTTTAACGCGACGATTCAAATCTCAGTCGCAGGCACCAACGGTGTGGACGTAGATGGAATCGGTGCGACCCGGCTGGTGTTCGCCCTGGGCGGAGCTCAGCACGACGATCTTGTCGCCATCGGAGACCTTGCCGGCGTCCTTGAGGACCTTGTCGGTGAAAACCATGAGGTCCTTGCGGGACTTGTCATGGTAATCCTCGTCGACCAGGAAGGACTCGGTGCCCCAAGACAGGGCCAGCCAGTGGAAGGTGTGCTCATTGTTGGTGATGCCGTAGATCGGGGTGGCCGGACGTTCACGGGACACGCGGTGCACGGTGGAACCGGTCTGGGTGTAGGCGACGATGGCCTTGGCGTTGAGCTTGTCGGCCAGGTCGACGGCGGCGGAAGAGACGGCACCGGTGGAGGACATATCCAGGTTCTTCAGCTCCGGGATGCGGTCGAAACCATGCTCGGTGGCGAAGGTGGAGATGCGGCTCATGGTGTTCACGGTGACTGCCGGGTACTTGCCGACGGCGGTCTCGTTGGAGGTCATGGTGGCGTCGGCACCGTCGAGGACGGCGTTGGCGCAGTCGGATGCCTCTGCACGGGTCGGGACCGGGGAGCTGACCATGGAGCCGAGGACTTCGGTGGCCACGATGACCGGCTTGGCGTACTGACGAGCCAGCTCGATGCAGCGCTTGGTGGCCAGCGGGACCTCTTCCAGCGGGCACTCGACGGCCATATCGCCACGTGCGACCATGATGCCGTCGAACGCCTTGACGATCTCCTCGAGGTTCTCGAGGGCCTGCGGCTTCTCGATCTTGGCGACGACCGGGATACGGCGGCCTTCCTCGTCCATGATCTCATGGGCGCGATCGATGTCGGTGGCGAAGCGCACGAAGGACATGGCAATGATGTCGGCGCCGGTGCGGATGGCCCAGCGCAGATCCTCTTCGTCCTTCTCGGTCAGAGCCGGCAGAGACACGGCGACGCCCGGAAGGTTGATGCCCTTGTGGCTGGAGACCGGTCCGGCAACGACAACCTTGGTGTACACGTTGTTGCCTTCGACCTTGGTGACCTCGAGGCGGACCTTGCCGTCGTCGATGAGGATCGGATCGCCTGCATGGCAGTCGCCCGGGAGACCCTTGAAGGTGGTGGAGGTGATGTGCTCGTCGCCTTCGATGTCATCAGTGGTGATGACGAACTCCTGGCCTTCGGTCAGCTGGACCTTGTCCTCGCCGTCGGCGTTCTTCTTGAACCAACCGCAGCGGATCTTCGGACCCTGCAGGTCAACCAGGGCTGCGACGTTGCGGCCAGTGGCCTTGGCGGCGGCACGGAGGTTGTTGTAGACCTTGAGGTGGTCTTCCGGAGTGCCGTGGGAGCGGTTCAGACGAGCGACGTCCATACCTGCTTCGACAAGGCTGGTGATGCCTTCCAGGGACTCGGTAGCGGGACCGATGGTATCTACGATCTTGGCTTTACGCATGAATGCCTGCCTATTCTTGTTGATATTGATTTTGGATCTGACGACCCTGTTTCCAATGGCATAGCTTACTAGCAAAAAGCGCCCACTTCCACCTCAGAACTAGGTGTGTTGTGAGCGCTCACAATTTCGTAGGAGAATAGAAAAGCTCTATTCTCCCAACGTTTGCCGGACTGTCACTTTTCGTTCGCTTTCATGGTGCGCATCTTAATAACACTTGCCAAAGCCGCACCACCAATCGCAAGAACGATCACGACAAGCGACAGCCATGTGGGCACTTCCGGAACCCAGGAAATCGGCTGGCCGCCATTGAGGAACGGCAGCGAATTGCCATGCAGGGCCTCCATGATGAGTTTGACGCCGATGAAGCCCAGCACCACGGACAGGCCCAGCGGAAGATAGACGAGCTTGTCAAGCAGCTCTCCGAGCAGGAAGTACAGCTGCTGCAGACCGAGCAATGCGAACACGTTGGACGTGAACACGATGAACGGATCTTTGGTCAGGCCGAAAATGGCGGGGATCGAATCGAAAGCGAACATCACGTCGGTGGTGCCGATGGTCAGGAACACGATGAGCATCGGGGTCCAATGCTTCACACCGTTCTTGATAGTACGCAGCTTTTCGCCGTCGTATTCATCGGTGATCTTGATGACCTTGCGCAGTGCGTGAATCAACGCGTTCTCATGGTATTCCTCGTCCTCGTCTCCCCCGGCGACGAGTTTGATGGCCGTGACGATGAGGAACGCGCCGAATAGGAAGAACACCCAAGTGAAGCGCGAGATGATGGCAGCGCCCACCAAAATGAACATGCCTCGCAGTACGAGCGCGACGGTGATGCCGACTGACAGCACGAATTTCTGTAGTTCCTTCGGCACCGCGAAATTCGACATGATAATGACAAACACGAACAGGTTGTCTATGCTCAGCGAATATTCGGTCAGCCAACCTGAGTAGAACTCGATGGCAGGCTTCGAGCCGGCGAAGAACCACATGAGTCCGCCGAAGATCAACGCCATGACCACGAAGAACGCGATATGCTGCACGCATTCCTTGGTGGAGGGCACATGCGGCTTGCGCCCGATGATGAACAGGTCCACCACGAAGAAGACGGCAAGCACCGCAAACGTGGCGATTTCAAAAACAAGTGGTGTTTCAGCCATAATCCACTATGGTACGGATGCCGTATGACCGGTCGAGAACTATTTGCTCGCCTCCGTCATCTGCCGAAGTTCCTTTTTCAGGTCACGGATCTCGTCACGCAGACGAGCCGCAAGCTCGAATTGCAGTTGTTCTGCGGCGGTATGCATCTGCTCGGACAGTTGTCGAATGAGATCAGCTAGATCCTGTGCGGGCAATCCGGCCTTGAGAATCTCCTC
>ENA-OQNA01000242-OQNA01000242.1-human-gut-metagenome-genome-assembly--contig:-NODE-242-length-16969-cov-4.627954_pt1 | contig 16969 bp, 16 predicted proteins | sample MGYA00242625_ERZ504872 | MGnify/ENA primary metagenome ERZ504872 (study PRJEB26092, sample SAMD00036425) | human gut metagenome | host: Homo sapiens | study: EMG produced TPA metagenomics assembly of...
TGATCGTCAGCATTAGTCACCGTGGGCAGCACCATCCGCCTGAGCGTGTTTGCCCGTCGGCGTGAGATCGAGATCATGAAGTATGTGGTGCCACCAATGCGCTGGTCACCCTGCCCTTTGTGGTCGAGGGCCTGGCCATGGGCCTGATCTCCGGCGCCCTGACGGCGGGCGTGAGCCTTGCCGCCTACTCCTATACCGTCAGTGCTGCCAGCACCCTGGGAGGCCTGTGGCAGATGATCATGGGCCATGCCCTGGTGCCGGTGGCCAACGTCTGGCCCACCGTCGTGATCTACAGCCTGGCGGGCGGCGCTCTGGTGGGCGGCCTGGGCAGCATGTTCTCCATCCGCAAGCATCTGAATGTCTGACCGAAAGGAGACGTCCATGAAAAAAGCAATGCACGCAAAACCTTTCCGGCTCCACGCACCGGGCCACAAAGCCCGTCATGCCCGGCCAGAAAGCCCCCGCACCCGCGTGGTGCGTGCGGTGAGCCTGTGCCTGGCCTGCATCTGCCTGCTGGTCACGGCCACGGTATACCCGGCTTCGGCGGCCACGGGCAGCAGCAGTATGTCCAGCCTGCAGAACAAGCTGAACAAGCTGTCGCAGTCCATCAAGCTGCATGAACAGGAACTGAACGATGCCAAAAAGAAAGAAGCTGCCGCCAAGGCGCTGGAAAGCGAACTGAAGGAGCGCGTCAGCGTCATTCAGGATCAGATCAGTGTGCTCAGCGGGCAGATCGCCTCGGTGCAGAACAGCATCGGCCAGAAGGAACAGGAGATCAGCGCCAAGGAGACCGAGATCGCCGAAAAGGAAACGGAGATCGCGGAAAAGGAGCTGGAGATCCAGGACCAGTGGAGCGACTTCAAAAAGCACATGGCCGCCATGCAGGAGCTGCGGGACGGCGGCAGCGTGGCCATGCTCAGCGCGGTGAACGACCTGTATGAACTGCTGACCTTCAACGAGGTCATGCAGGACATCTCGGTGAAGGACACCGAGATCATGGACAACATGAAAACCGCCAAGGCCGGGCTGGAAGCCGACAAGACCGCGCTGGAAAGCGACCGTGCCGAGCTGGTGAGCCAGAAGGCTGACCTGCAGAGCCAGAAGAAAGAGCTGGACAGCCAGAACAGCCAGATGCAGTCCAAGCAGAGCGAGCTGAACAGCAGCATCTCGGCGGCCCGGATGTCGGCGGCTGATGCCAAGAAGGCCCAGGCTGCCGCACAGGCCGCCATCGAGTCGGACGAGCTGAACTACGAGGCCGTCAAGAAGCAGATCCAGAAGCTTATCGCTGCGGCTGCCTCCAGCCAGCCTCAGCTGAGCTTTACCGGCTTTATCTGCCCGCTGAAGAGCTACAGCCGCATTTCCAGTGAGTACGGCTGGCGCAAGAACCCGGTGTCCGGCGTGAACAAGCTGCATGCCGGCATCGACCTGGCTGCCGGCGGCGGCACCCCCATCTACGCAGCCGCCAGCGGCTATGTGCAGGTGGCAGGCTGGTCCAGCGGCGGCTACGGCAACTATGTCATCATCTACCACGGCAAAATGTCCGACGGCAACACCTACAGCACCCTGTACGGCCACATGCGGTCGGTGGCCACCAGTGCCGGCAAGTACGTCAAGCAGGGCGAGCTCATCGGCTATGTGGGCAGCACCGGCAATTCCACCGGCAACCACCTGCATCTGGAGGTGTGGAAGGGCGGCAGCAAGGCCAACGCCGTCAACCCCCGCGGCTACATCCCGTTCCCGCACAATTGATCCATCGTGAAGGAGTCTGGTTTTTATGAACGAACAAAAACGTAAGCGGATGCTGCGCATCGCCTGCCTGCTGCTGGCAGGGGTGTTTGTGCTCTCGCTGCTGGGCAGTATTTTCATGATGCTGCTGTTCTGACAGGGAGGAAGCTGACATGAACCGTAAAATCTCCATCGGCATGGCGGTCACCATCGTGATCCTTGCCATGACGGTCACTTTTTCCATCACCATGCTGGTGGCCATGCGTCTGTTTGACAGCACGGTGAGCAGCGTCAAGGAAAAAGAGAGCATGTACAACAAAATCGCAGAGGTGGACCGCTACGTCCGCAGCAACGATTATTACACCATTGACGAAAACACGCTGTACGACCGCCTGACCGCAGGCTACCTGCTGGGCACCGGCGACAAGTACGCCCGCTACTACAACGCTACCGCCTACACCGAGCTGGTCAATGTGCAGAACGGCACCATCCTGGGCATCGGCGTGGAGCTGGGTCTGGACCAGACCGGCTACGCCAAGGTGACCAAGGTATACGATGGCTCGCCTGCCCAGGAAGCCGGCATCGTGGTGGGCGACTACATCACCGCCGTGGGCGACACCGACGTCAAGAGCCTGACCACCGTGGATGCGGTGCAGTCCCGCCTGCAGGGCGAGGCCGGCACCACCGTCACCGTGACCTGGCTGGACAGCGCGGCATCCTCCCATACGGCAGACCTGACCCACTCCGGCTACACCAGCACCACGGTGGACTATCAGATGCTGGGCGATGTGGGTTATATCAAGATCCGTCAGTTCGACGGCAGCACCCCCAGTGAGCTGGACTACGCCATCCGCGCCCTGAGCGCCAATGGTGCTGCCAGCCTGGTGTTTGACCTGCGTGACAACGGCGGCGGCGTTCTGGATGACGCCATCAGCTGCATCAATCTGATCGTGCCGGAGGGCACGGTGGCCTACGCCGAGGATAAAAACGGCAACCGCACCGTGGTGGGCAGCAGCGACAGCGAGACCGAGACGTCCCTGCCTCTGGTGTGTCTGGTAAATGGCAGCACCGCCAGCGCAGCGGAGCTGTTCGCCGCCAGCCTGCGCACCATGAGCGGTGCCCGTCTGGTGGGCACCACCACCATGGGCAAGGGCACCATCCAGAGCAGCCCGCAGCGCCTGTCGGACGGCAGCGCCGTGAGCATCACGGTGGCAAAACTGCTCTGCGGCGACGGCACCAGCTTTGACGGCACGGGCCTGAGCGTGGATGTGGAGCGCGCCCTGAGCGCGGATGAAGCCAACTCCTATCTGGACTACACCCCGGAGACGGATCCCCAGGTCCAGCGCGCCGTGAGCGCAGCCCAGCAGCTCAGCGGCACCACCACCGTGGCCGGTGCCAACGACAGTGCTTCTTCCGCTGCTGCTTCGGAGGCTGCCGACAGCACCGCCGCTGACGCCGAGACTGCACCGGAGACGGATGCACCGGAAGAACCGGCAGACACTGCACAGAGCGAAGCGGCGGCCGATTCTGCGGCACAGTAAATAATTAGAACACCCCCAAAGGCTGCTGCATACCCTGCAACAGCCTTTTTCTGAGAAAGGATGGCCTCCATGCCCGAACTGACCGACATTTCCGTGATCCGTGCCCTGTGCGAAAAATACGATTTTGCGCTCTCCAAGGGCTTTGGACAGAACTTCATCATCAATCCGGGCATCCCCACCAAGATCGTGGATGCCAGTGGGGTGGACAAGCGCTACGGCGTCATCGAGATCGGCCCCGGCATCGGTGTGCTGACCAAAGAGCTGGCCAAGCGTGCCGCCAAGGTGGTGTCCATTGAGGTGGACGAGCGCCTGCCGCCGCTGCTGGCCGAGACCATGGCCGGGGTGGACAACTTCAAGCTGGTGCTGCAGGACGTGCTGAAGGTGGACCTGAAAGCCCTCATTGCGGCAGAGTTCCCGGGCATGCCGGTGGCCGTGTGCGCCAACCTGCCCTATTACATCACCAGCCCCATCGTCATGAAGCTGCTGGGCGACCGCCTGCCCATCGAGAGCCTGACCGTGATGGTGCAGAAGGAAGCCGCCGACCGCTTGGCCGCCGTGCCCGGCACCCGGGCTTCCAGTGCCATCAGCTGTGCAGTGAACTACTACGCCGCCTCCAGGCTGATGTTCACCGCTGCGCCGGGCAGCTTTTACCCGGCCCCCAAGGTCACCAGTGCCGTGGTGCGCATGGACATCCGCCCCACCCCCGCCGTGCAGGTGGAGGACGAGGACGGTTACTTTGCACTGATCCGTGCGGCCTTTGGCCAGCGCCGCAAGACTGCGGCCAACGCCATTGCAGGCGGCCTGAACCTGCCCAAGGAAAGGTCATTGCCGCCATCGAGGCGTCCGGGTTCGACGCCCGCATCCGCCCCGAGGCCCTTACCCTGGCCGACTTTGCAAAGATCCAGCAGGCCCTTGCCTGACCGGACTGCAAACAGAAAGCCCTGCCGCTGAAAATCAAGCGGCAGGGCTTTTATGCTGTCGGTTATTGCGGCTGCTCCGCAGACGGTTCGTAGCGGAAGCGCTGCAGGGTCTGCTCCAGTGCGTTCAGGTCCACCGGCTTGGACAGGTGGGCGTTCATGCCGGCATCCAGGCTCTTTTTGACGTCCTCGGCAAAGGCGTTGGCTGTCATGGCGATGATGGGAATGGTCCGGCCCAGCGGGTTTGCACCGCTGCGGATCGTCCGGGTGGCTTCGTAGCCGTCCATGCCGGGCATCTGTACGTCCATCAGGATGGCGTCGTACTCGCCGGGGGCCACGGTCCGGAATTTCTCCACGACCTCGACACCGTCGCGGCAGATGGTGCAGGAAGCGCCCCGCATCTCCAGCAGGGACTGCAGGATCTCGGCGTTGATCTCGTTGTCCTCGGCGCAGAGGAAGCGCATCCCGTGCAGCGACGGGCTGTCCTGCGCCGGGGCAGGGCAGACGGCGGGTGCTGCCTGCACCGTTTCTTCGCAGATCTTGAAGTCCAGCACCACCTCGAAGCGGGTGCCCTTGCCCAGCTGGCTTTGCAGCGTGATGACACCGCCCATCATGTCCACGATGTTCTTGGTGATGGCCATGCCCAGGCCGGTGCCCTGCACCTTGTTGGTCACCGAATTCTCGGCCCGACTGAAGGACTCGTAAATGTGCTTCTGGAACGCTTCGCTCATGCCGATGCCGTTGTCGGTAACGGTGAACTTGTAGCGGGCATAGTGGCCGCTGCGGAGGATCTCCTCCACATTCAGCGAGATGCTGCCGCCATGGCCGGTGTACTTGACCGCATTGGACAGGATGTTGAGCAGTACCTGCCGCAGGCGAGTGGCGTCGCCTTCCACATTCTCGTGGAGCAGATCGTGGACTTGTACGGTGAACTGCTGGTCCCGCAGCACGGCCTGCTGGCGGATCACGCTGTCCACCTGCGCGATCTGCTCGGCCATGCGGAAGGGCTGGATGTTCAGAGTGGCCTTGCCGCTTTCAATCTTGCTCATGTCCAGGATCTCGTTGATGAGGTTCAGCAGATGCCGGCTGGCGGTCTTCAACTTGTCAATGTAGCCCTGCAGCTTGCCCGGGTTTTGCAGGTCGTTTTCCATCAGGCTGGCCAGGCCCACGATGGCGTTCATCGGGGTACGGATGTCGTGAGACACGTTGCTCAGGAAGGTGGTCTTGGCCGAGCTGGCGCTCTCCGCCTGCTGCAGGGCCGCCCGCAGCTCTCGCTGGCTTTCCTGCAATTTCTGGTTCAGCTTCCGGGCCTGCCGGGCGGCTTCCTTGGCGTTTGCCTCAGCGATGCGCGACCGGCGCAGCGAGACAAGGATGACCGCCAGGATCATCCCGAAGAAGGTGATCAGCATCACGGAGACGACAAGAAAATTATCCTTTACAAAGTCGGTCACGGTCACCTTTTCCAGCGAGGCCTCGTACATGGGCAGCGCACCCGTCAGCATGGAGGCCGGGATCGTGCGCAGGGTCTTGTTCAGGATCGACATCAGGGTGACATCTCCGCGTGCCACGGCAAAAGAGACATTGCCGTCCTGCGTGAGGAAAACGCTGTGGAGCCTTTTGTCCTCACGGTACTTCGCGACCTCGCCCGATTCGGCAAGCAGGCAGTCGTTTTCGCCGCTGCGCATGGCTGCCTCGGCATCCTTCAGGGAATTGTACTCGACGATGTTCCAGTCCGGATAGCAGTAAGAAACGTACCATTTCAGCAGCAGGTCATCCTTCAGCAGAGCAACGGTGTTCGCATGGTTCTCGTTGAAGGAATTCTGCGCCGTGACTGCCGCCATGTTCAGGGTCAGGACCGTGTTGGACAGAACGAAGTTGTTCTCTTCCGCTACATAGGGGTTCTGGGCAAAATGGAAAATGAGGTCGATCTGGCCGTCTTTCAAGGCCTGGACCTCCTCTTCCATGGAATCATACCCGACCAGTGAAAAATCCAGCTTCTGGTTGCTGATGCTGTCGGATGCAAAGGTGATGTAATCGTTGATCACCCCCACCAGCTGCCCGTTCTCCGGCACATAGGTACTGATGCCGGCATCGCTGGTCAGAAAACCGATCCGGATGTCTCCATGCTGCGTGACCCAGTCCTGTTCCTCACGGGACAGCACAGGCGTATAGGAGGCAGAAAGATACCGCTTGTGCAGCTCGTCGGCGTAAAACGGCTTGTCGAATTCCATCTTGCGCATGGCGTGATCCAGCTCTTCCTTCAGGTCCTGCCGGGTCCTGCTGATGGCAAAGTAGATGTCGGAGCCGCCGGTCTGGGCAATGGCAGACATGCCGTATTCCACCCAGGCAGGCGTCTCGGTGGAAATGACGCAGTCGATCTCGCGGTCCTGCGCCTGTTGCTTGCCCTGCTCGAAGCTGTTGGACCACACATATTGCAGATGCAGGCCGTGATCCTCCTCCCATTGATAGAACTGGGCGGCCTGCACGCTGGTTTTCAGCAGGGCGATGCGTTTGCCGTTCAGAGTGCGCAGATTTGAGGCCGAAATGTCCGTGTGGGCCAGGTCGGCATACAGATAATAGATTTCCCGGCCCATCGGCAGCTCACTGAACAGCATGTCCTGTGCACGGTCCTCGGTGTAGGAAACACCAGCCATCAGGTCGATCTCGCCGTTTTTCATCATCTGGAGCAGGTCCGACCAGCCGGCCTTGACATATTCATAGGTCCAGCCGGTGTATGCCGCGACCGACTGCTCATATTCGTAGGCATAGCCGCTGCGCTCGCCGTTCTTGCCCGTGATATTGTAGGCGTCCTCATACCAGCCCACACGCACCACTTTTGACGCGGCTTGCGCTGCGTGTGCAGGAAGCGGCAGCAGCGCAAGCAGGCACGCCAGCGCTGCCAGAAGGCAGGCCCATCGGCGCAGATTCACCCTGATCTGACACATAAACAACTCTCCTCACAGAAATCCTCTGGGTTTGTCCGCCGTCAAGGCTGCTGCCGCAGGTTCCGCACCGGGAAGCAGACGGCATTTCTGCATAATATCCCAATTCGATTATAGCGCTGCAAACCCCGCCTTGCAAGCGGTTTTATCGGTTTGATACGGCCAAAACGCTGCCGGCGGGGCGCTGTGCCTGCAGCCCGCGCCGGCGCGGCATGGCTCTGCCTGCCGGAACATGCCTGCTGCCGCTGCACAGCCTGGGAAACGAACCGTTGAACGAACAGGGAAAAAGTGCTCACGCTGCCCGACGCTTCCCATCCGAGAACACGAGTGGATATTGACAATTTGCGTGGTTTCTGCTATCCTATAAACCAGTGATTTGTCACAGGCGGAAGGCATTATCAATCGGCAGACCGCCCTTCGGAAAACAATAAAATAAGCTGGTGTGGCGCAATGGCAGCGCAACTGATTTGTAATCAGTGGGTTGCAGGTTCAACTCCTGTCACCAGCTCCAAGAAAAACCGCTCGGGAACATTGATTTCCGGGCGGTTTTTCCATGGGGCGAGTTTGTTGGAGAGATTGGTGCAGAAATTGCGATAAAATCTGTTGCAGATGGTTGACAAACTGCTTTGCGCGTGGTAATATATACAGGCAGTCCGCGCGGCGGACACAAAAGAATATGGGCGTGTTCCCGAGTGGCCAATGGGGACAGACTGTAAATCTGCTGCTTTCAGCTTCGGTGGTTCGAATCCACCCGCGCCCACCAAGAAATAGCACCTAGAAACGTAAGTTTCCGGGTGCTTTTCTTTTGTGCAAACCCACTTCGCAACCCACTTTTTGGGCTAAGGCGATTTACACCCCTCTCACCATCCCATTATACAGCAGCTCCAGAAACTGCACGGCACTGGGGCAGCCGGTCAGCGGGTAGCCAGCCAGATGCTGCACCTGAGCGGGGTTGGTGGACCATGAGGTCTGCGCGGCACGGCGGATCATGCTCTGGATGGCGGTCCAGTCGCAGCAATGACGGTCTGCAAGTGGCTCGTAGATCTCCTTCTGGACGGCTTCCAGCCGGTCCTCCTGCTCGCAGATCAGCCGGAGCGCCTCGCTCAGAGTGTGGTAAGCCCGCATATTGCGGGTGATGCCCAGCGGGCGCAGCACCCCGTCCACCTGTGCGGCAAAATCGGTCATATCATAAGTGGTCATTTTTTACACTTCCTTCCGGTACAACTCTAGCTGGAAAATGCCGGAAATGTGCCGAAAGTGTTAAAATGTGTCGCAACATGTCGGAATGCGCTGCAAACAAAAACAGCCCCGTGGAACCGTCAGGCTCCCCGGGGCTGTTGCGATACTATGATTTTGTTGGCACTACAGAAACATCACATATAGGTCTTCTGGCTGCGCACCTGCGCTTCGATCATCGGCTTCAGGTAGCTGTCGAGGTCGCCAAAGGTCTCCTTGATGAACGTGATGGTCTCCTGCGTCAGGGCTTTCTTCGCTGCGGTCAGTGCGCGGTTGTAGGCAATGCGCTGCGCGTCCTCGTCGAACTTGTCCTGTTCCTTCAGGGCATCAACGTAGGTCTGGTTGACATACTGGACAGCATTGAACACCGCGTTGGCGGCATTCTGGAGACAGGTCTGCGCAAACTTGTTGTTGATGTAGCCGTTTGCAATGCTGACACCCTTGTTCAGGCCCCAGCCAAAGATAACTGTCATTGCGGGGATGCAGGCAGTAAGAGCGACTTTCAGAAATTCATTCATAAGAGCTTATCCTTTCTGCTCGGTTTCCGAGCGCTGCTTTAAAATGTCCACAGCCTTGGTGAGCGCTGCCGGGATCGGCAGTCCCATCAAGCCCGCGTTTTCAATGATGGAAATGGTCTCGTTACAGATAAAGCCGATCACAACGGCATCCCGCACAAAGGTGGAACCCATCACGGCATCCAGCCTGCAGGCCACCAGCACGATCAGGAGCGTTTCGCCCTTGCGGATCAGGCCCTTCCAGCCTGCCCGGCTTTCCAGTGTCCCGGTCTTGGTTTTGGGCGATGCGTGAAACACACCGGCCACAATTAGACCGGTGATGTAGTCGACGGCCATAAAGATCACCAGCGTTTGCATGGCGGCATCCCAGCCGCCAAAAAGACCGGCGATCACGCCGCCGATCGCGCCGATCGCCATGCAAAAATAATCTTTCATGCGCCACCTCCTCACTGCGTCCATCTGCTTTTGTTGGGCCGGGTGTCCACATGCACCCAGCCCTTGGCGCGGCCCGCCTTGACGGGGTAGCGGCCAACGCCACCCCAGGCGGGCATCAGGCTCTCGGCGTAGGCGGCCACGTCCTCGACGGACACGCCCGCCACCTGGATGTCCGCTGCCTTGCCCAGCAGGTGCTGGCTGGATCTGGAGCCGCCGACGGCGGTGTTGTGGGTTCCGGTGCGGTAGCCGCTGGTGATCGTGATGGGCTTGCCAAAGTGCTCCCGGATGCACTGCAAAAGCACCACAAGGCTTTCGTCGATCATCACGACGTCGCTGCCGTCGCGGCAGCGGAACTCGTAGACCGTAAAATTCGGGGACAGTTTCTTTTTTCTGTCCGCTTTCAGGCTATACTGTTTGATTGCCATGCTCTCACGTCCTTTCTTTCTTGGCATTACTCTTCCTGCGTCACATCGTCCGGTGCATCAATCGCGCTGTCCTCCGCGTCCAGCAGGGCTTCCACGGTGCTGCGCAGACGGGCGGGCACCTCGTCCAGCGTCTTGATACCCTTGCGGATCAGGGCTGCATAAATTTTCGCCATCAATTTTCCTCCTTTTCTTCGTACAGCTCGCACAGGGCCACCTGAAGATCGGTGACACTGCTCTCCACGGCGGTCACCTGCGTCAGCAGGTCCGCGAGGGTGGGGTAGTGGTAGCCGGTGAATTCAAAGCCTTGGGAAACAATCTTTGAGTTGCACTCGAATTGTAGAGTACCGTTTGCGTGGAAAGTAATGGCTGCAGTGGTTGTCCATGCAGAACCGCTGCCGAATTTTCCGCTCACCGCGCCACCGCGGGCAATGTCGTTCGTGTAGATCGGGTTGGCACCCACAGTGATGTGCAGGTAGTCCACGTTATCCGGGATTTGATAGCTGTATTGCTTGATCTGGTTCGGCGTTTCTCCGGCATAGTTCCACACCAGCCGGGGCTCCGACTTGACCGCCACACTGGCCGCGATGGTGTCATACAGCGTCTTGCCGCTGAGGGTGCCGTCCGGGGCAATGTCCAGATAGTCGCCCACCTTCACGCCGCCCAGCGTGCTGACCGTGGCTGCGGGCAGGCTGTACGGCGTGCCGAATTTCGCGTCCGCCTCTGCCTTGGTATAAAAGCTCCCGCTCTCCACGCCCGCGATGGCGGCGTCCAGGGCGTCGAGTTTGGCGTGCAGCTCAGTGGACAGCTGGGTCATAATGGCCAGCGCCTGCGCCTGCAGCTGGGCCGTGGGGATGCCCTTGACCCCGTCCCGCATGACGCCGCACACGTCCTCGTCCGCGCGGGTGTCGGTGATGTCGGCGGCGGTGACCTCGGTGCTGCCCGCCGGGCGGCGGATGTCGGCCAGGCACAGGTCGTACACCAGCGCGGTGCGGGTGATCTCCGGTGCCGTGGGGCTGGCGCTGTCCGGGGTGCCGGTCAGCACGGTCAGGCTGGTCTTTCTGGCGGCGGCGTCGTACCGCAGCACGATGCGGTCCAGCCGGGTGCGAGTGGGGTCGGCAGCGGAGAGGGTCATGGTCTCCGGCTGCTCCAGGATGATGCTGCGGCCCCGGAAGCGGGCCGGACGCACCCATGCCTGCCCGGCGCTGACGGTCACGGTCAGGTCGCCGTTTGCGGTCACGGCAAAGTCCTCGTCTGCGCTGTATACGCCGCTCAGGCGGGTGCTGAGGTACCCGGAAGCGTCATCGGCGTCGTAGGTGACACCGTTTTCCGGGTAGGTGATGATATCGGCCATAAGCCCTCCTTTACGTCTTGTGCCAGCTCGGCGTGCCCAGCCGGATGGTCCGGGTGGTGCCGCTGGACTGGCTCTCGGTGATGATGTCGGCCACCCGCACCATGGCGGTGTAGCCCAGCTGGGGCAGGCTGACGCGCAGCACGTCGCCCACGGCCAGCGTGTCATCGTCCACGTCAAACTCAATGCTGCCGGTGCGTAGCTGGGCCAGCAGTTTCTGCCCGCCCCGGTCGGCCAGCTTGTCGAGATACGATTGGCTGGCGGTGGTCTCGCCCTTTTCCTTGTCGGGCTGGATGTCGCGGGCGTCGATGTAGATCTCCCGCCTGTCGGCTCCGGTGCTGTCCACGTCGCCCACCCAGCAGGTGGCCCGCTGGCTGCCCTCACCGGCCCCCTGCACAAGGGCCACGTTGGCGTAATCGGTATCGGCAAAGGACCAGCCCGTGTTGAGCAGATTGCCCCACTTGGGGCTGTACCGGTTGTTGGGGTCGAAGGTGGGCCGGAAGCACTCGAACAGCAGCTTTTTGTTGTCGCCGCTGCCGTCCAGCACGATGCGGAAACCAAGGTCGCACGCCTGCCCGATGCTCTGGCAGTAGGCAAAGACAGTGCCGCCGGAGGTCTGCTTGTCAAAGGTCGTGTCGAAGCCGTACTCGGTGCCCAGCTCCAGGCGTGGCCACGGCTTTGCCGCCGCCACAAGGCTGCGCATGGCGGCTTCCGCGTTCTGCCCCTTGATGGGTGCAGCGGAGACCCTTTTGGTCAGGATCCAGGTGGCCGGGTAGCCGCTCACCACGAGGTTTGCGTCCTCGTTCTGGTTGGCGCGGGAGCAGATGCGCATGGGGATGCGGGGCGTCTCGTCGCTGCGCACCAGCCACCGGCCCTCGGTCAGCAGCTGTAGGTTCTCGGTGGTCGGCCTTACCTCAAGAGTAAAGCCGCCCTCGGAGTAATAGGGGCTGTCCCAGTAGAGGGATACCCACACGTCCACCCAGCCCACACGGACAAGGGTGTCGGCGTCCAGAACGTCCAGTCTCATAGCGGTTCGGGCAGGATGCCCGCCTCCATCGGATAAAAGCTGACGGATGCCTGCAGGTATCCGGAGCCGCTGTCGGCCTGCATACTCAGGACGTTGTCTCCGGGCTGCAGCTCGGTGAGGGTGCTGTCCTCGTCCAGCTTCGCAAAGATATTTTCGGTCTTGCCCGCCCGGGTCAGGGTGCAAGCCAGCCGGTCGGAGGTGCTGCGGTAGATCTCCATCACGTCCCCGGGCTGCAGGGTCAGGTCAAAGCCCACAAAAGCCCCAGTCTTGAGATCTACCACCCGGGGGTGCTCCACCGGCATGGTGCAACGGAGCGTAGCGGTGAAGGGCACCGGCAGGCTGCCGGGGTTGCGCAGCACTGCCGCCTCGCCGTCCTGCCGGATGCCGTAGGTGTGGGAATCGTAGCAGACGGGAAAGGTAAACGCTGGCTGGTAGCCGCCCAGCACGCGGGCCGTGGCGGTCAGGCCGTACCAGTAGGGCTTGGGGCTGTACAGCATCAGCTCACAGCGCGGCTCGGTGTAGCTGGAAAAATAGGGCGTTTTCTGCAGCACGAACCGGGTGAAGTAGTGGTCGCCAAAGTACAGGGTGCCCTTGGTGAAGTAGGGCAGCTTTTTGCTGAACGCCCGGGCATTGTCCAGCGCATACGCGCCCCAGAACACCACATCGAGGGTTCGGGACACGCCGGAGACGCTCTGCCCCTCCACGGTGGCTCCGACCTGATTGACCCCCTGCGCGGTCTGCAGATCAACATCCACCCCGTTCAGCGGGTCGAGAAAGTAAGGGGCGTCGTAGTCCCAGCCCAGATGCAGGACGGCACCGGCATCAGTAACGATCTTGAGATGATCCTTAAAAAGCACAGTGTCCTCCTTTCATCGGCGCTGGCGGCGGGCCTTGTCGGCCTCCCAGCGGGCTTCCCGCTGCTGTGCGGCGGCGGTATCGTGGCCATTGTAGAAGTTCTGGGTGATATTGGTGTCGCCCTCCCGGCGGTAGCTGTTGGCGGCAGCAGCAACCTGGGCGGTGCCGCTGGCAGCCACAGTGCTGCCCAACCGCATATTGTCCGACAGCACCAGACTGCCCGCCTGCCGGATCATGTCGGCAAGGGCGGCGTTGGTCTTTTCCAGCGCCTTGGTGTTGGCGGTGATGGCGTCCTCCAGACTGCCGGTGCCGGTGGAAATGTCGATGTCTCCGCTGATGCCGCCGGAGCCGGAACTTCCGCCGGAAGCGCTGCCACCGCCGGGGCTGGGCGTGCTCTTTCTGGAGGCACCGAGGCTTGCGCAGATGGCCGCGATGGCCACGCCCAGCGCCACGGCGGCACCCGCCACGATCACGCCCATGGGGATGCCGAACACGGTCGCATTCAGGGCGGAGGCGATGGCGGTCATCATGCCCTCAAAGGCCGCGCCGATGGTGCCCACCATGGAGCCCACGCCCGCGTAGATGGCCGGGAAGCTGGCCATCAGACCGCCGGACAGGCCCTGACTGATGGCCAGCGCGGCGCTACTCAAGGGCGCTTTCAGCCCCTGGAAGATGCCGGTGAGCTGGGTGCCGAGGGTCTTGGCCTGCGTCCAGACCTCGCCAAAGCCGGAGGTCAGGCCCTTGCAGATCTGGGCGCCGATGTCGATGCCCTTCTGCACGAGGGCTGTCTGAGCGTTGCCCAGTGCCTCGTTGAGCTTGTCCACCAGACCGAGGGCAAAGTCATTGACCTGCTTTTTCTGATCGGCGGTCAGGCCGCCGTAAATGGCGTTTGCCGCCCACAGGCCGATGGACTTCCAGTCCTTGTTCTTGACGGCGGTATAGAGGCTGTCGAAGGTGCCCAGCAGGCCGGTGTCGGCGTGGGTCTGCAGCTCCTTCCACAGGTCATCGAAGCTCTTGATGGATGCCTCTTTGATGTTCTCGGCCACCTCTTCGGTGCCATCGGCGGCAATGGTCTTGACCCGCTCCACGGTCACGAGGGCACCGTCCACTACGTCGTCATAGGTCTGGGTGATGACCCGCTTCTGGGTCTCGGTGCCGTCGGTCAGGGTCTCGGTCACCGTCTTGGTGCTGGTCTTGACGCCGTCCACGATGCCGGAGGTGGTAGCGGTGATGGTCTTGGCCACCTCCCGCACCGTCTCCATGGTCTGCTTGACGGTCTTTTTGCCCTTTTCATCTACCTCGGTGATGGTCTTGATGTCCTTCAGGACGCCCTCCACCATCTGGCGGGAGGTCTCGGTGATGACCTGTTTTTGCTGGGCCTTGCCATTAGACAAGGTCTCGGTGATGTTTTCGGTGGTGCGGGTGATCTTGCCGTCGATTTCGGTCGTGGTGTCCGAGATGGACTTGACCACTTCGGCAGCAGCTTCCTTCGTGGCCTTGCTGGCTTTCTTGGCTCCGCTGGCGATGGCCGGGTAAGGATTCGCAGCTGTCTGGCTCCTGGCGCGGCTGCTGCCGTTGCCGGAGCTGCTTGTGCCCTTCGGCACCCATCCGTTGTCATCGTCCCATTCGAGGTCTTTGTGGGAGTTGTCCCACTGCTTTGCGCTCTTGCGCTGATTATAGTTGTTGATGGCGTTGTTGTAGGCGGTGTTATAAGCATCCGCCGCAGCACCGATGCCGTTCTTCAGGTTGGCCAGTGCTGCCGCTGCTCCTTCAATTTTTGCAACCAGATCATTGATCCAGTCCACCACCGTGCCGATGGCGCTTTGGGCAATGTTCTTGACCGCTGAAAATGCCGAGTTGACTGCATTGCGGAAGGTCTCACTGGTCTTGTAGGCCGTCACAAGGCCGGTTGCCAGAGCTGCCAGTGCGGACACAAGCAGAGCCACCGGGTTCGCGGAGATCACCGCATTCAGGGCGGCCTGTGCCAATGCCAGACCGGTTGCACCCGCCTCAGCGGCGGCGTTGGCTGCGGTCATGGCCGTGGTTGCAACGGTGTGCGCGACCTCGGCAGCAGTGGCAAGCGCCACATATCCCTTGTAAGCCAGGAACGCCGCGCCCGCCGCCGCGACCACCGACGTGGCAATGCCGATGGTGTCCTTGAGCTGGTCCATCTTCTCGTCGCTGTCGAGGAAGGACGTTACCACCTCGTTGAGCTTCACCACAAGGTCACCCAGCGCCGCAAACAGCCCGCTGGTCAGCTCGCCGGTCAGGGCGGCCACGTTATCCTTCAGGGTGGACATGCGGCCGCTGAAGGTCTGGCTGGCTTCCAGCATGCCGTTGTAAAACTGCCCGCCCTCACTGGTGGCGGCCTTCACTGCATACTGCAGCTCTTCAAAGCTGACCCTGCCGTCCGAGATGCGCTTGTACAGGTCGGACATGCTCTCACCGGTGGCGTCACAAATCTGGTTCAGCGGGTTAAAGCCCGCGTCGATCATCATGTTAACGTTTTCCAGCGTGACCTTCTGGGCACTGGACATTTTGCCGTAGGCACGCACCAGCGTCTGCAGCTTGTCCGCATTGCCAAGGGAGATATCGCCCAGCTGCTTCAGCACGCCGGTGGTGTCATCGGCGGCAATGCCGAACTGTAAAAGGGTCTGGGTGCCCTCGGTCAGGTCGGACAGGGCAAAGGGCGTGGATGCCGCCATCTTGCGCAGCTCGGAAAGCTTTGCGGCGGCCAGTTCCTCGTTGCCCAGCATGACCTTGAAGTTGGTCAGGTAGCTTTCCATGCTGGCGTTGTAGTCCACGCCGCTCTGGACCACTTTGCCCAGTTCGGATGCGGCCTTTTTTGCAAAGTCCGCGATCATGTTTCCGGCGGCAACGGTCCATTTGCTGGTGCTCTTTTCCGCCGGGTCGCTGTTGAGCCTTACCTCACCGGTGATGCTGAAATCTGCCACTTGTGTCCACCTCTCATTCAGAGCGCGGGCACAAGGGCACAGGCTTTACAGTTTGATCTCTACCTCCCGCTTGCAGGAGGGATTTTTGCATTTGACCCACACGCCGGATGCCGTGGCCGTGCGCACCGCCCACACGGGCAGGGGCCTGCCACAGTAGGGGCAGGGCACCGGCACCCGCTCAGTGCCGGAAGCGGGCCAGGAATGCCGCGTCGTGTTCGGCAACGGTCTGGGCAACAGCGGCACCCCCTCTCAGCTCCGGCGGCAGAGCAAAGCGCTCCTTCAGCTCGGCATAGTGCTCCCGCATGCTGCCCTCGTAATCGTTGAGGTCGGCGCTGCGCCAGCCCATGATCTTGGCCATGAGGGTATCTTCCGGCAGGGCGGCAAACAGCGCCCGGAACCGAAACCAGTGCAGTTTTTCGGTGGTCAGGTCGATGCCGTAGGCCTGCTGGAACGCCGCCACGATGTAGGGCGCGTCACACCGGTAGTCGAACGCCGGGCCGGTGTCGGGCCTGCTGGCAGGCTTTGCCGCTGCTGGCTCTGCGGCCTGTTCTCCGGCGCAGTAAAACTCGATGAGCCAGCTGTATTTTTCCTGCAGGTCGGAGGGCGAAAAACGCTCGGTGTAGAACTGCCCACACAGCTGCATGGCAAAGGCCACCGGGTCCGCCTCGACCTCTCCGTGGCTGTAGGCAGCGGACAGCCGCACCATGTGCCGGAAGTCCGGGTCAATGCGCCTGCCGTGCCATACGGTGGGCAGGGCGTCCGTCAGCAGGTCAGTCATCCAGCGCCGCCAGCTCTGCCAGCAGGGCCTTGCGGCGGGCGGCTTTGTCCACCCGCTCCACCATCCGGGCGGCGGGCGGCTGTGCCGGGAAGCTCACGGCCTGCGGCTTCTGGCCGTGCTTGTGCTTTTTCTCTGCCCGGCGCTGCTCCCGGTTCATGGGCTGGGGCTTGGGGATGCGGCTGGTATAGCGCTGCTTTTCGGCCATACAGGCCTCGTTGATGGCGTCCAGCACGTCATAGATGGGCGCTGCATCGTTTTCATCCAGACCCAG
>ENA-OQNA01000248-OQNA01000248.1-human-gut-metagenome-genome-assembly--contig:-NODE-248-length-16719-cov-7.073831_pt1 | contig 16719 bp, 14 predicted proteins | sample MGYA00242625_ERZ504872 | MGnify/ENA primary metagenome ERZ504872 (study PRJEB26092, sample SAMD00036425) | human gut metagenome | host: Homo sapiens | study: EMG produced TPA metagenomics assembly of...
GGTCACCTGGATCTGGCCTGTGATCGGGGTGTTCTCCCACTCCACCTCCGTGGTCTCCCCGGACTCCACATAGACCGTCTTTTCTCTGTGTCGGGGACATAGCCCTCGTTTTCCAGCTCGCGGAGATAATACCGGCCGGCCTCCAGATCCTCGATCAGTACATATCCCTCGTCATCCGAGGTGTACTGCCCGATTGGGGTGTTGGTATCATCGTACAGCAGGAACGTCACGCCATAGATGCCCTCGCCGGTGACACTGTCGATTTTGTGGATGATGATGCCGCTGAAGGCCTTATTCTCCACCTTGAGAACCGTGGTCTTGCCGTCCTCCACCTCGAAATAGTGAGGCGTATCGTCCAGCTTGAAGCCCTCCGCGCTCTCGATCTCCACGGCGTAGTACGAGCCGTCTGTCAAAGGCAGATACGCCCTGCCGTTGCGGTCCGTTGTGATGGTGTCCACCAGGGCGTCGTCCATGCGGCGGATCTCAAAGGTGACGTTGGGGATGCGCTCCTTGGTGTTGTCCGCGTTGACCTTGATCAGCTCCAAGCCGCCCACTGGGTCGTTATACACCGTGATGGTCTGGGTGTCGTTGGGGTTGATGACCACCGTTTGGGTGCGGGTCTCCTCATGGATGGTGTAGCCCTCGATGGTCTTGGTCTCCGTGATGATGAATGTCCCCACCAAACCGTCAATGATGATCTGGCCGTTTTCATCGGTGCGGTAGAGGCCCATGCTGGAGGTCATACCGCCGTTATCGTCCACCACTGTGCCGTCCGCCTCGGTGATGGTAAATTCCACCCCCTCCAGGGGCTCATGGGTGACGGAATCCAGTTTGTTGATGATAAGGCCGCCCTTGGGCTGGTTGAACACCTCCAGGGTGTAGGTCTGATGGTCTTTCACGGTAATGGTCTTGGGGGTATCATCCAACAGGTATCCGCTCTTGGCCTGCACCTCCTGGACGATATATGTCCCCGGCTCCAGGTCAGGGATGGAGATATAGCCGTTGCTGTCGGTGCGGTACTCCCCGTTGGAGGTCCCCACCACCGCGCCGTCCGCAGTTGTCACCTTGAAGGTCACATCGGACAGGGGCTCCTTGGTCACACTGTCCATCTTCTTAATGAGCAGGCCGCCCTTGGGGGTGTTGGTGATGACCACCGTTTGGGTATCTCCGCCCTCCCCGATGACCACATTGGTGGAGGGGTTGTCGATGGTGTACCCCTCCGGGGCCCGGAGCTCTGTCAGAACATAGGCGCCGGGGGTCAGGTTGGAAATGCGGATTTCGCCGTTGGCGTCCGTCTCGAAAATCCCGGCTTGGGTCAGAGTGCTGTCGCCAATCACCCCATCCAGGCCCACTTCACACCCGGCTGCCGTGGTGACGCGGAACTGGGCGCCGGCCAAAGGCTGGCCGGTCACGACTGTCCCGTTTCTGGATAATCAGGGCCCCGCGGGGTTCATTTTTGAAGGTAAGGGAGACGGTGCGGCCCGCCTGGATCTGGATGGTCTGGGATTGGGTGTCGATCTCATAGCCGTCCGGGGCCCGTGTCTCCGTGACGATGACGCTTTTGCCCGGCTCCAGGCCGTTGATGCGGATTTCGCCGTTTTCGTCGGTGATAAAGATCCCGTTGCTGTCCCCGATCAGGGTGCCGTCCGCGTAGGTGATTTTGAACTCGGCGTCAGCCAGGGTCACGCTGGGGTTGACAGAGCACACCTTGCGGATCAGCAGATTGCCGTCGGAGGTTTCAAGTGACGGTGATGACGCTCTGCTCCCCATTGTCCGCAAGGTAGACGGTCTCGGAGCTCTGGATGATGCTGTATCCATCCCCTGGGTCAATTTCCTCCACGATGTATGCCCCCGGCTCCAGGCCAGTCCAGAGGGCCATGCCGTTGGCGCCGGTGGTGCGCTGCCCGATGACAGTTCCGCCAGTGCCGGAGGCTCCGCCCAGGTAGCGGAGCTGGAACGTGGCCCCGCCCAGGGCCTCGCCGGTGACACTGTCCGTTTTGTGCACCACGATAGCGTTGAGAGGGACATTCTCAAACGTCAGAGATTTGCTCTCCCCGCCCTCAATGTAGACCTCCTGGACGGGCTCCTTGATGGTGAAACCGTGGGCAGGCTCCAGCTCCGTCACCTTGTACCAGCCGTCCCGCAGGCCCTCCAGCACGATCTCGCCGTGCTCGTCGGTAAAGTGGGTCCCCAGGTCGTTGAGCTCCCCGGTGTCGGTGTCATTGCTGCCGTACCACACCTGGAACTTGGCCCCCTTGATGGGACTGCCGGTGATGCTGTCCACCTTATGGATGGTCAGGGTGGGTTTCTTGTGATTTTCAAAATAGACAGTGTGATCCCGATTGGGATAGAGGGTAACGAGCTGTGGTTCTGCATCCATGAGGTAGGGGGAGGGCACAGATTTCTCCGTGATTTCATATACCCCGGGCAGCAGGTTCTCCAGGGTGCCGTACTGGTTCAGGTGGTTGCCCAGGATATCGGCAACGGAAGCAGCGCTGAAGAAGTACTGCTGGCGCAGGCGAAGGATCTTGCCCTCGGTGTGGTTATCGTTGGGGTACAGGATCTTGGAGATCAGCTCTGCGGAAGCAGACTGGCTGATAGCGGTGTTATAGTTGCCGGCGTTGAAGCTGCTCATATCAAAGCTGGGTGCCTTGGCCTGCCACAGGCGCAGCTTGGAAACGCCCTGCGTGCCGTAACCGGCAACGTACATATCGTTGGGAACAGCAATGACAGAGTTGTAGTTTTCGTACTTGACATGGTGGAAACCGCCCTCCCAGGTCTCGATAGCCTGGCCGTCAAAGCGGATCTCCTGTGCCTGGTCGGGGTGGGATTTGATCCACACCTGGCCGCCGGGCAGCCAGTTGTCAGCGGTTTCCTGCTGCCAGCCGTCCACGATCTTCTGCTTGAAGATGCCGTACTCATACAAAATAGAGTAGCCGGTGCCGGGGATACAGTCGGTAGCCATGCCATCCAGGTAGCAGGCAGCCAGACGGCCCAGGCCGCCGTTGCCGAGGCCTGCATCAGGCTCCTGCTCATAAATGGTGTCGATCTTGATATCAGCGTCAGCCAGAACCTGCTCGGCAACTTCGTTCAGGCCCAGGTTGAACAGGCTGGTGCGCAGGCTGCGGCCCATCAGGAACTCCATGCAGAGGTAATAGACCTGTTTTTTGCCTTCGCCCAAGGTCTTGGCCTGGAACTGCTTCTGGCGGTCAGACATGATCTGACGAACGATCATTGCCATGCAGCGGTAGATCTGCTCGGCGGAAGCAACGTCCAACGTGACGCCGCATTCGCTGACGACCTTGTCTTTGAGAATTTTTTCTAAATTCTTTTTTTAGTTAAGTTTCATCAAAAGTATCCCTCTCCTTACGGCTTATCAATACCAGAACCCTCTGGGATTATACTGAACCAGAACCCTCTGGGATTATACTGATTTTTCAAAATCAATAAAGTACTTACCTTAAGCATTATAGTCAAAATTGGCGATATGTGCAAGGCTTTTTTCCCACACGCGTCAATTTTTTCAATTTTACACAAAAGGGGCTTTTTCTTACGGGCATTTTATACTATAATATAAGGGTATAATTTTAAGCATTTTCCCTGCGCTGCGGGGGCTGGTGGGCGGTTTTGCCGCGCAGAAGCCCATTTCCGTCCCGCTTTTGGCGACAAAAGTGCAGGGTGTTCCTGATAAAACCACCATCAACTGAAACAAAGGAGACCCCAACTATGGCTAACAAAGTACGTCTGACCATCTGCGGTTCGAGCTATGTGATCTCTACCAACGAAAGTGAAGATTACATGCAGAATCTGGCCGAGCGCCTGAATCTTGATATGAATGAGCTGATGAGCTCTTCCAATTCGGTTTCCATCACCACCGCTGCCATCATGACCGCGCTGAACTACCGCGATGAGCTGGAAAAGGCCAGCGGCAGCGCGGATAATATGCGCCGCCAGATCAAAGACTATCTGGAGGATGCCGCCTCCGCCAAGATGGCTGCCGAGGAGCTGCGCCGCGAAAACGCCGCCCTGCGCAAAAAGGTGGACGACCTGCACCGCCGTTCCCTGACGAGCGAAGCCTGATGGAACAGACTGTTTTACAGCGCCCGGAGATCCTGGCCCCCGCCGGCAATGCTGATATGCTGCGGGCTGCGGTGTTTGCCGGGGCTGACGCCGTATATCTTGGGCTGGATGGCTACAATGCGCGGCGCAGCGCTGGGAACTTTGACCCTGATGCCCTGCGCGAAGCCGTCTGTTTTTGTCATGCCCGCGGGGTTGCGGTGCATGTGACCCTGAACACGCTGGTTTACGCCGCCGAGCTGGGCGGCCTGGCCGATGCCGTGCGCGCTGTTGCCGCCGCCGGGGCGGATGCCGTGATTGTGGATGACCTTGCCACCGCGCAGCTGGTGCGCAGCATTGCGCCTGGCCTGCGCCTGCACGGCTCTACCCAGATGAGCATCCACACCGCAGAGGGCGCCAAGATGCTGGCAAAGCTGGGGTATTCCCGCGCCATTCTGGCCCGTGAGCTGAGCCTGGCGGAGATCGAAGCCGTGGTAAAGGCAAGCCCGATCGAATGCGAAGTGTTTGTGCACGGCGCGATGTGCATGTCCATGAGCGGCCAGTGCATGATGAGCGCGTTCCTGGGCGGGCGCAGCGGCAACCGCGGCGCCTGCGCGGGTCCCTGCCGCCTGCCGTTTGATGCTACCAACGGCCTGCGCCCCGGCCAGCCGGGCAAAGCCTGCCACCTGAGCCTGAAAGACATGGACCTTGTGCCCCACATGGCCCAGCTGAAAGCCGCCGGGGTTGCCAGCATTAAAATTGAAGGCCGCCTGCGCACGCCGGAATATGCCGCCGCTGCGGTAACGGCCTGCCGCGCAGCCCGCGCCGGGCAGCCCTATGATGAAGCGCTGCTGCGGGATATTTTCTCCCGCTCCGGCTTCAGTGATGCCTATCTGGTAGGCCGCAATGACGGCACCATGTTTGGCGTGCGAACCGAAGCCGATGCAGCCGCTACGCGCGCCGCCACGCCGAAAGCCCGCGAGCTGTTCCGCCGCGAACTGGAGCGCATTCCGGTGCATTTCTGCGTCAGCGGCGGTGTGGAGGACGGCGGCATCAAGCTGACAGCTTTCGACGACAACGGCAGCCGTGTCAATGTGTACAGCGCCGATGAACCGCAGCCCGCACAGAAAGACCCCGCCCCCGGCATTGAGCGTGCCCTGGGCAAAACCGGCGGTACGCCGTTCACCTGCGCCAGGGTTGAGTTTGCCTGCGGCGAGGGCGGCCCCGGATTTTTGCCCGGCTCCGCCTGGAATGAAATGCGCCGCGAAGCGCTGGACAAGCTGCTGCAAAAGCGCAGTGAACCTGCGCCCCTGGCCACAAAGGAAATCACCCTGCCGGAATACGCCGAGCACGAAGTAGGCATGATACCCCAGCTGGCCGCCCGTTTTGAAACCGCTGCCCAGCTGCCCGGTGCCGAATACCTGGCCAAGCTGCGCTATCTGATCCTGCCCATCCGGGAAGCGGACGCTGTGCCGCAGCCCTTGCGCTGCAAAACGCTGCTGGAGCTGCCCCGCGCTGCTTTCGGCACTGTGGAACCGGATACCATGCGCCGCCTGGCTGCGCTGGAAGGTTCCGGCTTTGCGGGTGTGGTTGCAAACAATCTGGCGCAGTTTGGGTATGCCTCTCCCCTGCCGGTGTTCGGCGGGCTGGGGCTGAATGTAACCAACCCAATGTCTGCGGCAGAGTATGTGTGCCTGGGTGTCTGTGGCCTGCTGGTGCAGCCTGAAACGGCCCTGACCGCCATGCGTGCTGTGGCACCCCGGCAGAAAGACGGCACCCCGGTGCCCACCGCTGCCCTGTGCTATGGCCACCTGCCCCTGATGCTGACCCGCGCCTGCCCGCTGCGCAATGTACGCACCAGCTGCGCGGGCTGCACCCACAAGGGCAAACTGCGGGACCGCAAAGGGCGGGATTTCCCGGTGCGGTGCTCCGCCCCCGGCAGCGCCGGAATGCGCACCGTGTTTAACCCTGTACCACTTTATATGGGGGACCGCCTGACCGAAATGCCGGTGGACCTTGCCGTGGCCGCGTTCACCCTGGAACCTGCCGACCGCGTGGAAGAGGTTCTGACCCATCTTTTCCATCAGCAGCCCTTTGACGGCGAGTTTACAAGAGGGCTATATTATACGAATAACTAAATCATAATATCGGAGGAAGGGTAAGTTAGGAGTGAGGAAGTAGGAGTTAGGAGTTAAAGCAGGGCCTAAGGTTTTGCTCTGTAGGGAACGGTCTTGACCGTTCCGAAACATTGCCATATATGCCATAATGAAATTTGCAATCATGCGCCCCTACGGGGGGGCATCGTAATTTCTAATTGCTCATTGCTAATTCCTAATTGAGATAACTCCTAACTCCTCACTCCTCCCTCCTAACTCACCCCAACGTACTATGGAACAAAAAATCGTCAAATATTCCGTTCTTTCCCCGCTGGCTAAGGTGCCGGCATATGCAACGGCGGGGGCGGCGGCTGCTGATTTGTGCGCCGCGCTGGAAGAGCCGTTGACCATTGCCCCCATGCAGCGGGTGCTGGTGCCCACCGGCCTTGCCATTGAGCTGCCGGATGCCGGGTGCGTGGCATTGGTGTATGCCCGCAGCGGGCTTTCCATCAAGCATGGGCTGTGCATGGCCAACGGCGTTGGCGTTGTGGACAGCGATTACCGCGGCGAGCTGAAAGTGCCCATGATCAATCTTGGCACCGAGCCTTACACCATCGCCCCCGGCGAGCGCGTAGCCCAACTGTGCATTGCCCCCGTGTGGCAGGCCGCCTTTGTGCCCGCCGCCACCCTGAACGAAACCGAACGCGGTGAAGGCGGGTTTGGATCGACGGGAAAATAGTTGAGAGTTAGGAGGGAGGAGTTAGGAGTTAAGAGTTTTTGGGGCCGCAGATAACCTGTAAAGTCTGGCTGTGTGCAAAAAAGATACCTGTAGGGAACGGTCTTGACCGTTTCTTACAGGCAGATTTTACAATTATCTGCGGCCCAAAAACTCCTAACTCCTCCCTCCTAACTTCCTCTTTTCCCTTTGTTTCGCCGCGGTGGTGCGGTAGAATCTGTTACGAAAGGAACATCCCATTATGTCCTTGATTTTAGCCTCCGGCAGCCCGCGGCGGCGGGAGCTGATGGCGCTGATCACGCCCAATTACACCGTTGCCCCCAGTGATGTGGACGAGAGCCGCATTACCGCCGCAACGCCTGCCCAGCTGGCCCAGGCCCTGGCAGAAGCCAAAGCCCTGGCCGTGGCGCAGCAGCACCCTGATGATACCGTGATCGGCTGTGATACCGTGGTGGACTGTGACGGCGCTGTGTTCGGAAAACCTTCCGGCGAGGAAGACGCCGTGCGGATGCTGCACGCGCTCTCTGGCCGGGAACACAAAGTACATACCGGGCTGTGCGTTGTGCACGGCGGCAAGGCATATCTTGCCACCGAAACCACCCGCGTGCAGTTTGCGCCCATTGAGGAAAGCGATCTGCTTGCCTATGCGCGCACCCCGGAACCGTATGACAAAGCCGGGGCTTACGCCATCCAGGGCCATGCTGCGCTGTGGTGCAGCGGCATTGTGGGATGTTATTACAATATTATGGGTCTGCCCGTACACCGTCTGGCACAGGTACTGCGCCAGGCCGGAGCGCTGTAACGGCAGTGCCGCAGCGGCCTGGCTGCTGCGGCGTGTCGTGCGCATTCTTTGTGCGGCCCACCCGCACAAACACATGATGGGGAGATAAAAATGGCAAATCCGATTTTGCAGCTGCTTGAAGCTCTGCGCAATATGTTTACCTGTGATATTGGCATTGACCTTGGCACCGCCAACACGCTGGTGTATATGAAAGGCCGCGGCATTATCATCCGCGAGCCCAGCGTTGTGGCGGTGGATGCCCGCACCGACGAACTGCGTGTGCGCTGCGTAGGCCACGAGGCCAAAGCCATCATCGGCGCAGCGCCCAACTCCATTCTGGCGGTACGCCCGCTGAAAGACGGCGTGATTGCCGACTTTGACATCACCGCCGCCATGCTGCAAAGCTTTATCCGCCAGGCATGCGGCAGCCGCCTGTTCGTGCGGCCGCGCGTGGTCATCTGCGTGCCGTCCGGCGTGACCGAAGTGGAACGCCGCGCCGTGCGCCAGGCCGCCGCCAAAGCCGGTGCCCGCCAGGTAACGGTGATCGAAGAGCCGATGGCCGCCGCCATTGGTGCCGGGCTGCCGACCGCTGAACCGGTGGGCAGCATGATTGTGGATATCGGCGGCGGCACGGCGGAAGTGGCTGTTATCAGCCTTTCCGGCATTGTGGCATCCCGCAGCGTGCGCTGTGCGGGCGATGCGCTGGACCAGAGCATTACCAGCTTTATCAAGCGCAAATACAACCTGCTGGTGGGCGAACGCACTGCTGAGCAGATTAAACTGGAAATCGGCTCCGCCTGCCCGCCAGACCCCACCGACACCGAGCATGGCGAAACCACAATGGAGATCAAGGGCCGTAACCTGGTGGATGGCCTGCCGAAAGATATCCTGATCCGCTCCGAAGAAGTGCGCGAGGCAATGAACGAAAACCTGATGCGCATTGTGGAAGCCATCAAGGACACGCTGGAATGCACTCCGCCGGAGCTTTCCAGCGATATCATTGACCGCGGCATCATGCTTTCGGGCGGCGGTGCCCTGCTGCGCGGGCTGGATACTCTAATCCAGAACGAAACCGGCATTGAGGTACACATTGCCGAAGCCCCGCTGGACTGTGTTGCCCTCGGCGCCGGCGCCGTCCTCGACCACCCCGATCTGGCAGGAACCAGACGGGAGGAACTGAGCTACCTGTAAAGGTAGGAGTTAGGAGTTAAGTGGCGGTTTGAAAGTTTGCCGCACCCCCATAAAATAATTGTAGGGAACGGTCTTGACCGTTCCCTACATTTTGTTTCAATATTCAGGCAGGATTTTTTGGCACCTGTGGCCCAAAAACTCCTAACTCCTACTTTTCTCTCGTTGCTTCCCACCGTGCTACCAGGTCCTTGGTCTGAGCTTGCAGGGCTTCGCGGGCGGCGTTCAGGGCCTGGGTGTCCTGGGGGGTCATTTTTTCTGGCTTTTTGTGGCGGGTCAGATGTTCCAGGTTCTTTTCCGCTTCTTTGATGCGGTTTTTGGTATCCTTATCCAGCTCCTTGCCCACTTTGCTGCCAAGGGCAGAATTGGCGCGGTAGATGGCAGCTTCCGCGGCATTCAGGGCCTCGATGGCGGCTTTGCGCTCCTGGTCCTGCCCGGCAAAGGCAGCGGCATCGTCCATGGCGCGGCGGATCTCCTGCTCGCTCAGGTTGGAAGACCCGGTGATGGTAATGCTCTGCTGTTTGCCGGTGCCAAGGTCACGGGCGCTCACCGTCACAATGCCGTTGGCGTCAATATCAAAGGTCACTTCGATCTGCGGCACACCGGCCCAGGCGCGTTTGATGCCCTTGAGGGTAAAGTTGCCGATGAGCTTATTATCCTTGGCGAACTCCCGCTCACCCTGCAGCACCTTGATTTCAACTGTGCTCTGGAACGGCGCAGCGGTGGTAAAGATTTTGGAATACCGGGTGGGAATGGTGGAGTTGCGGTCGATCAGATGGGTTGCCACACCGCCCACCGTCTCAATCGAAAGGGTCAGCGGAGTAACGTCCATCAGCAGCAGGTCCTGCCCGCCAGCAGCCAGGCCTTCGCCGCCAAGGCGTCCGCCCTGCACCGCAGCGCCAAGGGCCACACACTCGTCCGGGTTCAGCGTTTTGGACGGTTCCAGATCGATCATCCGCATGACCTTGGCCTGCACCGCCGGGATGCGGGTGGAACCACCTACCAGCAGCACCTGATCCAGGTCGTTGGCGGCCAGGTGGGCATCCCGCAGGGCGTTGCGCACCGGCAGTGCCGTGCGCTCCACCAGGTCGGCGGTCAGCTCATCAAACTTGGCGCGGGTCAGTTCCGCCTGCAAATGCAGCGGGCCGTTGGGGCCAACGGTGATGAACGGCAGGTTGATTTCAGTATGGGTGGCAGCGGAAAGCTCTTTTTTGGCTTTCTCGGCTTCCTCCCGCACGCGCTGCATGGCAACGGGATCACGGGTCAGGTCTACCTGGTTTTCAGCGGCAAAGTTCCGCACCAGCCAGTCAGCCACACGAGCATCAAAGTCATCGCCGCCCAGATGGTTATCACCGCAGGTGGCCAACACCTGCACAATGCCATCCCCGATCTGGATCAGCGAAACATCGAATGTACCGCCGCCCAGGTCGTACACCATCACTTTCTGGGTCTTGCCGTTATCCAGGCCATAAGCCAGGGCGGCCGCAGTAGGTTCGTTGATAATGCGCTTTACATTCAGGCCCGCAATGCGCCCGGCATCTTTGGTAGCCTGGCGCTGGGCATCGTTAAAATAAGCCGGCACGGTGATAACGGCTTCTGTCACCGGTTCACCAAGATAAGCTTCTGCATCCGCTTTCAGCTTTTGCAGGATCATGGCACTGATCTCCTGCGGGGAGAAGCACTTGCCGTCAATGGGAATGCGCTCATCACTGCCCATTTTGCGCTTAACGCTGGCAATGGTGCGCGGTGCGTTGGTGACAGCCTGGCGTTTGGCCGGATCGCCCACAAGGCGTTCGCCGCTTTTTGCAAAAGCAACGACCGACGGGGTGGTGCGCTGGCCTTCGGCATTGGGGATAACGGTTGGGCGTCCGCCTTCCACCACAGCCACGCAGCTGTTGGTTGTTCCTAAATCAATTCCGATGATTTTACCCATGTTGCTTTTGGTCCTTTCACACAAGCCGGCAACAGATACAGGGGTTCGCCAGCTTTTGTCACACAGGGAGCACCGCTAAGGCGCAAAACTCCGCCTTAGAGTGTAGCTGAAAGCAAAATTATTCCGCAAACACAAGCGCGATTTAAGGCAAAAGCCGCAGGAATCCTTTATGGATTCCAAGGTTTTTAACGCAAAATCCAGCTTTGGTTGTAGAAACAGGCTGAATTTTCGACTTTTCAGGTACACCTTATGGTTTGTTTACATTATTGTAGCGCGCAAAGTGCCGGAATGTGTTGCAAAATCGTAAACTCTTATCAGACAATCATCCAAATGTTGGGGTGTATCGTTGACGGACGGGGGCAACGGTGCTATATTCTTTAGTATACTAAAGAGAAGGAGGTTCCCGGACATGCAGGCATTTTCCAGCCATGACATTTTCCAAACGCTGTACCAGCAGATCATGTTGCTGGAATTAAAGCCCGGCTCCACCCTGCGGGAAAATGCATTGTGCGAGCAGTTCGGGGTTTCCCGCACGCCGGTGCGCAGCGTTTTGCAGGAGCTGCGCATTGCCGGGCTGATTGAAGTCACCCCCTACAAATCCACGCGGGTCACCCAGCTGGATTTTGACACCATCAGCCAGCAGATCTACCTGCGCAACGCGGTGGAATCCGCCGTGATGACAGACTTTGCCGCTGCCTGCACCCCCGAACAGCTGGCCCAGCTGAAAACCCGCAACGCTGCTTTGCGCCGCCTGGCGGCCCAACCCCACCCGGACCCGCGGATGTTTTATGAGCTGGACAGCCGCCTGCACGAAAGCTGGTTTCTTGCCACCGGCAAAGACCAGCTGTGGCAGCTGATCCAGACTTCGCAGAACAGCTATTCGCGGTTCCGCATGCTGGATCTTGTGGCCGTTGGCAATTTTGGCGATATTGTGGCGGAACATGATGTTCTGCTGGATGCCATTGCCCGCAATGATACCGCCGCCATCCGGGCGCAGTGTTCCCGCCATTTGTACGGCGGCGTAACGCGGCTGGGGGAAGAACTTTCGACCAAATATGCGGATTATTTTGTTTCCGGCACCCACTGGCCGGACCATGCAAAGGAGATGCAACCGTGAGCCGCACTGCTACCGTGACCCGCAAAACGCGGGAAACCAACATTACCGTCACCCTGGACCTGGACGGCAGCGGAAAAGCCGACCTGCACACCGGCATCGGCTTTTTTGACCACATGCTGGACGGCTTTGCCCGCCACGGCCTGTTTGATTTGACATTACACTGTGATGGCGACCTGAACGTGGACTGTCACCACACAATTGAAGACTGCGGCATCGCGCTTGGCACGGCCATCCGTGAGGCCCTTGGCGACAAAGCCGGCATTGTGCGTTACGGCAGCTGCATGCTGCCCATGGACGAAACGCTGGCCCTGTGCGCTGTGGACCTTGGCGGACGGCCGTATTTTGTTTATGATGCCAGCTTTGCCGGGCAGAGCTGCGGCGGCATGGATGTGCAGATGGCACGGGAATTCTTTTACGCTGTCAGCTACAGCGCCATGATGAACCTGCACCTGAAGGTGCTGTACGGCGAAAACGACCACCACAAGCTGGAAGCCATGTACAAAGCATTCGCCAAAGCCCTTTCCGCCGCCGCCCACCATGACGACCGCATTGTGGGCGTGCTTTCCACGAAAGGAAGCATCTAACTACCTCCTAACTTAATTTCGTTTTCCTGGGGCGGGGCCCCGTTTTCAGTATATAAGGGTAACACTGAAAGGAGTAAGTATTATGTACAAGGACATGATGGACACCATTGGTTTTGTTTCGGGGTATGACCCGGAGCTGGGTGCGGCTATGCAGCGTGAGCTGGGCCGCCAGCAGGCAAACATTGAGCTGATTGCCAGTGAAAACATTGTTTCCCCTGCCGTTATGGCTGCCATGGGCAGCGTGCTGACCAACAAATATGCCGAGGGCTACCCCGGCCACCGCTATTACGGCGGCTGCCAGTTTGTGGACCAGGTTGAGCAGATTGCGATTGACCGTGCCTGCAAGCTGTTTGGTGCCAAATATGCCAACGTGCAGCCCCATTCCGGCGCACAGGCCAACCTGGCCGTTTACTTTGCCTTGCTCAACCTGGGCGATACCGTCATGGGCATGGATCTTTCCCAGGGCGGCCATCTGACCCATGGTTCCCCCGCCAACATGAGCGGCAAGAACTACAACTTTGTTTCCTACGGCGTTTCTGCCGAGGACGGCCGCATTGATTACGATGCCCTGGCCAAGCAGGTTGCCAAGGTTCGCCCCAAGCTGCTGGTTGCCGGTGCTTCCGCTTACCCGCGCGCTATCGATTTTGAAAAGCTGGCCGAGATCGCCCACGGTTACGGCGCAATGCTGATGGTGGACATGGCCCACATTGCCGGCCTGGTTGCCGGCGGCATGCACCAGAACCCGGTGCCCTATGCTGATGTTGTGACCACCACCACCCACAAGACCCTGCGCGGTCCCCGCGGCGGCCTGATCCTGACCAACAACGCTTACCTGATCAAGCGCATCAACTCCGCCATCTTCCCCGGCACCCAGGGCGGCCCGCTGGAGCATGTGATTGCTGCAAAGGCTGTCTGCTTTGGCGAGGCACTGAAGCCGGAGTTCAAGGATTATGCCCGCAAGATTGTGGAGAACGCCGCTGCTATGGCCGACGAGCTGACCGCCCGCGGCGTGAAGCTGGTTTCCGGCGGCACCGACAACCACCTGCTGCTGGTTGACCTGACCGATTCCGAGATGACCGGCAAGGAGTTGGAGCACAACCTGGACGAAGTACACATTACTGCCAACAAGAACACCGTTCCCGGTGAAAAGCGCAGCCCGTTTGTGACCAGCGGTGTCCGCCTTGGCACCCCTGCTGTGACCACCCGCGGCATGGGCCCCGCCGAGATGAAAGAGATTGCCGACTGCATCGCAGACTGCATCTTTGACTTTGAGGGCAAGAAAGACGACATCGCAGCCCGCGTTGCCAGCCTGACCGCTCGCTTCCCTCTGTACGAATAATTCCCGCTTTTCCCGCCTTTTTGAAAAAGAACGGGGCGAAAAGCTTTAAGGCAACACCGCACAATTCCCGCCTGACGGCTTAAGCACCGCTCCGGCGGCTGCGGCACGGCATCTGCGTTGCCAAAATGCTCGATAATGTCGGGTTGCGGTACCCGCATCGTGCTTCGGGGGCAAAAGCCCCTCGCACTCTGCGACCGCTGCCCCTGCTTCGGTTCGCTGTTTCCGCCACTGGCGGCGCTCACCTTTGCAGCATCCAGTATTATCTGCGCTTTTGGCTTAGCATCTGCCGCACCTCGCTCGCCGTATCGGCACTTAGAATTATGCGGTATTGCCTTAATGGGCATCGCACAAATTGATAAAGACACCCCGCAGTGAATCTCTTGCTGCGGGGTGTTTTTTATGGCAGTCTGGCAGAGCTGGGAGCCGAAACCAGCGCGGCATTTCTCATTTTTTTCGCGGGCCTTCTCATTCCTTGCGGACTTTTGCGCAGGCCTTAAAAAATGTTTCCATTTTATAGAATATTGTGATATAATGCAAAGGACAAATAAAATGCCACATAAAAGGAGGCAAAATCATGAAGTTTTTTATTGATACTGCGAATGTAGATGAGATCCGTAAAGCCAATGACATGGGCATTATTGCCGGTGTTACCACCAACCCCAGCCTGATCGCCAAGGAAGGCCGCGATTATGCCGAGACCCTGGCAGAGATCGCCACCATCGTGGACGGCCCCATTTCCGGCGAAGTAAAGGCCACCACCGTGGACGCTGAAACCATGGTTGCTGAGGGCGAAGCCATCTATGCCCTGGACCCCAAGCACATGGTCGTCAAGATCCCCATGACCGCTGAGGGCCTGAAGGCCATCAAGGCACTGTCCGCCAAGGGCATTCCCACCAACTGCACGCTGGTGTTCTCCGCCAACCAGGCGCTGTTGGCTGCCCGCGCAGGCGCTACTTACGTCAGCCCGTTCCTGGGCCGTCTGGACGACATTGGCCAGCCCGGCATTGAACTGATCGAAACCATTCATGACATGTTCCTGAACTATCCCGACATTGACACCCAGATCATTGCTGCTTCCGTCCGCAACCCCATCCATGTAACGGACTGCGCTCTGGCTGGTGCTGATATCGCCACCGTTCCTTACAAGGTCATTGAACAGATGCTGCATCACCCGCTGACCGATGCCGGCATTGAAAAGTTCAAGGCTGACTACATCAAGGTATTTGGCGAATAATTTCTGTCGCTCTGCCCGGTACCGGCTGTCTGCCGGGCCGGGCTTTGTTTTTGCTTAGTTTCTTGCAGATTGCTTTTTTATCCACTATACTTAGTGATGTAATTAAAAGAGAATAAAGAATAATGAATAATGGTTGTGTGACGCCCACGGCGTCACATTTTAGTTAGGTCAACTGCTCCGGCAAAAAGCACTCCGACCAAAGCAGTCAACCTATTTTATTCGCGCCGCCGCGGGCGGCGCACCAACATTATTCTTTATTCATTATTATTTATTATTTTATGAAAAAATAACTAGGATGTAATGGGGGTTCCAACCATGGATCAGCAATGGCTCAACACTTACCGCGAAGAAATCGGCGGCTTTTCCAACACGATCCACTCCTTTGCCCAGGGCGAAATTGCCCGCAAGGACTACAAAGGCATTTCCGGCGGGTTTGGCAGTTATGCCCAGCACGATGCCGCCAAGCATATGCTGCGGCTGCGCCTGCCGGGCGGCCGGGTCACGCCGGAGCGCCTGCACTTTATGGCACAGGCTGTTCAGCAGTACCATGTGCCATTCCTGAAGCTGACCACCTGCGAAGCGATCCAGATGCACGATTTGACCCCGGACGAGGTGCCTGCCATCATGGAGGCCGCCATCCCCTGCGGCATTATCACCCGCGGCGGCGGCGGTGATAACCCCCGCAACATTCAGGCCAGCCCCCTGACCGGCGTGCAGCCCGGCGAAGCTTTTGACGTTATGCCCTGGGCCGAGGCCGCAACGGAGTATCTGCTTTCCATCTGCCGTGACATCCACATGCCGCGCAAGCTGAAGGTTGCGTTCTGCAACGGCGTGGATGACTGTGTGCACACCGCGTTCCGCGATATGGGCTTTGTGGCGCAGCCGGACGGCACCTTTAAGCTGTACATTGCCGGCGGCCTGGGCGGCGGCTGGCGCATGGGCATTCTGGCGGCAGAATCTCTGCCCGCAGAGGATGTGCTGTACTATATCCGCGGCATGATCACCACCTTCTGCCAGCACGGCAATTACCAGAACCGTGCCAAGGCCCGCACCCGCTTTATGCAGGAGACCCTTGGCCCGGACGAGCTGCGCCGCGTCTTTTTGGAGAACGTTGCCGCTGCCAAGGCGGACGAAAGCCTGAAACTGCACCTGACCCCCGCCGCCATTACCAAAACCGGCACCGGCACGCTGGATGACCCGCGCGCCATTGCCCAAAAACAGCCGGGGCTGTACGCTGTGGCGTACCACCCCATCGGCGGCCGCCTGATCCCGGAAAAGCTGGTGCAGCTGGACAACCTGCTCAGCACCATCCCCGGCTGCGAATGCCGCGTTGCCCCCAATGAAACGCTGTACATCATCAACCTGACGGCAGACGAAGCTGCCGCTGTGCTGGATGCCACCGCAGATGGTGCCAAAACGCTGTTTGAGACCAGCGTTGCCTGCATCGGCGCTTCCATCTGCCAGCAGGGCGTGCGGGACAGCCAGTCCGTTTTGCAGCGCGCTGTGCAGGCCGTGCGGGAGGCTAACATTCCGGACGGTGCCCTGCCCAAAGTCTGCATTTCCGGCTGCACGTCCAGCTGCTCCGGCCACCAGGCCGCAGCCATCGGCTTCCAGGGCACGGTTAAAGCGGTGCCGGGCGGCAAGCCTGCCCCGGC
>ENA-OQNA01000250-OQNA01000250.1-human-gut-metagenome-genome-assembly--contig:-NODE-250-length-16654-cov-7.340957_pt1 | contig 16654 bp, 14 predicted proteins | sample MGYA00242625_ERZ504872 | MGnify/ENA primary metagenome ERZ504872 (study PRJEB26092, sample SAMD00036425) | human gut metagenome | host: Homo sapiens | study: EMG produced TPA metagenomics assembly of...
GGTACATCGAGAATGGTGACATCACCGTGAAAGCAGGCGAGACCGGCAACGACGTCACCCAGAACAATAAGACCACCTACGGCGACACCGGCACCATCATCACCGGCACGTCGGATGAGAACACCGTGACCATCGAGGCCAAAGATAAGGACGATAAGGTCGAGGTCACGCTCAAGGATGTGAACATCGAGGCTACTGGCGGCAAGGCCGCCGTGAGCGTGACCGGCAGCGGCAATACCACGATTGAGCTGGATGGCGACAACAAACTCTCTGGTAGTGGTGCACACGCCGCCCTTGAACACAACCAGACCGTAGACAGCGAAAGAAATGTGACCAGCGGCAAGCTGACCATTCAGGACGACAATGATAAAGCTGGCAGTCTGACTGCCACAGGCGGCATCCAAAACGGTGCTGGTATCGGTGCTGGTGGTTACGGCGTAAGTTCTGGCAAAATCGAAATCACTGGTGGTGACATTACAGCCGTCGGTGGAAAAAGTGCGGCAGGCATTGGCGGCAGCGGCTATCGAGGCAACGCCGATATTACCATAAGCGGCGGCACTATCCGCGCCACGGGCGGCGATCAAGCCGCAGGCATCGGCGGCGGTACTTCTGGAAACGGCAAAGTCACTATCACTGGTGACGCCGTTATCGAAGAATCCATTGGCGGTTCCTCTGGCGCGGGCGCAGGCAATGCTACCGGCGGCGCTGGCATCGGCGGCGGTGCAAACGGACACGGTACGATTGACATCTCCGGCAATGCTCAGGTCAAAAACGCTTTGGGCAAAGACGGCGGCGCTGGCATTGGCAGCGGCTATGAGGGCGATGGCAACGTGAATATTTCCGATAACGCCACCATTGAAAATGCAGAAGGCGGCAAATTCGCCGCTGGTATTGGCGGCGGCTATCGTGGTGATGGCAACGTGACCATCTCCGGTAACGCTAAAATCGATAATGTCTCTGGCGGTAAGCAAGCTGCCGGAATCGGCGGCGGCTCTTTTGGCGACGGCACGATAATCATCAAAGATAATGCAATGATCGGTACCGCTGCGGGCGGCAACTATGGCGCAGGTATTGGCGGCGGCGCGCTCGGTGTCGGTGACGTGACCATCGAAGGCAATGTCACCATCAAAGATGCACGGGGCGGCTCGAACGCCGCTGGCATTGGCGGTGGGTACGGTGCAAAAAACGACAAAGACGGCAACGGCAACCAGATCACCATCAAGAGCAACGAGAGCGGCGCACCCACTGTGAACGCGACCGGCGGCGTGTCGGATGTAGACAGCGATACCGGTGAAACGATTCCCGGCGGTGCAGGCATCGGCAGCGGCTTAGGCGACGCCAAGGCCGACATCACCCTCGAGGGCAAAGTGACCATCGCTGCCAAGGCGGGCGAGGGCAATGCCGCCATCGGCGACATGAACGGCGAGCAGGAGTTCAACGGCCTTGCTGAGGGCAGTTCCATCACCCGCTACGACTCCAAGGGCAATGACACCACCCTCCCCACCGACCCCGGCTACCCCGTCCCTGCGGACACCTCCTCTTCCGGCGGCGGCTCTGCGGGCGCCTCTGTGCAGGAGTCGGTCTTCCCGGGCCTCGTCGTCACCGACAAGGACGGCCAGCGCATCTCCTACACGAGCACCCAGAGCGGCAATACCCTCACCGTCTGCGTCGGACGGTTCACAGCCTCCTTCCGCATCTCGCTGGCCGCGCTGCGTCAGCTGCGGGCTGAGGGCATCGAGACCATCACCTTCCAGACCATCCTCTGCTCCACCACCCTCTCGGTGGACGAGCTGCTGGCCATGGGCGGCGAGGACGCCGAAGTCGTTCTCACCCACCACATCCGTTCTTCCACGCTCACGGTGGGCGGCAAGGCCGTGTAAGGCTCCCTTGTTCCCCGATGATTTTTGTGGTACACTAATCGCAGAAATCTGTAAAAATCGAGGGAAAGTAACTTATGGCTGGCGACCTTCATACTCATTCCACCTGTTCTGACGGCTCTGTCCCCATCCACCGCCTGCCCCTGATGGCAGCGCGGCTGGGGCTGAGCGCTCTGGCCCTTTCTGACCACGATACCACACTCAGCGCCCAGTACGCCTACGACCACCCGGTGCAGGACGGCGTGCGGCTCATCCCCGCCGCCGAGCTCACCGGCTACGACTTCGAGCGCAGCCACCGCGTCCACCTGCTGACCTTCTGGCCCGACCTCGACTGCCCTGCCCTGCGCCGGCACTGCGACATCATGCGCCAGCGCCGCAACGAGTGCGCTCTGCAGAGCTGCCGGGAGATCGAGGCGCTGTACCCCCAGTTCCGCACCGAGCAGGCGCTGGAATATGCACAGGACAGCGGCGTCCTCTTCAAGAGCGGCATCATGCAGGCGCTGCAGCAGCTGGGCCTGTGCGACGGCATCTACACCGGGCTTTATCACGAGTTGTTCGGCTGGGAGCCGCGGGGCAAGTGCCTCCACTCCCCCACTTACCCTCCGGTGCGGGAGGTGCTGGCCACGGCAAAGGCCGCCGGAGCCGTGGTGGTGTTCGCCCACCCGACGGTGTACAAGAGTATGCCTCTGCTGCGGGAACTGGTGGCCGAAGGGGCCATCGACGGCATCGAGGTGCATCACCCCCGCAACAGCCCCGAGGACAGGGCCGAGTGCGCTGAGCTCTGCAAGAAGCACGACCTCATCGTCACCGGCGGCAGCGACTTCCACGGCGCGAACCACGGCAAGCCCCACCCGGTGGGTGCCTGCGTCACCGAGGACGACCAGATCGCGCGCATCGAGGCACTGGCCCGCAAGCGCCGGGGCGGCGCTCTGTGACCGGGTCACATTGACTTCCTCGTCTGACAAGTATATAATAAAAATGCTATGCGAGTCCGCTCGCCTGTCAGTCGGATATAAAGAGAGGAAGTTTGAATATGAGCAAGTCTTTCAGCTACCCCAACAAGGGTACCTGCTCCAAGGAGACCCACATCGTGCTGAACGATGACCACACCATCGAGTCCATCGAGGTCATCGGCGGCTGCAACGGCAACCTGAAGGGCATCAGCCGCCTGCTCAAGGGCATGAAGGCTGAGGACGCCATCGCCCGCATGGAAGGCACCACCTGCGGCCCCCGCCCCACCAGCTGCCCTGACCAGATCGCCCAGAACCTCAAGCGCGCTCTGGCTGAGCTGTAATTCACAGTCCGTTCAAAAGACCACCGTTCTGCCCTTATTTCCTGCGGGCAGAACGGTGGTCTTTTTTGTTTATCGCAATTTTCAAAAATAGTGCCTATCGAAACGGCATCTTTGCGATAGGCAATTCAACGCTGTTGCTGTTGCATTAAAAAGTTGAATTGCTATAAAGTAAAATTTGATCTTCTACGCTGCCGACAGAGGAGTTTCTGGTTCCGACCAAAATCGAGCCAAAAAGCGGTTGACAAAACCCGCGTCCTTTGCTACAATAAATGAGTAAACGCAGGGTTAGCTCATCCGGTAGAGCGACTGCTTCCCAAGCAGTAGGCGGCGGGTTCGAGTCCCGTATCCTGCTCCACAAAAAGAGCGCTGATTCGTCAAGAATTGGCGCTTTTATCATTTCAGCAAGTCTAAAATTGAGAGGGACGTCATGATTTTTGTACCCCTTCTGCACTATTTCAAGTGCAAGAATCAATACAGCGGCAGCGAAGACGGGATGCGCTATCTGCTCTCGCCCGGCAAGCGCAGCGTGCCTGACCCGGACGGCGGCGAGGGCGCACAGAAAGAGGAAGCCATCCTCACGGTGGACATCTGGCCCGATCCCTGGGCGCTGGACCGCACAGACCCCGCCCTGCGTCGGCAGATGGTCTTTCCGCTGACGGACGAGGGCCGGGCCGCAGCGGCAGAGTATCTGTCCTCTGCCTACAGCACTGACCTGGCGCTCTGGAAGCAGCGGCCCTCCATCCTGGACTGTGAGCCCTGGTCACCGCCGCCGAAGGACGAGGACGCAGAAAGCGGGGAAAGCAAATGATATACCGTCTCAAAGAGCTCAAGGGCGACACCATCCCGGTGCCGCAGCTCATCTTTTCCAAGCTGGGCATCGCCGAGGAATACAACGTCCGGGTAGCGCTGTATGTGCTGGCCACCGGCGTCACCGACCCCGAAAAAATTTGTGCCGACCTTAAACTGCGCAGCCGCATCTCAGCCGAAAGCGCCCTCTCCTTCTGGGCCGGTGCGGGGCTTCTCGAGCGCTACGACGAGAACGCCGCGCCGGGAGCAGAGCCCTCTGCTCCTGCCCCCATGACCTGGGCGGAGATCGCCGCCGCAAGCCGCACCGACCCCATGATCTCGAGCCTCATCGACTGCGCTCAGACCGGCTTTGCCCGCCCGCTGACCCACAGCGAGATGGAAAAGCTGGTCAACCTCTACGTGCAGGAGGGTTTTGCCCCCGAGACCGTCATGCTCTGCGTGGCCTATGTGGCCAGCCGGGGCAAGCGGACGATGGCCGCCGTCCTCCACGAGCTGAAAGTCTGGCGGGCCGAGGGCGTGGAGACCGGCGAACAGGCCGACGCTCACCTCAAGCTGCTGGCCCTCCGCCAGACCCGGGAACAGTATGTTGCCTCCCTGCTGGGCATCCCGGACAGCGAGCTCACCCTCGGCGGGCGGAAAGCCATCGCCCGGTGGTATGAGGTCTACGGCTACGACGATGCCATGGTGCAGGAGGCCGCTGTGCAGGCCGGGCCGAAGCGCGACCTGTGGTACTGGAACAGCATCCTCAAAACCTGGAACGCCAAGGGGCTGCGCAATATCCACGATGTGCGCACTCCGGTGGCCGCTGCCGGAGCCAGCCGGAACATCCGGGTGGACCGCGAGACCCCCAGCGGCAACGACTTCCTCAAGAACGCTGCCCGCCGCCGCACCCTCAAGAAAAAGTCCGAGTGACCCCCGGCATAAGGAGACACTATGCGTACCAAAAACGAACTGTATCAGGAAGCCCTGCGCACCGTCGCCCGCCGTCGTCAGACCGCACGGGCCAAGGCGGAGGACGCCCGCGCTGAGGCCGAGGCTGCTGTCCCCGGGCTGCGCCACGCCGAAGAAGAGGTGCGGGTGCGGGGCATCCGCTGCGCACTGGCCGGTGCGGCGGGCAAGGACCGCACCGATGCCGCTGCGGCCCTCACCGATGCCCGCAAAAAGCTGGCCGACCTGCTGGCCTCCAGCGGCCGTCCCGCCGACGCACTGGAGCCGCACTTCACCTGCAGGCTCTGCGAAGACACCGGCATTGTGGACGGACACACCTGCAGCTGCGTCCACAAGGTGATGCAGCAGCTCCGCCGGTCGGAGATCGAGGCTCTGTCCAGCCTCTCCATTTCCAGCTTCGATACCATGGAGCTGCGCTACTACCCCGCCCGGATGGACGCCTCCCTCGGCGAGCCGGTGCGGAGTTATATGTCCACCCTTCTGGACGACCTGCGCGGCTACGCCGACGAATTCGACACCACCAGCGAGAGCCTGATGCTCCTCGGCAACGCCGGTCTGGGCAAGACCCATGCCGCTCTGGCCATCGCCGGAGAGGTGCTGGAAAAGGGCTTCGACGTCATCTATGTGTCCAGCCCCGACTTCTTCTCGAAGCTCGAGGCCCTGCACTTCGGCTCCGACCCCGCCGGGGAGGAAGAGATGCTCCTGCGCACCGCCGCCGGGGCCGACCTGCTCATCCTCGACGACCTGGGTTCCGAGTTCAACTCCAGCTTCCTCATCAGCACCCTTTACAGCCTGCTGAACAACCGTCTGGGCGCGAAGCTGCCCACCATCGTCACCACCAACATCACCGACGGCGCTCTGCTGGAAAAGCTCTACACCGAAAAAATCTCCAGCCGCCTCTCCTCTTTTGTCCCCTTCCTCTTTATGGGCGACGATATTCGGGCGCAAAAGGCAGAAGAAGCGTAAATTCACACATTTCATATGCAAAAAGCACCTGCTCACAGCTTTCGCCGTGAGCAGGTGCTTTTCTATCTCTTTATGCTCCGTGAGCATCCAAACGCTTTCGCGGCGGGTTCACACGCCGGAATTTCAGCGCTTTTTCCGGTGTAACTTCCGGGCAGTCCTCATCGAAGGTGATCGGCATCTTTCTGGCACGCTCAAGCTCTGCCAGCTCTTTTTCCGTAAATGCCAGTTCTTTTTCCAGTCTGGATGTCATATCATTCGCATTTACCATAATAAAGCCCCCTTTCAAAGTTGGTTGCCAGTCGGGCTGAGATCAGTCGCGTCACGTCTGTTTTCTCACCATTTTCCTCTACGCGAATCCTTTCTGTGTAGACAACGAACAAAATATCATTTGCCTGCCCGATGAGAGTGTTTCCCCCTCCCTGCCGGAGCATTCCCGCAGAGGTGTCGCCTATCGTGTCGTACCGATTTTCCTCTTCACTGTGCTCTTCATCAAACAGCTCGATGCGGTCGTAGTCAAAAAACACACGGGCTGCACTCTTAAAGGAAATGCCATGCTTGCAGATATTCGTCTGATTCTTCTGCTCGTCATATTCAAAACACATTCCGCCCAGTGTAAAGCTGACCTGCCGTTCGTCGTCCATCGCACTTTTCTCCGCCATTTGTTTTGGAACACCGTTCTTTTCTTTATATTACCACAATCATATGCCTTTCGCAAGCCGCTCCGGCGCCTTCCTATCTCTAAAACAATCGACAAAGAAATGTAAAAAAGATGGATTCTCCCTGTAAAATACGCTATAATGGAAATAAAAAAGAGCTTTTATTCAGGAAAGGAATTTCAAATATGGGAATCGTAGTCATCGGCGCAGTTTTCGTGGACATCAAGGGCTATCCCCTCTCCACCTACATCCCCGGCGGACGGAACGCCGGCCGCATTGAACAGGTGCATGGCGGTGTGAGCCGGAACGTGGCGGAGGACATCGCCAATGTGGAGCTGCGCCCCACCTTCGTGGGTCTGGTGGACGACACCGGCATGGGCCAGGACGTCATCGACAAGCTGGACAACCACAAGGTCAACACCAGGTACATCCAGAAGGTCCCCGATGGCATGGGGACATGGCTGGCCATCTTTGACAACGACGGCGATGTCCACGCTGCCATCTCCAAGCGCCCTGACACCACCCCGCTGACCACCCTGCTGGAGGAGAAGGGCGACGAGATCTTCAAGGACTGCGACGCCATCGCCATCGAGTTGGACCTGGAGAAAGACACGGTCAAGCAGGTGCTCCGCTATGCCAGGAAATACAACAAAAAGGTCTTTGCCGCAGTCTCCAACATGAGCATCGCCATGGAGCGCCGCGACTATCTGCAGCAGATCGACTGCTTCGTCTGCAACCAGCAGGAGGCCGGTCTGCTCTTCTCGGACGACTATGAGCATCTCGCCCCCAGCCAGATGGCTCAGGTACTGGCCCGGAACGTCCACAGCGCCAACATGACCAGCATGGTGGTGACCATGGGCGGTCAGGGTGCCGTGTACGCCAAGCACACCGGCGAGTGCGGCGTCGTACCCGCCAAGAAGGTGGACGTCATCGACACCACCGGCGCAGGCGACGCCTTCTTTGCCGGTACGGTCATCGGCCTGACCTACGGCAAGAATCTGGCCCAGTCCTGTGAGATCGGCAGCCGCCTGGCCGCGTCGGTCATCTGCATCACAGAGAACGTCTGCCCCCGTTTCCGCCCGCTGGAATTCGGGCTGGATGTGCCGGTAGTGGACTGAATCTGTATCTTCAAGCGCAGAGGTCTCTGGGCCTCTGTGCTTATTTTTTAATGCTGCCGTTCGATTCTTTCGATGCATTTCGCGGTTTTTATCGGGAAATCTGTTGAATCCCACCTGCGGCAGTGTTACACTGGACTTATTCAAATTTTTGAAAAGAGGAGAATCTAATGAACCAAAATCAACACAAGCGAAGCGCCTTTTCGGGCAAGATCGGCTTTGTCCTCTCGGCGGCAGGCGCTTCGGTAGGCCTCGGCAATATCTGGCGTTTCCCCTACCTCGCAGCAAAGTACGGCGGCGGCATTTTCCTGCTCATCTACATCATCCTCGCCTTCACCTTCGGCTACACCATGATCGTGGCCGAGACGGCGCTGGGCCGGATGACCAGGAAAAGCCCGGTGGGCGCATTCGCCGCCGTCCGCAAGGGCGGGCGCTCCTTCGGCGGCTGGATAAACGCCATCATCCCCATCCTTATCGTGCCTTATTACTCGGTCATCGGCGGCTGGGTCATCCGGTATCTGGCCGACTACGTCAGCGGCCACGGCAGTGAGCTGGCCACAGACGGCTACTTCTCGGCCTTCATTTCCAGCGGCGCTTCGGCGGAGATCTGCTTTGTCATCTTTACCATCTTCACCCTTGCCATCATCTTTGCAGGCGTGCGCAACGGCGTGGAGCGGGTCTCCAAGGTAATGATGCCCATTCTCGTGGTGCTGTCCGTCATCATCGCGGGCTACTCCGTCACCCGCCCGGGTGCGCTGGAGGGCGTGAAGTATTTCCTCGTGCCGAATCTCTCCAACTTCTCCTGGATGACCGTCGTGACCGCCATGGGGCAGATGTTCTACTCCCTCTCCATCGCAATGGGCATCCTCGTCACCTTCGGCTCCTACATGAAGAAAGATGTCTCCATCGAGGAGTCCACCGAGAACGTGGAGATCTTCGACACGGCCATTGCCATCATGGCGGGCCTGATGATCATTCCGGCGGTCTTCTCCTTCTCGGGCGGTGACCCGGACACCCTGCAGGCCGGCCCGGCCCTCATGTTCATCACCATCCCGAAGGTCTTTGAGAGCATGGGCCTCGGCACCGTGGTGGGCATCCTCTTCTTCACGCTGGTGCTTTTCGCCGCCGTCACCAGCTCCATCGCCCTGACGGAAAGCGCCGTCTCCACCTTCGAGGACGAGCTGGGCTGGAACCGTAAGCAGGCCACCGTCCTCATCGGCATCATCATGCTGGTGCTGGGCAGTCTGTCGGCTCTGGGCTACGGCCCTCTGGCCCGGTTCACGGTCTTCGGGATGCAGTTCCTTGACTTCTTCGATTTCCTCACCAACTCGGTCATGATGCCCATTGCAGCCATCACCACCTGCCTGCTGGTGTCCCGGGTCATCGGTGTAGAGAAAATCGAGGAAGAGGTCACGCTGGAAGGCAAGCCCTTCCGCCGCAAGCGCATCTTCAACTTTATGATAAAGTACCTCTGCCCCATCTTCGCGGCCATCATCCTCATCAGCTCGGTGGCAAACGCTCTGGGCGTCATCTCCATGTAAGCAGACAGTATAAAAAGCGCTGGAAGCCTTTACACCGCTTCCAGCGCTTTTCTTATGCCCGTTTCAGGATGCTCTTTATCTCGTCCAGATTCTTTACAAAATAAATGCCGCTCTGCCGCTCGGGGCTGGACAGCCCCATCTCGACCATGTGGGCCAGCAGAGCTTTCAGGCCGGCGTAGTAGCCGTCGAGGTCATAGAGGATGCAGGGCGCGTCCAGATGGCCCAGCGAGACCTTGGACATCACCTCGGCGATCTCTTCCAGCGTGCCGGTGCCGCCGGGGAACGCGATAAAGGCGTCGCCCAGCTCGATCATTCTGGTCTTGCGCTCGGTCATGTCCTGCGTGACGATGAGTCTGGTCAGGCCGTCATACTGCACCTCAGAGTCGATGAAGAACTGCGGCTCGACGCCGGTCACTTCGCCGCCCGCCGTCAGAACGCTGTGGGCCAGACGCCCCATCAGGCCGCTGCGGGAGCCGCCGTAGACCAGCGCGTTCCCGCTCTCGCCGATCCAGCGGCCCAGTTCCTCCACCGCCTGTTTCAGGGCCGGGTCGCTGCCCTCATTGGCCCCCAGATAGACCGTAATATTCATCTGCATTTCTCCTGTCACTTTGCCCATGTCATTTCCTGATTCGGGCCGGTATAATCAAACTTACCGTCGTTCTTTTCTTCCAGCGCTTTTATCATGTGATACGCAAACTCATTGTAGGGCGTCGGGATGCCCAGCTCTTTGCCCATCCGGATGAGCGCACCCGAGAACATATCGATTTCGGTATGGCGTCCGGCGTCGAGGTCTTGCAGCGTCGAGTAGCGGGCCGAGGGCTTGACGGCACAGCCCTTGCCGGACACGGCATCCACCTTCTGCATATCAATGCCTTTGGCTGCGGCAACGGCTTCCAGCTCACGGCGGAGACCGTCGCTGATGGCCTTCATATGGACGCTGTCACGGTAGCAGCCTACGCCTGCGCCGAGGATGGCCTGGGGCAGGTTGTTGCAGACATTGAGGCGGAACTTGCTCCACATCTCTTCCCGGATGCAGTCGGTGGCCCGGAAGTGCAGCTCTGTGCCGCCGAACAGGGCCTCCACGGCCTTGACGCGGGGGCTGTCGCAGGGCGGCTCCTTCTCGCCGAAGATGATGCCAACGGTGGTCGCCGGGTCAAAATGGAAGCCGTCCGCCTCCTTGTGGGACGCCACTTTGATGAGGGAGTAAAGCAGATGCTCCCCACCCACGGCAGAGGCAATGATGTCCTCGCTGTCCACGCCGTTCATCAGGCTCATGATGGTGGTATGGGGGCCGGTGACGGCTTTGATGCTGTCCAGTGCGCCGGGCAATGCGCCGTATTTCAGGCAGACGATGAGAAGGTCGGCGTCATGCGCCTCCTGCGGCGTCCAGACCGCCGGGCGGTAGATTTTGCCGTTGATGGCACAGCCATCCTTCTTCAGACGCTCGCCGTGCGGGCCATCGGCCACCACGCCAAGCTCAATGTCCCTGCGGGCCGAAAGCCCCCAGATCACGTAGGAGCCGACCGCACCGGCTCCCAGAACTGCCACTTTTTTGATGTCCATATCGTTCCACCTCAATATCATCCGCATGATTTGCGGGATCCATTTCTGCTTAGCGATATTATACCATGAACGCAGTGAAATGGTATCATTGCGCATCCAAAGCCGGTTGCCACGCAGCTCCGCAGGAGCAAGCGGCGAGGCGCTGCGCATAAAACTAGAATATCGCGTTAGCGATATTATACCACGCTTTTCTCTTTCGGAAAAGCCCGGAGTGTTTCGTTTTTGCACGTCAAAAATCCTTGACTTTTGGAGAAAAGTTATAACAAAAGTGTAGAATCTCTCTGGCAAATAGAATCTTTGCCAAAAAAGGGCTTGATTTTTTTCGAAAACGGACTAGAATATCTTTTTGCGGAAAGGTTTCACCTGTACAGCCTTCCGCGAAACTGTTTTTTCAAAAGTAAGGAGATTTTCGATATGAAACTCAAGAATGTTTGTGTTACCGTTGCTGCTCTGGTCCTGGCTGTCAGCATGACTGCCTGCGGCAGCTCTTCTTCTACTGCTGCTTCTACCTCTGAGGCTGCTTCTGCTGCCGCTCAGTCTGAGGCTGCTTCCACCTCTGCCGTGGCCGAGGAGAACAGCGCTTCCTCCGAGGCTGCAAGCGAGGCTGCATCTTCTGAGGCCGCATCCGAGGTCTCCAGCGAGGCTGCATCTTCTGAGGCTGCTTCCTCCGAGGTCGCTTCTTCCACTGCCGCCTGAGCTTGCCCGGCAGCACCCCCCAAAGCATGAGCAAAGGCTCCGGCCTCGCCCCCACCGGGCAGGCCGGGGCCTTTTTTTGCCCTGCGGCGCAAAGAGACCCCCGGCACCCTGCGGAAGGTGCCGGGGGTCTTGCAATATGGAGGTGGGGGGGCCATGCGGAGAGCCCCGCCGCCGGGGATGGTTAGTCTTTCACCAGTTCGCTGTGGTCTGCCTCCACCAGCAGCAGGGTGGGCTCTTCGGCCCCACGGTGGGTGAGGTAGAACACCTCGCTGCCGCTGCCCTGTGCCAGCAGGTCGTTGATGACAAAGCTGCTGGTCTGGCCATTGGTGACGAACTGGATGGTCTGTGCGCCGTGGTCCTGCAGGTAGCGCAGGGTGTCCAGGTCGCCGGTAAGGGTGGCGGTGTCGTAGGCACCGGTGTAGGTGCGCAGGGTGCCGTTCTGGCTCACGGTAAAGGGCTGGTCCATGCCCTCAGCGTCCACCACCCGCAGCTCAAGGGCGCTGTTGGTGTTGAAAGGCTGGCCCTCGGTGGCACCGCACTTGGTGCAGGTGTGGGTGCCGTCGCCGTTGTCCTTCCAGTGGTGGCCGGTGGCGGGGGTCGTTCTGGTCTCCACATGGCTGTGGTCACGGTTGCAGTAACGGGTCTCCACGCCCTCTTTGGTGCAGGTGGCGGGGGTGGTCACTTTCCATTCGCCCCAATCATGTGCGTCGGGGTCAATAGCTGTATTCTCCGTCCACTGTTCGGTGTGCTCCGGGTTGACAGCGCTGTTATTGCTCTCAAAGCTCTCAAAGGTGCATTTGTACGTTTTGCTGCCGGGGGTAGTGCAGGTAGCGGCGGTTTCACTCACCAGCTCTTTCTTGCAAAGGTTCTTGCTATGGACGATCTTCTGCAGTACACCATTGTAGTCAGTATACCACAGCTCTGTATTATCGCCAATAGTATTTACAAGACCCCCTGCTGTGGGGTTACTTCTTGTGCCCACCGCAGCCTCGTCATTGAACATGTTCTCTGTGATATACCTGCTACCAGACGAAGACCTCCCCTTCATTTTAAGTAAGACGTTGTTGCCGATCTTGACCTCGGTGCCGGAAATTGCACCATACAATCCAGATAATACACTGTTCTTGCCGATCTCCACTTTTCCGTTTCTCCGCCGTCAATGGTCACCTTGACCGTTCGGTCTGCAGAGCTGTACATAGTGACGCCGCCGATAGCGGAGCTTGAGGTGGGCGAATTGCCCACGAACGCAGTATCCTCTGTATCAATCGCAGCATTGTCCTTTATGGTGACCTCTACATTCCCGTTTTCACTTCCAATCGCCACAAAATTTACAGTGCTTGCCGTCCGGATGGTCGCATGGCCCTGAATGGTGACTTTGGTATCTTTTCCACCATTGCCAATGGCAGCTCCGCCGCATCCGGTTGCCGTCACATGGACATCTTCCTTCTCTGCCGTAGCGCCATCCGTGCCAATGGTCACCTCGCCATTTCCACCCGACGCAGCACCGATGGCGGCACCACTGCCAGTGTTCTTTGCAACGACCGTTGCATGGTCACGGATCACAATATTTTTGGCCTCAGTAATCTTGGAACACGCGTAGCCGCTGCCGACGCCGCCGCCGATGGCAGCTCCTCCGCATCCGGTTGCCGTCACCTTGGAATAACCCTGAATGATGATGTTCTCCGCATCCCCATCACAACTAATGCCAGTGGATCCACCGCCGATACCGGCTCCGGTCTTCCCGCCGTCTGCCGTAACATTGGCATGGCCCTGGATGGTGATATTGCTGCCTTTTGCGCCAGCGCCGCCACCGATGCCGGCTCCATTATTATCCTTTGTATTTGCTTTTACCGTTGCATACCCTTCGATGGTGATATTCTCCGTGGCTTGACCGTAATTTCCACCAATAGCAGCACCTCCACCGGAAAGACTGTTACTTCTGTAACATCCTCCTTCTGCCCTCAGGCTTCCGGAGGTCTCTGTTTCCTCCTTTGCGGTAATGTTCTCGCCCTTGTCGCTGGTCTCATCCGTAATGGTCAGGTTTCCGCTGCCCTTTTTGCTCAGGCCCGCCCAAAAAACACATTTACTGCTGTCCAGAACATTCTGGCCGTCCAGCTCAATTTTGGTATTTCCGGTACCCTGTACCTCTGCTGCCGACACGCTGTGGTGAGTGTCAAACAAAACGTCCGTTGTTCCGTCCGCATATTTGCTGTTGGTATCCGATTCGATATTCACATTGCTGAGCCGGATATTCAGCACCTTCTCAGCCCAATCGTTGATGACCCGGATGACGTTTTTAGTGGGTTTTTTGGCGCTGCCCTCTGCCGGGGTCGTAGTGGCGGGATCAGCCGCCGGGGTGGCGGTGGGGGCGGCGGCCAGAGTGGTCTCATTGGTCTTTGCCGCAGGGGCGGCAGAGGTGGGGGCGAGTTTCGTGGCCTGCTGCTCCGGATTCGGGTCTGCCGCCGGGTCGTACTCGTACACCACATCCTTCTTGGGATTGTCTGTGGGGGGCTCCGTGGTGTCCTCATCCTTCTTGGTGGTGTCCTTGCCCTGCTGGGTCTGGGCAGAGTCCTCCCCGGTCTCGTTCAGGGTAAAGGCTGCATCCGGGTCAGGCTGGCTTTCCCCGGCAGCGTCCGCAGGCCCGGCTGCTTCCAGCTCCTGCGTGGCGGCACCGGCGGCAGGGGCTACCGCGGGATTTGCCCGGGTACCCTCAGCACGCTTAGCCTCCGTCAGGGTGGTATCACCTTCGCCGGTGCCGTCCTTGATCACGATCTCCTTGCTCCTATCCGTGTAGGTTTTTCCGCCCTGAGTCACCTGTACATACTTGCCGTCCGTATCCTCTTTGGTCACCACGTCGATGCTGCCGTTGCCGATATAGTAAATATCCGCAAAGGCCGGGGCTGCAATGGACGTAACAATCGACATGATGGCTGCCGTAGACAGCACCCGCAAAGCTAAATCTTTTCGCTGCATACAAAATCCTCCCTGTTGTACATTCAAAGCCTGTCCCGCAGCAAAAAGGATACCTCGTTCGCCTCCGCATGGCGGGCATCCCGGGGTGTCGTTCCCGCTTTTTGCACCAACTCGGCACAGGTCTTTTCACCATTTTACCCCCCCCCCCTATACCTTTTTCAATAGCAATAATCTACAAAGTTTCGCCATTTTATTTGTTTACTTTTTGTCGGGCCGGAAATGCAAAAACACCCTTCCCCCGCCGGTCAAGGCAAAGAAAGGGTGTTTTTATGCCCCGTGATGGGCGCGGCGGGCAGCCGCTCAGACGAAGTCCTCCCGCATGGGGGTGAAGATGTCCAGCAGGATGCCGGCCTCGGTGCAGACGCAGCCGTGCTCCACGCCGTCCTCTTTCAGGATGGTATCCCCTGCCCTCACAGTGTGGGTCACGCCGTCCACCGTGAAATCGAACGCACCCGACACCACATAGGTGATCTGGGTGTGGGGGTGGTGATGCAGTGCGCCCACGGCCCCCTTTTCGAAGGTGTTCTCCACACACATCAGGCCGTCGGTGTAGGCCAGCACCCGGCGGGTGACGCCCTCGCCTGCCGCCTGCGGCAGAGCCTCTGCATGATAGACCCAGCGCTGTTTCTTCTCGGGAAGCTTCATATCCATTCCTCATTTTCCGCCGCCAGACAGCGGCTTTTTCTTTTATTATAGCGGCCCGGCCCCCGCAGCACAAGAGCAAACAAAAAAAAGACCTTCCCACTCTCCGGAATGGGAAGGTCTTTATAAGTGCTTAGTTCGCCTTAGAACTGACGTTCAAGGACAAAATCACTCAATGATCTTGCCGACGACGCCGGAACCAACGGTACGGCCACCCTCACGGATAGCGAAACGCAGGCCCTCTTCCATAGCGACGGGGGTCAGCAGCTCAACGTGCATCATGACGTTATCGCCAGGCATGCACATCTCGGTGCCTTCCGGCAGGGTGATGATGCCGGTCACGTCGGTGGTACGGAAGTAGAACTGAGGACGATAGTTGGAGAAGAACGGGGTGTGACGGCCGCCTTCGTCCTTGGTCAGAACGTAGACCTGGGACTCGAAGACCTTGTGGGGATGAACAGAACCGGGCTTAGCCAGAACCTGGCCACGCTCGATCTGGGTACGATCAACACCACGCAGCAGAGCGCCGATGTTATCGCCAGCCTCAGCGAAGTCCAGAGACTTACGGAACATCTCCAGACCGGTGATGGTGGTGCTCAGACGGTCGGGCTTGATGCCGACGATCTCCATTGCATCGCCAACCTTGGCCATACCACGCTCAACACGACCGGTAGCAACAGTACCACGGCCAGAGATGGTCATGACATCCTCGATGGGCATCAGGAAGGGCTTGTCCTCCTCACGATCGGGGTTGGGGATATAGGTATCGACAGCGTCCATCAGCTCCTTGATGCAAGCATACTCGGGAGCATCGGGATCCTTAGAGTCAGACTCCAGAGCCTTCAGAGCGGAACCACGAATGATCGGGGTGTCGTCGCCCGGGAAGTCGTACTCGGACAGCAGCTCACGGATCTCCATCTCGACCAGATCCAGCAGCTCCTCGTCATCGACCATATCGCACTTGTTCATGAAGACAACGATATAGGGCACGCCGACCTGACGAGCCAGCAGGATGTGCTCACGGGTCTGGGGCATGGGACCGTCGGTAGCAGCAACGACCAGGATAGCGCCGTCCATCTGAGCAGCACCAGTGATCATGTTCTTGACGTAGTCAGCATGGCCCGGGCAGTCAACGTGAGCATAGTGACGAGCGTCGGTCTGATACTCAACGTGAGCGGAGTTGATCGTGATACCACGAGCACGCTCCTCAGGAGCCTTATCGATGTTGGCGTAGTCCATGAAGTCTGCGTCACCCTTCAGAGCCAGGTACTTGGTGATAGCAGCGGTCAGAGTGGTCTTGCCGTGGTCAACGTGACCGATGGTGCCGATGTTAACATGCGGCTTAGAACGGTCGAACTTTGCCTTTTCAGCCATTGGAATATCCTCCCTTAAATTAGGTTTTGATATTGGTTACAACAGTCCTGCTAATACAGAATTGCATTGCAAAACTATTCTACTAGATTCCACCTGTAAAATCAAGTGTTTTACAGGAAATTTTGCCGGAGCTACACTACCCCGGCAAAATCTTTATCCGTTTTTCAACGATCAGCCCTTGGTGCGGCCTGCGATGATCTGA
>ENA-OQNA01000251-OQNA01000251.1-human-gut-metagenome-genome-assembly--contig:-NODE-251-length-16551-cov-6.882550_pt1 | contig 16551 bp, 9 predicted proteins | sample MGYA00242625_ERZ504872 | MGnify/ENA primary metagenome ERZ504872 (study PRJEB26092, sample SAMD00036425) | human gut metagenome | host: Homo sapiens | study: EMG produced TPA metagenomics assembly of...
AACACGTTACTGAAGGAGGCCCTAGACCTCTACCTACGTCAATCAGATAAACACTATGATTACGTGTTCATTGATTGCCCGCCCAGCTTGGGCCTCTTGGTCATCAACGCCATGTGTGCAGTGACCGAGATGCTGATTCCTATCCAGGCTGAGTATTACGCATTGGAGGGTCTTGGCCAGCTGATTAACACGATTGGTTTGGTGCAAGAGCATTTCAATCCCGTACTGCTGGTGTCCACCATGCTCGTCACGATGTTCGATCGCCGAACGTTATTGAGCCGTGAAGTATATAACGAGGTTAAGGGACACTATCCCAGCATTGTGCTGAATACCACCATCCCGCGTTCAGTCAAGATCTCCGAAGCGCCGAGTTTCTCCCAATCGGTGATTGCCTATGATCCTCGTGGCATAGGTGCCATATCGTATGGTGAAGCAGCTTTGGAAATCGCACAGCGTTCGCAACAAGTCCTTGACACCATTGATGCGAGGAGGAACAAGTAATGGCATCAAAATCACGACTTGGTAAGGGCCTTGGCGCTTTGTTCCCCACATTGCCAGGGGAGGAGCCGGTGGCGGAGCAGCCCGCAATGATTGCGGAGGATTCGTCTACTCCGGAGGCCACTGCTGACATAACCCCCGCCAAGAAGGCTACTGCCCAGCAGGAATCAAAACCTGCCGTGCCTCAGACGATATCGTCCAGCAAGGCAGTCAAGAAAGCCGCCGGTAAACGCGCATCCATGCCCGCATTGGACACCATTACTCATCCTAGCGACCTGTTTTTCGGTACGGAGAAACCTCAAACCGGTAAGGTCGCCGCACCTCAGCAGGGCGGCAAGTCGTCTGCGTCTCAGACGGCACATCGTACATCCGTCACTGTCAAAGATGTTTCACGTGAAACATCTTTGACTGCATCGGCGGCAAAGACCGCTGACACAGATAAGAAGGACGAGCTCAAGCCGGTAGCCGGTGGTTATCTGGCTGAACTCAAACTGTCTGATATCGGGCCCAATGCACATCAGCCTCGTACCATCTTCGACGAGGATGAGTTGAATGAGCTGTCTGCTTCCATTAAGGAAGTTGGTGTGCTGCAACCGATAGTCGTGCGCAAGCGTCCGGCAAGCCAGATTGCTGCGGCCAAAGCCGCCAAGCACGACGAGACGGAATCCAGCACGAATCCGTTTGCCGGTCATTTGGACAGCCCGTATGAGCTCATTATGGGTGAACGCCGTTGGCGTGCTTCTCAGTTGGCTGGGTTGGAGACGATTCCCGCCATCGTCAAAACCACTGCGGATGATGATATGCTCCGCGATGCATTGCTGGAAAACTTGCACCGTGTGGCCTTGAATCCGCTGGAAGAGGCGGCTGCCTACCAGCAGATGATTGAAGAGTTCGGGTTGACACAAGTACAACTGTCCAAGTCGGTGTCCAAGTCTCGCCCGCAAATCGCCAATACCTTGCGACTGCTGAACCTGCCGGCTTCTGTGCAAAAGAGAGTGGCTGCCGGTGTGCTATCGTCCGGTCATGCGCGTGCGCTATTGGGCCTGAGCGATCCGGAGGAAATGGACAAGCTGGCTTCTCGTATTATTGCGGAAGGTCTTTCTGTACGCAGCACCGAAGAAATCGTCGCCATGAAGATTGCGTCGGGGGAGCAGCCGAAGAAGCCTAAGACGTCTAAGACCAATCCTTGGGTTGGTTCCGCCATCCAGCAGAGTTTGGAAAATCATTTCGATACCAAGGTGTCGATTAAGGGCAGCACCAAGCATGGTCGCATCGAAATCGTCTTTTCGTCACCAGAGGATATGGATCGCATCCTGCAGCTGCTGGTGCCGAGCCAAGGCGATGCCGATTCCAAATGGGTGTAACACGATAAGAACATTCGTGTTGTCGCCGGCATTATTGCTGTGCAGTGCGTTGTATGCGCAAGACGTTATAGCCTCTGCGTGATTCCTGGCAGGGGCGTATGCCCGCGCTGTAGCCCCTGTCGCAATAGAAAACCCCTCAGGCTGGAGGGACAATCACACATCGTGATTCTCCGTCGCCTGAGGGGTCTTTCTATGCCTTTGACCGATACGTACTATCCAAGGGCGGCATGCTGTAACACTGACCTAGCGTTGCTCCTATGTCACAGGCAGCAGCCAGAACAGCAAGCCACCATCAGTCCGCCACCATCAGTCCGTAAGATAGGCCTGCGTATCCAGCGCTGCACGGCAGCCCATGCCCGCTGCGCTGATCGCTTGACGATAAGTACGATCCACGCAATCGCCTGCAGCAAAGATGCCTGGCGCACTGGTCACCGTGCTGGCACCCTGCACCACGACATATCCATCATCGTCACGGTCCACAACACCGGCCGCAAAATCAGTGGCTGGCGTATGACCGATAGCCACGAATACGGCGTTGGTGTCCAGCGTGCTTTCTTCTCCGGTCACCACATTACGTACGGCGATGCTGCTGACACTGGCCGGTGCTACAGCCGGTCGTTTGAGCGTCAAGCCAGGAATGGCAATAGGTGCACCGGTGTTCTGTGTGGGGGAGGAGGTGCCGGTAATGGAGGTCACCACTGTGTTGGTCATCAGAGTGATGGTCGGATTGGCTTTGGCTCGGTCCACCATGATCTGCGAGGCGCGGAAGCTATCGCGTCGGTGAATCAAGGTGACCGAAGAACCGAACCGGGTCAGGAATAATGCCTCTTCAAAAGCCGAATCGCCACCGCCTACGACCACGATAGGCTTGTTCCTGAAGAAGAAGCCATCGCAGGTGGCGCAGTACGAGACGCCATGTCCGGACAGCTCCTGTTCGCCGGGCACCCCAAGCTTACGGAATGACGACCCTGTGGCGATGATAAGCGACGATGCCTCCAATTGGGAGTCATCGGAGAGTGTTACACGATAGGTCGGCTTGACCGAATCACTCTCACACGCCTCGATGGAAGAGACATCGTCTGCGATATAGGTTGTACCGAAGCGCTTGGCCTGTTCCTTCATGCGATCCATAAGATCCGGGCCAAGAATACCTTCCGGGAATCCGGGGAAGTTCTCCACCTCAGTGGTGTTGACCAACTGTCCACCTGGCGACAACGCACCAGTGACCATAACAGGATTGAGACCTGCGCGGCCAAGATAGATGGCGGCCGTGTAGCCAGCGGGACCAGAACCGATAATGATGACGTTATGTTTCACGTGAAACATTGTCACACCCCCATACGATATTCCGTGTCATTCAGCCAGATGCGAAGAAGGGGCGGTACCGTCGAATGTATGCGAACGGTACCGCCCCTTCTTGGGTCAGTTATCGGCATAGATGCCGATTAGAAGACCTCCACCTTTTCGATGTACAGCTGGTTCTGCGGCAGGCTATCCGATGGCACCCACAGCAGCAGATCCTGCGTCTTGACGGCTTTGGTGAACTTCACCTCAGTAGTGCCACCTTCAGCAAAGGTGAATTCGGCCACCTGCTTGCCTTGAGTGGGGTCCCCAGTGGTATTTGCGCGAATATAGCCCTTACCACCGGATGTGCGGATGGTGATAACCATGCGGTACGCATCCTGCGGCTGGTCAAGGTGCATGTAGTATGCGTACCCGGATTGGCCGCCAGGATTCGACAGGAAGTTGGCGCTGGAAATCGTAAACGCCGTGTTGTTCTCATGGCTCGGTTGCGGAACAGCGCTGGAATCCTTATCGCCGGACTTCTTGGCCTTGGTCTTCTTGGACGACGAATCAGCAGTCTCGGACTTCTTGGACTTGTCTGATGCCGAGTCCTTGGATTCGCTCTGAGTGGCATCACTCGATTTTGAAGAATCGTCAGTGGTGCCACCGTTCGTCGCGTTCTCGCTGCCACCAAATGGCACAGCGTCAGCATTGATATCAGGCCAGTCACCTTCACTGGAGTTGCTGGAAGCATCGGCAGGATTGTCTCCGGAGGATCGGAACGCATGCACTGCCCAAACAGCCGCTGCCACTACCAATATCAGAGCCACAATGATGGCAACGACCTTGGTCGACAGTTTGCCGAACAGATGTTCATCGGGCAGCTTGCTGTCAACCTCGTCATCCGGCACATCCTTCGGTGTGAAGCTCGGAGGAATGGCGCTTACTTCGGCAATGCGGGCCTGCTCCTCTTCCAAGGCACGCAGCGATTCCTCACCAGGAGCCACAGCACGGCCGCTGGCGTCGAACACGGGAATACGACTGGTTGTCTCTCCCACGGCGGCATCGGGAATACCGCCGGTAACAATAGGCACTGTCAACCGAGTATTATCACCCGGACCGCCGATGGGGGCCGGATTCATTTCGCTGTACCAGTCACCGGTGCCTTCACCGGAAAGATTTTCGTGCTCCCAGGCGTCAGAAAGGTTGAAGTCAAACAGACGGCGGGCATCAGACTGAGACTGGTTACCGTCAGCAGTACTGGACCCATCAGGCAGAGGAACCGGTGACATCGCGTGCGGAGCGGGGACGGCGGCCGTCTGAACCGGCAGGGAAGGGGTAATAGACAATTCCGGAAGACTGCTGCTGTTAATCAACGTGCTGGGAATAGGCACGATATCAGTCTCGTTGGCAGGCTTCAGTATCGCCTTGGTAATCGAGCAATCGCTTTCCACGCTCGGCAAAGCAATATCAGCATCGCTCAGTTCAGAGAGCGGCTTCCAATTACCCAACAAGGCGTCGAGTTCTACAAGGGCAGCCATTGGCAACGTATGATCGTCGGGCTCGCTCAAGGCCAATCCACGCTTGCAAATCACGCGGAATTCGCCAGGGGTGTCTTGCGGCAAGGCACGCAGATTGAATGTGGGTGTCGCTTGGCTTGGCGTGCGTGTCAGCAGGGTATAGAGTAATGCCGCAAGCTGGCGAATCGCATACCGTTCAGGACCGTCCGTACGCAGATCGGTAGCGGACGTATCGGCCAGCATCGTGGCACATGGTGCATCGGCAATTTGCACACCGGAGGTAGTCACTCGAACGGTGTCGGTTGTGATGACGATGCCGCTGGGAGTATCCGCAATGACCTCGCGCAGCACGTCGGCGCATTCTCCGATAATCGACCGGATGGCGCTGTAGCTGAGCGGCTTGGCGGTATCTACCATGTAGTCAGTCAGGCATTGGCCGCTATCCACCGGCATGACAATGAGAAGTACGTCGGATTCCATACGGTATTTCAGTATGGGAATCACACGATCAGGGCGAGTGGCGGCGATGCGACCAGCGAGCTCATCGATTGCGGCGAAAGCGCTGCGATCGGTAATGATGAACAGCTGGCAATCCTTTGCCAGCACACGGTCGTTGGCTTTCCATGCCTGAATGCCAGGCTCCTCACGCAACGATGATACCAAGGTGTATCGGTTGAGAATCGTGTCTCCGAGTTGCGGTTTCATAGTGCGTTCGGCTCCGTGTGATTGGTGTTCGAGATTGGTCTTAGATATTCTACGTGCGGGGCTATCCTTGACGGGCTCCGTCTCAGGATTGATTTACGTAGCGTCGACTTTTTTCCGGCTGGGCTGTCACAGCAACGTCCTCACTGGCCGGAGTCTTGTGTAGACGGGCCAGTATCGAGTGATAGGCGCTGATGAGTTCCGGGGTGTGTACCACCCACAACACAGCCACATATACTACGGCCAGCACAATGGTGAGCACCACGCAGATGGCCAGCGCAGACCACCAGCTCATGTGCCCGCCTACTGGTCGAATATCCGCGCCGAGCAGTGCGACTACCGGTCGTTTGATCAGCCAGACCACAACTCCGGAAGCCAGTGCCGCCACAATGGCCTTGGCATATGTCCTCGTGATCTCCCGACCGCCAAGATTGCCTTCGAACTTGCGGCGCAACATCATCAACGTCAGCGGCAACGCCAGTAATCCACCGAGGGTCACCGAGCAGGCGATGCCGAGTACCCAATGCTCAGGAGGAAGTACCATCATGCCGATGATCATGAATATTGAGGTGAATCCATACTGCATCACCGCGGACAGGAAGGGGTGAAGGCCGTCCTCAAAGGCGTAGAACGTGCGCTGGATCAGCAGGAACGCCGACCCCAATGGAATGCCCATAGACAAGGCGATAAGCGCATAGGAGATCAACATAGTCTCGTCCATCGAGACGGACGGAAGCAATGCACGGATGATCGGTTCGGGGAACACGACCATGGCGGCGGCGAAGAACATGATGAGCAGGCCCACATTATTCAGTGCGCTGACCAGGTCGTGCCGTGCCTCATCCAGATTCGCAGCTGCGATGGAACGGGAGATTTTGGGGAACATAGCCGTGGATACCGATACGGCGATGAGTGAATAGGGCAGGATGAACAGTGTGTACGCATTCTGATAGGTCGCGTTGCCTGCCACGCTGAACAGGCTGGCACCCGTCAGTTCGTGGGCGCGCTGCGGTGCGGATGTGGCGATACGGGTAAGGATAATGCCGCAGATCTCACTGGTGATCACCACGCCCAAAGAGCCTAACGCCACGGGACCCATAGACCTGAGTCCAAAGCCGCCAAGCCCGAAGCTGGGTTTGTACTTGAACCCGATACGGGCCAGCGGCAGGAACAGTATCAGCGCTTGGAAGGCCACGCCCAAAGTCCAGGTGCCTGCGGTAAGCGCGATTTTGTCGGCGGTCCAGAATTCGAGGGGCTGTTCATTGGCCTTGCTGAACAGCAGAATAAAGCCAGTAAAACCGGCGCAACTAATAATGTTGGCACCGGTTGAGCTCCACGCATACGTGAGGAAATGGTCTTTGGCGGCCAGGATCTGACCCAATACCGTATACAGGCCGTAGAAGAACACCTGAGGCATGCACCACAGGGTGAACGAGGTGGTCAGGGCTATCATCTGGTGATCGTCGCTACCCACGTACAGGCGGGCAAGCAGAGGGCTGGCCGCCGCCATCACCACGGTCATGGCCAATAGGATGCCGATGGCCAACGTAATCAGGCGATTCAGTCGTTCTTGGGCGTCTTTTTCTTTCAACGTGCGCACGATCTGGGGCACCAGCACGGCGTTGAAGATGCCGCCGGACACCAGCGTGAACACGGATTGGGGAATCATGGAACCGGCCTGATAGGCGTTGGCCGCCAATCCGGTGGTGCCGATGGCCGCAGCGAGAAGAATCGTGCGGAGCTGACCGGTCACACGGGAAGCAGCGGTTCCCGTGGCCATGATCAGGGAATTACGACCTACGCTTGAACTCATTCGTCGGGGTCCTTCTTCCGATGGAACTGCCGCCACAGGCCGATAATGCCCAGTAGCACGGCGAAGCCGATGATAATGAAGCCGCTGGCATCACTGATGCGCATCACACTGGTGATCGCGGTGTCCTGCGTGTTGCCGAAGCTGTTGCCTTCCCGGTCGGTCAACGACACATGGGCCGTCGATGAGCCGGAAGTGGAAACGCGGATGGTGAAGGTCACCTGAGCGTCGCTATGCGAGGGAATATCGATGTCAGCGGTTCGCGAGGTGACGATCTGCATGGAGTCAGTCAGTGAGTTGACCTGCACGCTGACGGCGTAGGGAAGGTCATTGCTGACGGTGATTGGCATTTTCGCGGATTCGCTGAACACGGATATTAATTCCGATGGGTTGATGCGTACGCCGTTCAGAAGATCGCTGGCCAGTGTTTTCGCGGCTCTGACCATGGCTTTTCGCGTGGCTGTCGGCTGGGGGGAGCCAGACATGGATCGCAGCGCCATATCGTCATGCAGCACCAGCAAAGAGCCAATCCATTGCGTCGGATCGTTGCTGTGCGAGACGGTGTCATTGGCATCCTGCCGGGCTAGGGCCTGCGGGTCCAACGACGAGACCTCGTCGGAATCAATCTCGTTCCTCAATATGGAGGTGGCCATGCGCATGATGTCATGCCGGCTGTCGGCCAACTGTCTCAATGCCGACCGGGTATTGGCGGTGTTGGCATCATCGGCCTTGTCGGGATTGACCGAATCGCTGACATTGTACGGATCGGCCTTGGCCATGGTCTTCAGGTCCGTCAGATTCAACCAAGACGCCTGCTCGAAGGCGCTCATCACCTGATCGATCCAGCTGGCCTCCGTGGTGCGGGAGAACGTCATAAGCAGGTATCGGGATGTATAGGGCTGTTCCATCTGGTAGAACGCGCTCTGAGCGATCAGTCGGGCCAACCGACCGGCATCGCTGGACTCGGCCTGCGCGTCCGTGCTGGTGGCTTGGCCCTTGGCCAGCGTGCCCAAGGTCGATTGCTCCTTCAGCACGGTGACATCGCCGGCAGGCGTATGCACCACGTAGGTGCCTGTGTGTACGGCTTCAGTCTGGTCGGCATCGAAAGAGGCATCGGCAATCACCGTGTCATAGCCCTGCTCGCGTGCTGCGGTCAGCGCATCCAACGTCCAACAGTTGTTGCCCTGCCATGCGTACGCGGAGGGTGTTTCGGAGTCGCCTCCGTCGGCATACCATGCGGCCGCCTGCTTGGCGTTCCACTGCTCAGTGGTGATGCCGGCCTTTTCGTAGGCCGCGGTATCGTCCAGTGCGGTATAGGCGGTGATGTCGAAGTCGGCGGGCTGCATGATGCCGGCAATGGACGGTTGCACTGCGGACTGACGCCAATACAGAGGATCCGCGATCACTTGCAGCGAGCGGTGCTTGGCGAATGTCTGCCCAAGGGATCGCGCGGTATCGGCATCCTGCTCGGATAAGGATATGGCTTGCGTATCAGTGGCTTTGGCCGCGTTGCTGGCGTCGGCGTTATCGGACTTGTCGGCCTTGTCTGTGCTGTTGGACTTGGACGATGTTGATGTCGAGGAAGTGGTGGTTTCGGCAATGCGATTGCTGATGGCCTTATTATCGACCTGCCAGCCGCTGGCGGTGTAGGGCATGGCCACGGTCAGGTTCATGGCCGGTGTTGTCGCGGTGTTGAGCCCATCCGAAGATCGGGTCAGAAAACTCGGCAAATCGGCGAGTATCTGATTGCCAACGATATACGACAGCATCAGCGGTTTCGGTCCCCAACTCCCTATGGAGGCAAGGGTCTGCTGATTGGCGTTCACCTCGACGGTGACGGTGGCAGTGCCGCCGGCGGGAATCGATGGCACGTCAACGGAACCCAACTCGTTGGGGGTGGGGATGGGGGCGTTGTTCTCGGCCCAATTCTGAATATCAGTGCGCGAGACAAAGGTGAACAACGCATTGGTGGTCAGGTGCAGTGTGCCGCTTGACGTGGCCGTGCTGTCCGTATTGCTGATGACCGCGGTGACACGATAGCCCGATTTGGAGGTGACGATGGGGGTGCTTTGCGTGATGGCAATGCTCTGCTTGGGCTGATTCTCGGTCTGATTGCCCGTTGCGTCCGTCGTATCGGATGATGAATCAGTCGTGTCCGTCGTATCGTTCGCGTAGGCGGTCAATGGAGCGGCCAGCATCGCCACAACGGCGACGCCAGCCGCCAGTGCGTGTGCCAGACGTGTGTAATGTCGTAAGACTCCGGGTAGGTTCACTCGTTTGCCTGCCTGTTCTTCTTCCTGGCGTAGAGCCACGCGATTTTGCGTTCGTTGGGATAGCTCAACACGTCATCCAAATCTTCAAAACGTACCCAGATGGCGTCTTCCGCCTCATGATCCGGGTCTCCTTCCACCGTCAGTTCGCCGCCGGTCTGTTTGAGCGCGAAGTGATGGACCAGCTTGTGCACGCGCTGCGTGGTACCGGTGAACCAGTAGTCGATGGTGGCGATGGAATCGATCACCTCGCCCAGGATGCCGGTCTCTTCATGCACTTCGCGCACAGCGGTCTGCTGCGGGGTCTCGCCTTTTTCGATATGCCCCTTCGGCAAGCACCATTCGAGATGGCCGGAGCGGGAATGACGGGCGATAATGGCCACGCGGTTCTGGTCATCGAAAATCAGACCGCCTGCCGAATATTCGCGTACGACCGGCAGTTCCTGGGCATCCAGTGAAGCGAATGTGGTCGGACCGTCCGACGTACGGCGTTGCGGCATCATGGCCGGAGTCGGGCCGGATGGCGTCACCGGTTCTACCGGCACTGCCGGTTCCGGCGAGGCAACATCTCCGGACGGGTGCCGGCCGAAGACCGTGGCCGGCGTGGGATGCGCTGACGTTGCGGGCCTCACTGGTGCTGCAGACGGCGCTGAGACCGGCATGGTGACCGGCGTTGCGGCCGGTGCGGTACGTGCCGCAGGCGGCATCAGCACGTCGCGCGGAGTCGGTATCGCTGTGGTGTGCGCGGCGGCGGCCTTGGCGACCGCAACGGCAGCATCTACGGCCGCGTGAGCGGTCGCCGCGGGATCGTTCGTGACGATGGTTACGGACGTTTGTGCCGTGGCGATAATCGGCTCGACCTCGGCAATCGTCTCGGCACCGGCCTCGCCGGCGATACCATCGGCCTGCCCCTCGATAGTGCCGCTGGTAGTGGCGATGGTGACGGTGGCATGCATGCCGAAGACGGTGGCCGGTGTGGGCATCATCGGCTTCGGTGTGGGCATGTCGCTGGCGGCGTCCGATATTTCGGATTCGGATGGTGCGGGTGTGGCGGGCGTTGCGGGTGTGCCGGGTACACCGGAATGTTGCGCAGTCGGTACTGCGTCTACTTCGTCTTGATGAACGGCCTGATTGGTGGAGTGGCTCGCGGTGCCGCCGGCATCGGGAGAATCGCCCGAATCGGCGGAATGATGCGGAGTTTCGGACGTATACAGCAGGTGGTCTTGGGTATGGCTATCCGCCGAATCTGGTGTTTGCCCCAGTATGCGGGCAAGGTCGGCGGGCGTAATCATATTCTCCACCTTACTCAACCCCGTGTGCAGGTGGGGTAACGGTATGCTGGTAGGGCAGAAAAACGTCGCACGCGGGAAGGTGCCCATTGAATTTCGAAGTATGGCCCGAAGCCATCGAACTTGGTCGACTGTTCGCCGAACAGGGTTACGAGCTGGCATTGGTCGGCGGCCCGGTCAGGGATTTGCTGCTCCATAGAAAGAGCCACGATTTGGACTTCTGCTCATCCGCACGGCCTGAGCAGTTCGAGCCGATACTGCGCCGGTGGGGGCATGACGGCTTCTGGGACATGGGGCGCAAGTTCGGCACGCTGGGTGCCATGCGCCGCCGCCCGGACGGCACCGAGGTCAAGGTGGAGGTCACCACCTATCGCTCCGACATGTACGATCCGGACTCGCGTAAGCCCGAGGTCAATTATGGCGACACGCTTGAGGGCGACCTGTCCCGCCGCGACTTCACCGTCAACGCGATGGCCCTGCGCGTGCCCGACCTGCAATTCGTGGACCCGTTCGGTGGTGCCAGTGATCTGTCCAAGGGTGTGTTGCGCACGCCGGTGGACCCGCGACAGTCCTTTGACGACGATCCGTTGCGTATGATGCGCGCCGTGCGATTCGTGGCCCAGCTGGGCTTCCGTATCGCGCCGGACGCGGCCGAGGCGATTACCTCGATGCGCGACCGCATCGACATCGTATCCGCCGAGCGCGTGCGCGACGAACTGACCAAGCTGCTGCTCTCCGACCGTCCGCGCGCCGGCCTTGAGGCGTTGGTCGAATCCGGTCTTGCGGACATCGTCTTCCCGGAGATTCCGGCCCTGCAATTGCAGATCGACGAACACCACCGCCACAAGGACGTCTTCGAGCACACGATGATTGTGCTCGAACGCGCGATCGCCCTGGAAACCGGCCCGGACGGCCCGGTGCCCGCCCCCGACCTGACGCTGCGCTTGGCCGCCGTGATGCACGATATCGGCAAGCCGAAGACCCGCCGGTTCGAGCCGGGCGGCAAAGTGAGCTTCCACCACCATGACGCGGTGGGTGCCAAAATGACCCGCAAGCGTTTGAAGGCGCTGCGTTTTGACCACCATCTGGTCGAGGACGTCTCGGAACTGGTGAATATGCACCTGCGCTTCCACGGCTATGTGGACGAGCCGTGGACCGACTCGGCCGTACGCCGGTATGTCAAGGATGCCGGGCACCTGTACGAGCGGCTGAACAGGCTCACGCGCGCGGACGCCACCACACAAAACAAGCGCAAGGCGATGATCTTCTCCCAGGCCATGGATGAGATGGAGGAGCGCGTCCGCGAACTCAAGAAGAAAGAGGACTTCGACGCGATCCGCCCGGATCTGGACGGCAACGAAATTATGGAGTTGCTGGGCCTGGAGCCCGGCCCGATGATCGGCCGCGCCTACAAGCACATGCTGGAATACCGCTTGGATAACGGTCCGGTGGACCACGATGTGGCCGTCGAAGAACTCAAGTGCTGGTACGCCGAGATTCAGTAGTCCGATACTAGTCCGATACCAAAAAACCGTACGCTGAATACGTGTCAGCGTACGGTTTTTCGCGAAGATGAAGCTGTATGCGCCTTACTGCGCCGTGTATGCGTCGTGTTTGGTGTCGGCGGGCAGCTTGGTCATGCTATCGGCGGCCTTGCAACCCTCGATATTGGTGATGGTCTTACCGGATTGCGGGGAGAAGTTGGTGTCCTGCAGATCGTTGAACGTGGCGCCGATGACCACATCGATGAGCTGATCCTCGCGAGCCGTCATGATCATGGTGGCGTCGGTGAAATTGCCGATCAGCGTATACGCCTGATTAATGGCGTTCTTGCCGAAGTAGATGGTGGTGCGTTCAACGTCGGTGCTGGAATAGTTATCGATTTTCTGCACGCTGAATCCACGATTGGCCAAAGCCTCACCCACGGCCTTGGCGAATTGGCCGTGAGAGGTGCCGTTCATCACGCGGATGCCGACCGAAGCGTTGGACACGTATTGCGCTTTGCCGCTGCTGTCCTTGACCGCGCACGGTGCCGCGTTGCCGTAATTCGGCTGGCTGGCCGGAGTCTCCACTTCGCCGAGGCCGAAAACGTGGAAATTGAACAGTAGGGCTATGACCAGCACTACTGCCAATACCGCGCCGCTGATGGAAAAGACGATGGTCTGGCGGTGGCGCACGTACGCCTTGCGGGCTTCACGTTCATCAACCTGATACGTCATCGGTGGACTTCTTTCATGGGTCGGGTGGCTGGTTGCTACCTTAGCGTCACTGTCTGACGCCGATATTGGGGTGTGCGGGAGATTTGGCTCGAATAATGCGATCGACCACAGCCGTATCGCGCCACACATCGATAATGCGTTGTGCCGCTGCCTCGTCGGCGGCGAAAGCGACCACTGAGGGGCCGGATCCGGAGACGAATGCATGGCTGGCACCCGCCTGCGTGGCGGCGTCGATGGCCTGCCCGCTGCGGGGATGCAGGCTGATTGCCGCAGCCTGCAGATGATTGCGGTCGCCTTCTGCGGCTCCCACGAGGTCAAAGGTGTGGTAGACCTCAGGAGTGCTGAGTTGCGACTGGTACGCGCCGACCAATACTTCGCCGCTGAATCCCTGTTCTATCAGCGCCAGCTCATCGCGGCTGCCGGGGGCGATATCCGTGATGCGTTCGCCGAAACCGGTGCCGTATGCAAGGCCACCGGTCAGGCAGAACGGCATATCCGCGCCCAACGTGGCGGCAATGGTGCGCAGACGCTCTATAGGCCAGTTCAGCTCCCAGAGACGATTGACCGCCAGCATGGTCGCCGCGGCGTCGGCTGAACCGCCGCCTAGTCCGGCACCCACGGGAATGCGCTTGGTGATGGTCAACGCCACATCCGGCTCGCGCTCGGCCGCCTGGGCCATGGCGAAGAGGGCCAGTACCGCATGGTTGCGGCGCATGTCGCTGCGTGAGGAGGCCAAGTCGCCCAAATAAGCGCCTTCGAGCTCCAGAGAGAATCCTGCTCCGGGTTGCTTGGCGGTTGCGGTGACGGTGTCGTATACGCCGATTGCGCAGTAGATGGTGTCCAGTTCGTGGCGTCCGCCCCATTCGTCGTGAGCAGGTCCCACTTCCAAGGTGAGATTGGTTTTCGCCGGGCAATCCACCGTAATGGTGATGGGGGAGAGCTCATCGGACTGATGTCGGGCAGCGGCTGAGCGTGGATGTGAGATTACCGGACTCATTGTGCCTCATCTCCATCTCCACACGATTCGATGGCCTTGGCCAGAGCGGTGAATTCGGCGATGGTGAGCGTCTCTCCTCGACGGGTCGGATCGATGCCGGCGATGGAGAATGCCTCGGAGGGCGCAATGGTCTTCAATGCCGCGTGCAGGGTCTTGCGACGCTGACCGAATGCCGCATCGATCAGACGAAATACGAGTTCCCGTTGTGTGCCGTCGTCTGTGCTGTTCGCAGTTCCCGGGGCAGCCGGGTCATCGGCCTGATACCGGGTGAATTTGACGAGCGCGGAATCCACATTGGGAGCCGGCCAGAACACATTGCGGCCGATGGTGCCCACCCGTTCGGCGGTGCCATACCAGGCGAGCTTCACGCTCGGCGTGCCGTAGATCTTGGAACCGGGCTTGGCGGCGAGTCTGTCGGCCACCTCTTTTTGCACCATCACCAAGAACGAGCCGAGGTTGTCGAAACGCTCCAACAGCGTGAGCAGAATCGGCGTGGCCACGTTGTACGGCAGATTGGCGACCAGCGTAAACGATGCGTCATCGCTGAAATCAGGCACGTTCTCCGGGGTGACGGTTAAGGCATCCCGATTGACGACGGTGAGTCGTGACGTGGCTTCGGGCATGAATTCGGCGACTGTGCCCGGCAGTCGTTCGGCCAGCGGCGGATCGATTTCGACTGCGGTCATGGTGGCGCCGGTTTCCAAAATCGCCAGCGTCAACGATCCCAGGCCGGGGCCGACTTCCATGACATGATCGGCAGCGGTCACTCCCGCCTCGCGTACGATACGACGGACCGTGCCGGGGTCGATGACGAAGTTCTGCCCGAATTTCTTGGTGGGGCTGATGCCGGCATCGGCCGCGATACGACGGATATCGGCGGCACCTAACAGGTGACCGGTGGCGGGAATGGTGTCGTTCATAAGCGTGTGTTCCTTGTGGGCTTCGTAACCGATCAGTACCAACCGACTTGTTCGGAATGTTGCCATGCCTTGGACGGGCTGCCGTAGGCTTGTGCGATGTACCACAGACCCCAATCGATCTGTACGGCGGCATCGTCACGGTAATTGGCACCGAACGCAGCCATTTTGTCTGCTGGTAGCGACTGAGGAATGCCGTAGGCACCGGAGCTCGCGTTTTCGGCATACCACAGCCAACTGGACTCGCGGGTCCATAGTTTGACCAGACAATCCCAGTCGTTGCCTGTCCACCCGCGCTGCGCGGCGGCACCGGCGGCATAGGCCTGAGCCTGGGCTACGGTGGCGTGCCACAGGCGGCCGGAGGGCGTGGTGGTTGTGCCTGAATCGGAGCCAGAAGAGCCGGAATTGTTGTTCGTACCGCCGCCGGTGTTACCGGAATTGCCGGAATTGTTGTTCGTACCGCCGCCGGTGTTACCGGAATTGCCAGTGTTGCCGGAGTTACCGGTGTTGCCGGTGTTGCCGGCATTGTTGTTGGTATCGGTGTTCGTGTTGTTGCCAGAGCTGCTGTTGTTCTTGTCGCCTGTGTTGTTGGCATTGTTACCGGACGACTCGTGCTGATTGTTGAAACCGGAATCGGCCTTGCCGTTATCGGCGGAGTCGGATTTTTTGTCGGAACCTTTATCGGTATCAGACTTGGCGGCGCCTACGGCGATGATCTGGTCGATGGCCATCGTGGTGACGGTTTCGGATTTCAGCGTCTCCGATTCGGCCACGCCATCGACATACGTGACGTTATACACCTGGGTTTTCTCGCCATTGACGCCTTGCTGGCGGATCTCCGACTGGCCTTCAGGAAGATTGGAGTCGATGATGGTTTGTGTGGAGTATGGCACTACGGCTGTGCGTGTTTCCTCGCCATGCGTCACGCGCCGTACGCGCAGGATAGTGGTATCGCCGTCCTTTTCGACGCTCACACGGTCCTCTTTGTTCAGCACGATGCCTTTGGAGTCAAGAATGGAGGCCGTGGGCAGTTTGCCGTTGGGGGCCACGGAAGTCTTGCCGTCCGCAATGACGGTGACCGGGCCATCCTGATTGATGACCAGTCCGCCGGTGAGCTGGTTGTACACATTGTCGATGTCGACGGTGATTTTTGTGGCGTTGTTCTGGTTTTCCTCGAAAAATCCCAGCAGCTGGTCGGCACTGGTGGCCACGGTCCAGAAGGGAACGGACGTGCCGTCGATGTTGATAGTGGTCTGGTAGGCGGACTGTACGGTGACCACGGCATGATTGGCGAGTTGATCGCCGGACGAGGTAGTGACGATATCGTGGGTCTTGATATCCACCCCTTGTTCCTCCAGAAGACGGGTGGCCGTCATCGCATATGTGGTGACTTGGGTGGTTTGCCCGTTGATGTTCAGGGCCACGGATTTACGCGCGGTGAACGCGAATGATCCAGCCAGCGCGATACTGGTCGCCGCGATACAGGCGATTACGCGGATGCGACGCAGTGTAACAAACCGCTGCGGGGTCCAACGCCGTGCCATTGCCATACTCTTCCTGCTGGGTGAACGATTACGCCACCCATCGTAACGGTTGTTCCGGCCCGTACTGCGGTTTCACCGGCCACCGTCACCATTCCTGCTCGTCAGATTGTTCTGAGCTCAAAAAAAAGAAAGAAAAA
>ENA-OQNA01000252-OQNA01000252.1-human-gut-metagenome-genome-assembly--contig:-NODE-252-length-16548-cov-5.514220_pt1 | contig 16548 bp, 17 predicted proteins | sample MGYA00242625_ERZ504872 | MGnify/ENA primary metagenome ERZ504872 (study PRJEB26092, sample SAMD00036425) | human gut metagenome | host: Homo sapiens | study: EMG produced TPA metagenomics assembly of...
CGCGGCGCGAATCAGCTTGCCGGTGCCGAAAGTGGACGCCGCCAACGGATCGCGGTCGGTGGGGGAGATGCGCTCGATGCCGCTCGCCGCAGCCAACTCGACCACCGCGGTGCGAGGATTCTCTCCACGTAGCGGTTGGTCACAGAACCGTCCGGGTTGACAGTGCTGTCTACCAGCTTTTCAGAGTCCGGGCTGGTGGGTGTGATGGTAGTTTCCTGTTCGGTGCGCTCCTCCTTGGAGGCAGTGCCGATGATCTTGCCCTCGGCGTCCTTGACCGGTTCGGAGATGTCCGCATCGGGAGCTTTGATGCCCTTGCCTTCCTCGGTGGTCTCGCCTGCTTCAGGAGTTTCAGCAGAACCCTCGGAATCCTTGCATTCTCCGGCAGTCTCGCCAGAAGCGGCTTCGGTGCTCTTATCCATCTCCTTCTGGACGATAGCACCGGAGGATTCCTCCGATTTGACGGTGCCGTCCTCATTATAGGTGAACTCGCGGTCGGTGTACTCGACATCGGTCGTGATTTTCTTGTCCTCAGTCTCCCGGTCCTCCAGAATGCCCTCGGCGTTTTCGTGCTCCTGGTTTTCTACGGGAGCAGTGTTTGCACTTTCAGAAGCCTGTTGTGCAGGAGTTTCTGCTTCGGAACGTTCTTTGTTCTCTACAGGGACTGCGTTTTCAGGGGTCTCAGCGTTGGCGGCCAGAGGGGTGGCTGCAACACAGGCGGTCAGGGCCAGAGCCATGGCGGCTTTTTTGAATTTCTTGTTCGTCATAAGATTCGCTCCTTTCGTTCTGCACACAAAAGATACCATAAATTGTATCTATACGGAGATAAAACAGAGCAATAAACTCTGCTTATGGTATACTATTTTATGGCTGCACTGTCAATAAGTTCACGGAAATACGCGGATAATTGGCAAAATGCAAAAAAATGCAGCAAGATTTTACGCAGAATGCAGAGAGAGGTACGCTATTGTTGCACTGTTGAAATGGTCTTGATACGCATTGGAATTTCTTGTTGTAGAACGCAGAAAAGCCGCCGCCCGGCAAATGGGCAGCGGCTTTGAAAAATGCAAAGAAGGTGCGGTGCAGTGTGGTCAGCGCAGCTGATCGTTCAGCCAGGCGGCAATGTCGGCAAACACTTCCTGCCGGTTGGTCTCCACCAGCAGTTCGTGCCGGGCGCCGGGGTACAGCTTGCAGCGGATGTTCTGCACGCCTGCGGCCTTCAGGCTCTGGATGGCGCGCAGCACGCCCTTGCCCCGGTCGCCCACCGGGTCGGCGGTGCCAGCCAGGAACAGCAGGGGCAGGTCCTTGGGCATCCGGGCCAGAAAAGCCGGGTCGTGCAGGCGCAGGATGCCGCTGAACATGCTGTAGTAGGCGTTGAGCGTAAAGGTAAAGGTGCAGCGCTCGTCGGCCAGGTACTTGTCCACCTCGGCGGCGTCACGGTTGAGCCAGTCGTGGGTGGTGCGGCCCTCCAGCCCCTTGTTGTAGCCCATGAAGGACAGGTTGGCCACCAGCTTGCTGCGGTACTGCCAGCCGTGCACGGCCGCCAGCGCCCGGCAGGTGCTGCGGGCAAACTGCACCAGCGCTTTGGGCTGGTGGCCGGTGCCCATGATGATGGCACCGCTCAGTTCCTGCCCGTATTCGCACAGGTACTGCCGGGTATAGAACGAGCCCATGCTGTGCCCCAGCAGAAAGTACGGCACACCGGGGTAGCGCTCCTTGGTGCGCAGGGTCATGGCGTGCAGGTCGTCCAGCACGGCACGGTTGCCGTCCGGCTCGGCAAAGTAGCCGTAGTCGGCCTTGGTGCGGATGGACCCGCCGTGGCCCAGGTGGTCGTGGCCGACCACCACGATGCCCTGCCCGGCCAGATACTCCGCCAGCGGCTTGTACCGGTCGATGAACTCCACCATGCCGTGGGACAGCTGCAGCACGGCCCGCACTTCGCCCTCCGGCTCACAGCAGAACGCGTGCAGGGTGCGCCCGGGCACAGTGGAAGGGACAGTAAAATCGGTCATGCGGCTCATGGACGCAGGCCTCCTTTTGGTTCTGGTTTACAGCGCGCCGATCTTGCGGCGGCAGGCGGGGCAGATGCAGTACCCGGCAAACTGGATGGCGTTGGCGTCCACGTCGCCGCAGAAGTCGCAGCTGCCGGCGGGGCGGTGCTTCTTGAGCACGATGGCGTCGCCATCCACAAAGATCTCCAGCTTGGTGTCACCGTCCAGATGCAGGGTGGTGCGCAGCTCCTTGGGCAGGACGATGCGGCCAAGCGAGTCGATGCCGCGGACGATCCCGGTGCTTTTCATAGGTATCATTCTCCTTCAACGTTTTCTCCATACAGGCAGGCAGCTGGCACAACAGGAAAATTGTGCCAGCACCGTTTGAAACTAGTATACAAAAAAATACAGCCTTCGTCAATGATTGCGGGCGATTTCGACAAAATGTCCCGCCTTGTGTCCCAAAAACCGCAGCTTCGCACAAAACACGTTCCTCCGTTGACAAATCGCAGCAGAACAGGTAAACTAAGACGTAGCTATCCGCATTTTTTGCATGAGTATAAAAGGAGCGTTTTTCTATGCCGAGCAACAAAGTCCGCACCCGTTTTGCCCCCTCGCCCACTGGCTATATGCATGTGGGCAACCTGCGCACTGCGCTATATACCTATTTAATGGCAAAGCACGAGGGTGGCACCTTCATCCTGCGCATTGAGGACACCGACCAGGGCCGCTATGTGGAAGGTGCTGTGGACGTGATCTACAACACTCTGCGCGAGACCGGCCTGCTGTGGGACGAGGGCCCGGACGTTGGCGGCCCTGTGGGCCCCTATGTGCAGAGCGAGCGCATGGGCATGTTCAAGCAGTATGCCGAGCAGCTGGTGGCCGAGGGCAAGGCTTACTACTGCTTCTGCACCGAGGAGCGTCTGGAAGCCCTGCACGCCGAGCAGCGCGCCAACGGCGAGATGACCCACTACGACGGCTGCTGCCGCGACCTGCCCAAGGAGGAAGTGGAAAAGCGTCTGGCCGCCGGAGAGCCCTATGTCATCCGCCAAAAGATCCCCCGCGAGGGCGTGACCGGCTTTGACGATGTGGTGTACGGCCACATCGAGGTAAACAACAGCGAGATGGACGACCAGATCCTCATCAAGACCGACGGCATGCCCACCTACAACTTTGCCAACGTGGTGGATGACCACCTGATGGGCATCACCCACGTCATCCGCGGCAGCGAGTATCTGTCCTCCACCCCCAAGTACAACCTGCTGTATCAGGCCTTTGGCTGGGAGATCCCCACCTACATCCACTGCCCGCCGGTGATGAAGGATGCCCAGAACAAGCTGTCCAAGCGCAATGGCGATGCCAGCTATCAGGACCTGGTGGCCAAGGGCTACCTGACTGAGGCTGTGCTGAACTATATCTGCCTGCTGGGCTGGAGCCCCAGGGGCGAGTACGCCGAGCAGGAGATCTTCTCCCTGCCGGAGCTGGTCAAGATCTGGTCCCCGGACGGCATCTCCAAGTCCCCCGCCATCTTTGACCCCCTCAAGCTGCGGGCCATCAACGCGGAGTACATCCGCCGCCTGAGCCCCGAGGAGTTCCAGAAGAAGGCCGAGCCCTGGATCGACAGCGCCGTGCACAGCCCCATCAACAAGCAGCTGCTGTGCGCTAACCTGCAGCCCCGGTGCGAGGTGCTGGGCGAGATCCCGGAGCAGCTGGATTTCTTTGACGCCATGCCGGAGTATGACGTGAGCCTGTACGCCAACAAGAAGCAGAAGACCACCCCGGAGACCGCCAAAGAGGCACTGGAAGCCCTGCTGCCCGTGCTGAGCGACGAGGCACTGGACTTTGCGGACCGCGACAGCGTGTTCAACGCCTGCAAGGCCAAGGCTGAGGAGCTGGGCAAGAAGAATGGCTGGCTGCTCTACCCGCTGGGCATCGCCCTGTCCGGCAAGCAGCGTACCCCCGGCGGCGGCACCGACCTTGCCTGCATGATGGGCCGCGAAAAGACCGTGGAGCGCGTCAAAGCGGCCATTGAAAAGCTGAACGGCTGATCTTTTCCATAAAAACACAAAGCCCTGCAGCGTTTTTGCACGCTGCAGGGCTTTTTTGCGTCTTTGGGCCGGTTTGGGCGGTTCTGCGCCCTGCGGCAAAAACTGCCGCCGCTCCGCGCTACAGTATATGCACACAGTGCGGGGAACAGAACCAAAACGCCCCGCCGGAAAGCGGGGAATTCTGGATGACAGAGCGGACGAGTGTTTTGACGGTAAAAGCCCGGCGCAGCGGGGCTCCGGCGCTGGAAGCGCGGGCAGTATTGCGCCCGGCGGTGCGTCGGCTGGGAGCGGTGGCCCTGGGGTTTGCCGGGGGCTGGGCGGTGCTGTACGGAGCGCTGATGCCCTTTGGGCTGGGCCTTGTGCTGGGCCTTGCGGAGGACTGCTTTGCTCCCTGTGCGGCGGGGGCCGCGCTGGGGGTGCTGCTGCATGGCTTCGGGGCGCTGTCGCTGCGCAGCGTCTGTTTGTTGTGTGCGCTGGGGGCTGCGGTGGCTGTGCGGTGGGTCTGGCCGGGCAGATTCCTGCCCGCTGTGCTGGCGGGCTGCGGTACGTTGGCCGCCATGGGCCTGTGCTTTGCGCTGGGCACCGGCGGCGGGGCGGAGCTGGCGCTGTTCTGCACGGCGGACGCCTTGCTGGCGGGGCTGCTGGGGCTGGCGCTGCGGCGCTTCCCGCCCGAAAAACCGGGCTTTGGCACCCTGCTCACCGGGGCCGCCGTGGCAGCGGCACTGGGAAACCTGCCGCTGGAGCGGTTCTTCCCCGGGGTGGCGGTGTGCGCGGCGGTGGAGCTGGTGCTGTGCAGCCGGGGACAGCCGGGGCGGCACTGGCCTGCAGCGGGATGCTGGGCGCGGCCCTCTGCGCCGCGGACCCGGCCCTTGCCTGCGGGGCCGCCGGGCTTGCCTGCGGGGCGGCTGCGGCCTGCATTCTGGCCCCGGGCCGCCGGGTGGAAGCGGCTGCCGCCTATGCGGGCGGCTGCGTGACGGGGGGTACTCTGCGTCCAGCCGCCCGGGCAGGCCTTTGCAGTGCTGTTCAGCGCAGGGGCGGGCATCCTGTGCGTGCTGGCTCTGCCCAAAAGCTGGCTGGCTCCTGTGGCCGCACCGGCCGACCGTTCCCAGCCGGTGGAGCGCGCCCGCTACCCGGCGGCGGCCACCCGGCTGGAAGCCGTGGCCCAGAGCCTTTCATCGCTGGCCGAGACGGTGAACGACGTGTACAATGCCCTGCCGCACCGGTGCGAGAGCTACCGCTGGGTCATTGACAACACCCACGACAGCCTGTGCTTCAACTGCGGGCGGCGAGAACAGTGCTGGAAGCAGGAGTATGCGGCCACGCTGGAGGGCATGGAGGCCCTGCGCCCGCTGCTGGAAGAAAACGGCAGGCTGGAACCGGCGCAATTGCCCGGGCAATTGTCCCGGTGCATCCACCCGGCGGCGCTGTGCGCGGCGGCAGCCCGCTCCTTTGCGCTCTACCGCAGCCACAAGGAGAGCCGTCTCCACGCCGAGGCCATGCGCACCGTGTTCACCGAGCAGTACAGTGCCGTGGCCGAGGCGCTGGCCGTGCTGGGGGAGCAGCTGGGCCGTCCGGGCGAGCCGGAGCCCTACCGCTCCGACCGGGTGGCGGCGTTTTTCACCTCTCTGGGCAGCCCGCCGCTGGAATGCGCGGTCACGCTGGATGACCTGGGCCGCACCCATGCGGCGGTCACCCTGCCGCGCACCCGGTTCGGCCCGCAGGAGCTGGCGGCGCTGGCCCGCGAGGTGGGGCGCATCTGCCGCCGCACGTTGGAAACGCCGCAGGTGCTGTCCTGCAAGGGCATGACGACCCTGTTGTTCAGTGAAAGACCGGTGCTGCGGGCGGTGTTCGGCATGGCGGGCGCAGCGGCGCAGGGGGAGGTGTCCGGCGACGCGGTGCAGCAGTTCTGCAGCCCGACGGCGGCCCAGATGATCCTGTGCGACGGCATGGGCACCGGCCGTCCGGCGGCGGTGGACGGCAATCTGGCGGCAGAGCTGACGGCCCGGCTGCTGAAGGCGGGCATCCCGGCAGAACTGGCGGCAAGGCTGGTGAACGTGGCGCTGGCTCTTAAGAGCGAGGAAGAGAGCGGCGCAACGCTGGACCTGATCAGTGTGGACCTGTACACCGGCACAGCACGGCTGTTCAAGGCCGGGGCAGCCCCGGGCTTTCTGGTGCACGGCGGCAGGGCGCGGGCCGTGGGGGACGTGAGCCTGCCGGTGGGCATTCTGGGCGGGGTGAACGGCCAGAGCCGGGTGGTGCATCTGTGTGCCGGGGATTATGCGGTGCTGGTGTCGGACGGGCTGCTGGTGGACGGCACCGCGTGGGTGGTAAAGCAGCTGGAGCTGTCCGCTGCGGCAGGCGAAGCACCGGCCCAGGTGGCAAAGACGCTGGTGGAAACGGCACGGGCGCGGGCCCTGCGCACCGGCCGCCCGGATGACATCACGGCGGCGGTGCTGCGGCTGGAAAACGGCGGCTGACCCGTTGCTTTTTGCGGGAAGGAGGGGTATACTATAAAGCTATAAAACCAGACGCAGGAGGACACGAAACTATGCTTTGCATCACGGTGGCACAGGACGGCAGCGGGGACTTTGCATCCATTTCCGAGGCGGTGCTGGCCGTTCCCTACGACTGCCCGGCCCAGATCCGCATCGGGGCGGGCATTTACCGGGAAAAACTGGTCTGCGAAAAAAAGGACATCGCCCTGCAGGGTGCCGGGGCGGACTGCACCCGGCTCGTGTGGGGGGACGGCGGAAAGCTGCCCCACCCGGATGGGCGGCCCACCCACACCTTCCGCAGCTACACGGCGTTTTTCAGCGGTGAGCGGCTGCGGGTGGAAGATCTGACCATTGAGAACGATGCCGGCCCCGGCGCAAAGGCGGGCCAGGCCGTGGCGGCCTATGTGGACAGCGCCCATGCGGTGTTCGAGAAGGTGCGGCTGCTGGGCAATCAGGATACGCTGTTCTGCGCCCCTCTGCCGGAGAAGGAGCGGGAGAAGGACGGCTTCCTCGGCCCGCGCGGCCTTGCTCCGCGCCGGGCAAGCGCCCAGTATTACCACGATTGTGAGATCGCGGGAGACATTGATTTCATCTTTGGCGGGGCGGATGCCCTGTTTGAGCAGTGTACCCTGCGCACGGTGAACAACGGTCTTACGCACAGCTGGGTCACCGCACCCTCCGGTGCGGCGGATGGGCTGGGCTTTGTGTTCTGGGACTGCGACTTTGTGTCGGATAGCTGCCCGCAGGGCACCGTGTATCTGGGGCGGCCCTGGCGGCCCACCGGGAAAACGGCGGTGCTGGCCAGCCGTCTGGGGGCCCACATTGCCCCGGAGGGCTTTGCGGGCTGGAACGACCGCACCGACTCGGACCTTGCCCGGTTTGCCGAGGCCGGCAACACCGGCGCAGGGGCCTGCCCGCGCGGGCCGTGGGTGCAGGCACTGGACGAAACACAGGCCGGGGCGCTGCTGTGCGCTGCACGCAGGCGGTGCTGCCCGGAATAACAATAAAAAAGGACGTACATATGAATAAACTTCCGAATGCCGTCAAATGGCTTATCGTGCTGGCGGTTCTGGGGGCCATGGGGGCCCTGATGTGGAAGGTGAACGACCGGGCCTCCCGCGTGGAGATGCCCGCACCGGACAACACCTTCGGCATTTACCGCAGTGCAAGCTCGACCTGAAAAAAGCAGCGCATCTTCTGAGCGAAGATGCGCTGCTTTTGTGTTGCTGTAAAATCAAAGGGCGGCGGCCTGTCCGCTGGCGGGCAGGTCGTTCATGATGAACCAGAAGATGGTGCCTTTGCCCAGCGTGCTCTGCACGCCGAAGCGGAAGCCGTGCTGCTGGAAGATGGCCTTGGTGATGGAAAGGCCCAGCCCGGTGCCCTGCTTGCCGGCGTCCGAACGGGAGCGGTAGTAGCGGTCGAAGATATAGGGCAGGTCGGCGGCGGCGATGCCGGGGCCGTGGTCCTCCACCTCCACGCGGACCCCCTCGGTGCAGCGGGAAGCCCGCAGGATAAAGATGCCGTCCGGCCCGATGTGGTGCATGGCGTTGCCCAGCAGGTTGTGCAGCGCGCGCTGCATCATGTCCGGGTCGGCGTAGACGGGCAGCTCCTCGTCCGGCAGCTCCAGTTTGAGCTGCCAGCCGTTCTGGGCGCAGATGGCGTCGTAGCGTTCGCTCACTTCGTCGCACAGCTGGCCCATATCAAAGTTCACCCGCTCACAGCGGTCGGCACCGCTGGTCACCTTGCTCAGCTCCATCACGCTGGACACCAGCGCGGTCAGGCGGTCGGTCTCGTCCACGATGATGTTCATTTGTTCGTCGCGGTGGGCCTTGTCATCGCCGGTCAGGTCGCGCACCGTCTCGGCGTAGCCCTTGATGAGGGTCAGCGGGGTGCGCAGGTCGTGGGAGACGTTGGCCAGCAGGTCCCGCTGCATCTGGGCCGCCCGCTGCACCTCCTCTGCCATATGGTTGAAGTCCTGTGCCAGGTCGCCCAGCTCGTCGCTGCGGCGGCTCTCCACCTGCACGGCGTAGTTGCCCTTGGCCATCTGGCGGGCGGCGCGGGACAGCTGCCGCAGGGGCTTTGTGAACCACTCACTGAACAGCCACGCCGCCGACATGGCAAAGACAAAGATCAGGGCCGCCGCCAGCGGCAGCAGGGTTCTCAGCACGTTGCTGGCCTCGGCCACATGCACCAGACTGGTGGTCACCAGCACGGTGTAGCTGCCGTCGGCTGTGGTGCGGCCCACCAGAAGCTGGGCCGAGCCGGACAGGCGGGGCGGGTTGAGCGTCTGCTTGAAGCCGCCCGGCGAGGTGCGGCACTTCTTGCGCATGGCAATGGCGGTGTTCACCACCTCATTGCTGGATGCGTCCGAAAGATACGTCTCATGTAAGTTGCAGTAAGACTGGTTCTCGATCTTGTAGATCTGCCGCAGGGTGGAGTCGGAAATGTCCACACAGAAGCTGCTCAGCGCTCCCTTGGAATACAGGTCCATGGCCAGCTTGTCAAAAAAGCCGGTGTTGACATACAGCCGTCCGAAGGACCAGGAAGAAAGAGTGGTGCCCTCGGCCAGGGCGTCGTCCAGCTGGGACACCACGTTTTCGGCCTGGGTGGTCAGCTGCCGCTCGATGTGCCGGGTGTACAGCGGTTCCAGCAACTGGGTGGACAGGATCCAGAACAGCACCAGCAGAAACAGGCAGATGAAGCACAAAAAGAACATCAGCTGCCCGCGGATGCCAAGCCCGCGCCGGGCATTGTTTGTTCGCCGCATGAACTGCACAGCCTCCGTTTACCGCACTGCGTCGGGGTCGAACTTGTAGCCGATGCCCCACACGGTGGCAATGTAGCTGCGGCATTTGCCCAGGTGGCCGCGCAGCATCTTGACGTGGGTGTCCACGGTGCGGTCCTCGCCGAAGTAGTCGTAGTTCCATACCTTCTGCAGGATCTTTTCGCGGCTGAGGGCGATGCCCTTGTTGGAGGCCAGGAACACCAGCAGGTCGAACTCCTTAGGGGTCAGGGCCACATCCTCCCCGGCCACCCGCACGGTGTGGCTGGCGGTGTCGATGGTCAGGTCCCCGAAGGTCATGGTGGCGGAAGAAGTTTCCGCCCGGGGCATGGTGCGGTTGAGCACGGCACGCACGCGGGCCACCAGCTCCCGGGGGGAGAAGGGCTTGACCACATAGTCGTCGGCACCGCCCTCCAGACCGGCCAGCTTGTCGTATTCCTCGCCGCGGGCAGTGAGGATGATCACGGGGGTGTTGATGTGGCGGGTGCGCATCTCACGCAGGCAGGTCATACCGTCCATAAAGGGCATCATCAGGTCCAGGATCACCAGGTCGAACCCGCCGCCGGACAGCAGCGACAGGGCGGCAGAGCCGTCACCGGCTTCCTCGCACGCATAGCCCGCATATTGTAAATTCTCGCGGATGAGCTCCCGGATGCGGGGCTCGTCGTCAACGATCAGGATCTTTGCCATAAAACAGGTCCCTCCTATCAGCTTGAATCACATCTATCTTAACCGAAGAATTGGAAAATCCTGTGAAACTTGCGTGAAGCATTTGAAAACCCCTTCACACACCCCAGTATACCACACAAAATGTGTGCTGCACAGGGTCGTTTGCGCAAAAGTGCTTGACGCTGCGTGTTTTGTATAGGATAATAAACTTGTTGAGAAAGGTGCAAAGGCACGCCATGCGGAGAAAAACAGCGGCCGTTTGCAGAGCAACAGATGAGGTATTGTGTGTGAGTATCCCGAAAATCATTCATTACTGCTGGTTCGGCGGCGGGCCGATCAGCGAAGCGGACCGCAAGTGCATGGAAAGCTGGCAGAAGTTCTGCCCGGACTACAAGATCATCGAGTGGAACGAGCAGAATTTTGAGATCAGCGCAAACCGCTACGCACAGCAGGCCTACGAGGCAAAGAAATACGCCTTTGTATCGGACTATGCGCGGCTGGCGGTGGTGTACGAGTACGGCGGCATCTATCTGGATACAGACGTGGAGCTGGTGCGCCCGCTGGATGAGCTGCTGGAACTGCCCGGGTTTATGGGGTTTCAGAACAACAACGAAGTAGCCACCGGGCTGGGGTTCGGGGCGTGCAAGGGCAACCCGGTGGTGCAGGCGTTGCTGCGGGATTACGATGCACTGGATTTTATAAAGGCAGACGGCAGCGTGGATCTGACGCCCTGCCCGGAGCGGAATACAAAAGTATTGCAGACGCTGGGCGTGCGCGTAGACGGAACAAGGCAGAGCATCGCGGAAATGGAGATCTTTCCGGCAGAGTATTTCTGCCCGATGGAGTTTGCCACCCGGAAGCTCCGGGTGACGCCCAAGACCTACTCCATCCACCGCTATGCCGAAAGCTGGAAGCCGAAGCCCAGCGCGGTCAGCCGCATTTTGCAGCGGCTGCTGAAGAAGCACTATTATACATGGTACTGCCCTCTGCGTGGCCGGATCGAGGGACGGCTGAGAAAGAGAACCTGAAAACCGGAGCTGCTGCACGATGCTGTGTGGCAGTTCTTTTTTGTCCCGCTTGCCCTTTGCGGCCGGGAATGTTATACTAACGCAGGATGGGAGTTCCATCATTTTCAGACAGACAAAGGAAATTTTTGCATGCGAATCGGACTGGTTGAATTTTTGCTGATCCTTGCCATTGCGTCCCTCACGGTGGGGCCGCAGGTGGCCTTGTTCGTGGACCGCTGGATGCGGCGGGCCAACCGCGCCAACGCCCGGGCGGCACGCCGCCGGGCCGAATATGCGGCCCAGATGGCGGCCGAGCGGGATGCGCTGCTCAAGCGGTTCCGTACCGCCAGCACCGTGTTCGGGGTGGGCATCCTGCTGGCACTGGTGTATGCGCTGGTGTTCCGGCCCATCGACACCCCGCCGCAGGCCTACACCGCGCCGGAGGTGCGCCAGAGCACCGGCGCCGTGCAGACAGCCCTTTCTGCCGACAGCCGGGATGTGCTGGCACTGGGAGACTATCAGGGCGTGGACTGCATCCGTGAGCAGGACGGCTTTGTGTATGCGGCTGCGTACAACGGCGCGACCCTGAAAAAGCGGAAGAGTGACCTTGTGCGCACCGATGGCGGCAGCTTTTCGGCCATCCTGAGCGTGGACGGAGAGCTGACCGGATTTGCTTTTGATGCAGACGGGGACCTGTGGCTGACCGTCCTCACCCCCGGCGGCGGGGCCCTGTGCCGTGCAAGACACGACAGCTGGGGCGCGGCCGTGGAACAGGTGGTCACCCAGATCGACGGGGCCCCGCTGGGGGCCGTCTCTGCGGTGGAGGCCGGCCCGGACGGCAAGGTGTACTTTGCCGTGGCGGGCGGGGAAGCCGTGGACAATGGGCTGGAAGCGGCCCTGCGCACCGAGCTGCTGGCCCACACCGGCACCGGCTGGGTGTATGTGTATGACCCGGCGGACCGGTCGGTGCAGCGGGTGGTCGGCGGCGTGGCCGGGGCATCCGGCCTGGCCCTGAGCCCGGACGGCAGGACCCTGTATGTTTCGGATCTGGGCAATCGCTGTGTATGGAGCATGGACGCTGACGCCCGGGAACTGACGGCGGGCGGCAAAAACTGCCAAAGTGCCTTTTCCGGCCTGCCGGGCTACCCCGGTGCACTGGCCATGGAAGCCGACGGCACCCTGTACATCAGCTACCGCTGGGCCCGCAGCGGCTGGCTGGAAAAGAACGCCGACAGCACCCTGCTGCGGGGCATCGCCCTGCGGGCGGGTCAGAATCTGCAGGAAAAGCTGTTCGGCCTGCCGTCCGACGCTCTCTGCGCGGAGGCGGTGAGCACCGCCGACGGCAGCTGGAAGCGGACGTTCACCGGCGGCAGCAGCTGCACGGCGGTGTGCCCGGTGGGCAGCAAAGTATATTTTGGCGCGGCGGACAGCGCACAGGTGCTGTCGGCACGCATTTAAAGACCGAGGTGTTTTGATATGACAGAAGCATTTCAGAAACAGATCGAACAGGAGGCCCGGCAGGCCGTGACCGAACTGCTGGCCGAAGCAAAGCTGAAAAAAGGCGATGTGTTCGTGGTGGGCTGCTCGTCCAGCGAGATCGTGGGCGGGCACATCGGCAAGGATTCCAGCCTGGAAGCGGCCCGCGCCGTGTATGCAGGCATTGCCCCGGTGCTGGCCGAAAACGGCATCTGGCTGGCAGCGCAGTGCTGTGAGCATCTGAACCGGGCCATTATCATCGAGCGGGAAGCTGCGGAAAAATACGGCTGGGAGGAGGTGTGCGTGGTGCCCCGGCCCCATGCCGGCGGCAGCTGGGCCACCACCTGCTGGAAGAATTTCCGGGATCCGGTGGCCGTGGAGGAGATCCGCGCCCACGCGGGCATCGACATCGGCGGCACCCTCATCGGCATGCACCTGAGGCGGGTGGCCGTGCCGGTGCGGCTGAGCCTTTCCAAGATCGGCGAAGCAAATATCCTGTGCGCCCGCACCCGCCCGAAGCTCATTGGCGGCGAGCGCGCCAAGTATACCGAGGAGGACTGAGATACCATGGCAGAAAAGACGTTGGAGCAAATGCGGGAAGCCGTGGAGGAGATCCGCGCAAAGATGGCTGCCGCTGCCCGGGAAGCAGGCCGCGACCCGGCGCAGGTGCAGCTGTGCGCCGCCTGCAAGACCCGCACAGCTGAGACGGTGGCCGCCAGTGCCGCGCTGCCCATTGACGTGTTTGGCGAGAACCATGTGCAGGAGCTGTGCGCAAACTTTGACGCCGGGGCCTACTGTGGCAAGCCCAGCCATTTCATCGGCCACCTGCAGACCAACAAGATCAAAAAGGTGCTGGGCCGCGCCAGCCTCATCCAGAGCGTGGACAGCGAACACCTGCTGGCCGCCATTGAAAAGGAAGCCGCGAAGGCCGGCATCGTGCAGAACGTGCTGCTGGAAGTGAACATCGGCGGCGAGGAGAGCAAGACCGGTGTGGCACCGGAAGCCCTCTGGCCCCTGCTGGATGCGGCTGCCGCACAGGAACACATCCGGGTGAAGGGCCTGATGGCCATCCCGCCCGTGAACGACGATGACGCCCAGAACCGCCGGTATCTGGCCCAGGTGTACAAGCTGTTCGTGCAGGCCGGGGAGCGCGGCTACCAGAACGTGGCCATGGAGACCCTTTCCATGGGCATGAGCGGCGACTTTGAAAACGCCATCCGCGAGGGTGCCACGCTGGTGCGCATCGGCACCGCCATTTACGGCGAGCGGGATTACAGCAAGAAGGGATAAGGAGGCTTTCCCCTCAGGGGAGCCTATTATGGGAGGTATCATGCCAAAACAGAAGATCAATGACCCCGGGGCACATCACGCCAGCAGCGGCGCGCTGATCCGGCGCTTCCTGCCCTATCTGGTCAAGTACAAAAAGACCCTGTTCCTGGACCTGTTCTGTGCCGCACTGACTACTCTGTGCGACATCGTGCTGCCCAAGATCATGAGCACCATCACCAACTCCGCCATGGGGGTGGGCATCACCCTGACGGCGGGCATCGTGCTGCGGCTGGCGGCGCTGTACTTCGTGCTGCGCATCATCGACGGCGCGGCCAGCTACTATATGTCCAGCATCGGCCACATCATGGGCGTGCACATCGAGACGGATATGCGCCGCGACGCCTTTGACCACCTGCTGCGTCTGGACCACACCTACTACAACAACACCAAGGTGGGCACCATCATGGGCCGCATCACCAACGACCTGTTCGATGTGACCGAGTTCGCCCACCACTGCCCGGAGGAATTTTTCATCGCGGCCATCAAGATCGTGGTGTCCTTCGTCATCCTGTGTCAGGCCAGCATCCCGCTGACGCTGGCGGTGTTTGCCTGTGTGCCCCTGATGGGGGTGGTGTCGGTGTACCTGAACGGCCGGCTGCGGGCGCGGTTCCGCCAGCAGCGGGTGCAGATCGGTGAACTGAACTCCACCATCGAGGACAGCCTGCTGGGGCAGGGCGTGGTCAAGGCGTTTGCCGCCGAGGACGAAGAGCGGAAAAAATTTGCCAAGGGCAACAAGGATTTTGAGCAGATCAAGACCCTTGGTTACTACGCCATGGGTGCCTTCAACACCTCCACCCGCCTGTTCGACGGCCTGATGTATCTGGTGGTCATTCTGGCAGGCGGCCTGTCGCTGGTATACGGCAGGATCACCGCCGGTGATCTGGTGGCCTACATGCTGTATGTCACCACCCTCATTGCCACCATCCGGCGCATCGTGGAATTTGCCGAGCAGTTCCAGCGCGGCATGACCGGCATCGAGCGCTTTGCGGAGATCATGGACACCCCGGTGGCCATTCAGGACGCCCCGGACGCCGTGCCCCTGCAGCCCGGCCCCGGCGCGATCCGGTTCGAGAACGTCAGCTTTGAGTACCCGGATGACCACAACAAGGTGCTGCACGACATCAGTCTGGACATCCACGCCGGGGAGCGGCTGGCGCTGGTGGGCGCTTCCGGCGGCGGCAAGACCACTCTGTGCAACCTGATCCCCCGCTTTTACGAGGTGACGGACGGCCGCATCCTCATCGACGGGCAGGATATCCGCCATGTCACCCTGAAGAGCCTGCGGCAGGATATCGGCATCGTGCAGCAGGACGTGTACCTGTTCAGCGGCACGGTGGCCCAGAACATTGCCTACGGCAAGCCCGGTGCCACCCGCGAGGAGATCGTGGAGGCGGCCCGTCTGGCCGGTGCCGAGCGGTTCATTCTGGCCCTGAAGGACGGCTTTGACACCTACGTTGGAGAGCGCGGCGTCAAGCTGTCCGGCGGCCAGAAACAGCGCATCGCCATTGCCCGTGTGTTCCTGAAGAACCCGCCCATCCTGATTCTGGACGAGGCCACCAGTGCACTGGACAACGAGAGCGAGATCCTGGTGGGCCAGAGCCTGGAAAAACTGGCCCACGGCCGCACCACCCTGACCATTGCCCACCGCCTGACCACCATCAAGGATTACGACCGCATCCTTGTGCTGGGCGAAGAGGGCATTGTGGAATCCGGTACCCACGAACAGCTGCTGGCAAAGCAGGGCGTGTACTACCGCCTGTGGAACCAGCTGCCGGGAGAAGATACGCTGTAAAGGATAAGAAAAGAGGCGCTGCCGGATGGCAGCGCCTCTTTTGCGATCAGGTATGTTTTATTCGCCCACGATCAGGCGGACGGAACCATAAATGCCGGCGTCATTGCCAAGGGTGGCCGCCACGATGGGGGTCTCCCGGCAGGACTTGAAGGCGTAGGTCTTGTAGTGCTCGCGCAGCGGGTCGAACAGCACCTCGCCTGCGCGGGCCACACCGCCGCCGATCATGAACATCTCCGGGTCGGTGGTGGCAGCGATGCTGGCCAGTGCCATGCCCAGCGTGTCGGTCATCTCGTCCACCTCGCGGGCGGCAAGAGCGTCGCCGCTGCGGGCAGCGTCGAATACGTCCTTGGCGGCAAAGTCGATGCCGCGCAGGGTGCAGGGGATGTCCGGGTTCTCGTCCAGCAGCTTCTTCATGCAGCGGACCACGCCGGTGGCGCTGGAATACTGCTCCAGACAGCCGTGCTTGCCGCAGCCACAGGTGGCGGTCTCGTGGCGGTTCACCGTAATGTGGCCGATCTCGCCGCCGGCCCCGTGGGAGCCGTCGATGACCTTGCCGTTCACGATGACGCCGCCGCCTACGCCGGTGCCCAGGGTGACCATGACAGCACTGCGGCAGCCCTTGGCGGCACCCATCCAGATCTCGCCCAGGGCAGCCACGTTGGCATCATTGCCCACCAGCACCTTCAGGCCGTCCAGCAGGCCGGAAAGCTGTGCAGCCACATTGCGCTGGCCCCAGCCACCCAGGTTGGCACAGACGATGGGCACCACGCTGCTGTCCAGCACCGGGCCGGGCACGCCGATGCCCACGCCCTCCACCTGCTCGGCGGGAATGGCCTTTTCCTGCATTTTGCCCATGATGGCCGCAGCCAGATTTTCCAGGATGTGTTCACCGGCATTGGAGGTGTCGGTGGGGCACCTCCCACTTTTCCAGCAGGGCCCCGGCGGTGGTGAACAGACCGATC
>ENA-OQNA01000257-OQNA01000257.1-human-gut-metagenome-genome-assembly--contig:-NODE-257-length-16470-cov-3.956006_pt1 | contig 16470 bp, 9 predicted proteins | sample MGYA00242625_ERZ504872 | MGnify/ENA primary metagenome ERZ504872 (study PRJEB26092, sample SAMD00036425) | human gut metagenome | host: Homo sapiens | study: EMG produced TPA metagenomics assembly of...
GGCATTACCGAACCTGAAAATGCGGGCCTATGACAATACGGTGGAGGGCCTGGGCTTCGCCATTCCCACCACCACGGTCAAGACGGTGGTGGACGCCCTCATCGCCCACGGGCGGGTGGAGGGCCGGCCCACCATCGGCATCACCGGCTATACCGTGACGGAGGAGCTGGCGGAGGAGTACGGGTGCCCCCGAGGGGTGGCGGTACAGAGCGTCCGGGAGGGCTCCGACGCCCAACGGCAGGGCGTCCTGCCCAACGACGTGATCGTGGCGGTCAACGGCGAGACGATCACCGACATGGACCAGCTCCAGGCGATCAAGGAGGGGCTGGCGGTGGGGGACGTGCTCACCTTCCGCCTCTGGCGCGGCGGCCACTACCTGGAGCGGGACGTGGCCCTGGTGGACCAGTACACGCTGGAGGAGTAGATAAAAAAAGAGCGCCCCGTCCTGGGGCGCCCAAGAGAGATGTGTGCGGGAGAATGGAAGAATCGCGGGTTGGAATTACACTCGCCTATTGGATAAGCTGTGCTCTTATCATACTCTGATTTCCATAAAATGTCAAATAGAACTTTTGTCGAAAGGCGGCGAATGGCTAATGCTGATTCTCAACGGGGTAGTTCACCCCATGGACGGGCCGGTGATTCCCCGCGGCTTCGTGGCCTTTGAGGGGGAGAAGCTCACCGCCGTAGGGCCCATGGAGGCCCTGCCCGCCGGGGCGGAGGGCCCCGTGCTGGATGCGGAGGGGGGGCATATCCTGCCCGGCTTCATCGACGCCCACTGCCACCTGGGCCTGTTCGGGGATGCCCTGGGCTTTGAGGCGGACGACGGAAACGAGTCCACCGACCCCTGTACCCCCCAGCTCCGGGCCGTCGACGGGGTGAATCCCCTGGACCGGGGCTTCCGGGAGGCACGGGAGGGGGGCGTGACCACGGTGCTCACCGGCCCCGGCTCGGCCAACCCCATCGCCGGGCAGTTCCTGGCCCTCAAGACCGACGGCCGCTGGGTGGACGAGATGGTGCTCAAGGCCCCCGCCGCCATGAAGTTTGCCCTGGGGGAAAATCCCAAGTCGGTCTACAACGACCGGAAGGAGACGCCGGTGACCCGTATGGCCACCGCGGCCCTCATCCGGGAGCACCTGGCCAAAAGCCCAGGAGTACCAGGACAAGCAGGCCAAGGCGGACGGAGATCCCGACCAGGACATGCCCGATTACGACGCCAAGCTGGAGGCGCTGGTGCCGGTGGTGGCGGGAGAGCTGCCCGCCCACTTCCACGCCCACCGGGCCGACGACATCGCTACCGCCGTGCGCCTCAGCCGGGAGTTCGGGCTGAAGCTGGTGGTGGTTCACGGCACGGAGGGCTATCTGGTGCCCGAGCTGCTGGCGGAGGCGGGGGTGCCGGTCATCACCGGGCCCTGCCTCACCGACCGCTCCAAGCCGGAGCTGGTGAACATGACCATTGAGACGCCCGCCATTCTGCGGATGTTCGGGGTAAAGACGGCGGTGTGTACCGACCACCCCGAGACCCCCATCCAGTATCTGCCCCTGTGCGCTGCCATGGCCATCCGGGGCGGCATGGACCCGGAGGGGGCCCTGGCCTGCATCACCATTAACGCTGCCCAGCTGGCGGGCATTGACGACCGGGTGGGCTCCCTCACTCCCGGAAAGGACGCTGACGTGGTGGTCACCAGCGCCCAGAACCGGGAGCTGGCCGTCTCAGAGCGGACCAAGGAGCAGATCCGCCAGCGTCTGGAGATCGCCACCATGCTGAACAGCTGCGTGGGCAAGCTGAACTCCGACACCGACATCGACGTGGGCATCAACAACCTGCTGGCCACTGTGAACGACTATTTTCAGGCCGACCGCACCTATGTGTTTGAGATCGACCCGGACCGGGACGTGCTCATCAACACCTTTGAGTATATCTGCGGGCAGGAGGTAAGTGCCCAGATGGACAATCTGCAGGAGGTGCCTGTTTCGGTCATCGAGGTCTGGATGCAGAACTTCCGGCAGGGCCGTTCCTATTATATGTCCGATCTGGAGCAGGAGCGGGGCCAGCCCAGCTATGAGATGCTGAAGGCGCAGCAGGTGTGGCGCCTGCTGGCCGTGCCGTTGATGAAAGGCGGAGCCGTGGTGGGCTTTCTGGGTGTGGACAACCCCCGCGCACACTACGATGACGCGACCCTGCTGGCGTCCATCCAGTTCTTTGTGACCAACAGTCTGGACCGCAAAAAGCAGCAGGCCTATCTGGAAAAGCTCAGCTACCGCGACATGCTCACCGGCCTGTACAACCGCAACCGATACATCGAGCGGCTGGAAGCCTACAAGCAGGTGCAGGATCAGCAGATCGGTGCCATCTACATCGACCTGAACGGCCTGAAAAAGGTGAATGACGAGCAGGGCCACCGCGCCGGTGACGAGCTGATCGTGCGGGCGGCGGGCACCATTGCGGGCATTTTTGCCGAGGACGCCTACCGGGTGGGCGGTGACGAGTTCGTGGTGATCCTGCTGGATGTGAGCCGCGAGGAGTTTGCCCGCAAGACCGAGCAGCTGCGCCGCCAGATGCAGGAAAACAGCGTGGATGCGTCCATCGGCGGGGTATGGCAGGCCAGCACCGAGAACCTGGAGGACCTGCTGCGCCGGGCCGATGAGAACATGTACAGGGAGAAGAAGCGCTACTACAGCAAGGTCGATGCCGCCCGGAAACCGGAAAGCTGACCGACCTGCACGGACAAAGAAACGGGAAATCCGACAAAGGTATTCTATTTCCCTCACGCTTTGCCATAGCAGGGTGAATGATTTTCATCTAAATTGACAAATTTCAACCTCCTTACTATAATTAAAAAAGTGTTTCTCGGTTATGGACGATGGTGTTTATGCAGCCGCAAGATGCCATCGTTTTTCTATTCACTTTTTCTGTCCGTGTGCCAAGGACAGACGTCTGCACCGTGAGAAGCAGATGCGGGAAAGTACCTGGCTCAGACCGGGAACGCCAAAATAGTATTTCATTGATAGGAATGGAGTGGCATCAAACGATGGCAAAGTACATCATCAAGCGTGTCGCAATGGGCATCTTCAGCATCTTCATTGTGGCCACGGTTACCTTTTTTGTCATGAACTTGGTCCCCGGCGGCCCGTTCGTGGCAGAAAAGTCCATCAGTGCGGCTGCTCAGCAGGCGCTGGCCGAGAAATACGGCCTGGACAAGCCGCTGGGTGCGCAGTACGTCAATTACATGAAGAGCCTGCTGCACGGCGACCTGGGCCTGAGCCTGCGTCAGCGTGGCCGCACGGTCAACGAGATCATCGCCAGCAAGCTGCCGGTGTCCTGCCGCCTGGCAGGCGTGGCGGTGCTGGTGGCCCTGTGCATCGGCATCCCGCTGGGCTGTATCTCGGCTTACAACCGCGGCAAGTGGCTGGACAACATCATCATCGTGTTCGCAACCTGCGGCATTGCGATCCCGAGCTTTATTTCCAGCGTGCTGCTGCTGTATGAGTTCGGTATGAACCTCAAGCTGCTGCCCACCGTGGGCCTGAACAGTGCTGCAGCGTATATCATGCCGGTCACCGCACTGGCGATCTACCCCTCTGCATACATCACCCGCCTGATGCGTTCCAGCCTGCTGGACGTCATGGGTCAGGACTACATGCGCACCGCCCGTGCCAAGGGCGTGTCCCAGTTCATGATCCTGTTCAAGCATGCGCTGCGCAATGCCATCCTGCCGGTCATCACCTACGTCGGCCCCATGCTGGCCAGCCTGATGACGGGCTCCTTCGTGGTGGAGAAGATCTTCTCCGTGCCCGGCCTGGGCCGCGACTTCGTGTCTGCCATCACCAACCGTGACTATACCCTGATCATGGGCACCACCATCCTGCTGTCCAGCATGGTCATCGTGGCCAACGTGGTCGTGGATATCCTGTACAAGATCATCGACCCGCGCATCAAGCTGCAGTAAAAAAGGAGGAACGCGTTATGGAAAACATCAAAAAGAATCCTCTCAGCCTGCAGCTGAACGCTGACGACTTTCTGCCTGCCAGCAACGAGGAAAAGCAGAGCCTTGTGATCATGCGCGAGAGCGTCAACTTCTGGAAGGACGGTCTGCGCCGCCTGAAGAAGAACAAGATCGCCATGGTCAGCTTTGTGTTCATCATCGCCATTGCCATCTTTGCCTACCTGCTGCCTGCCGTGTGGCCCTACAGCTACTCGGAGCAGGTGAAGGGCAGCAACAATCTGGCACCGTTCGAGTACTCTGCCTCTGAGCAGGCCCGCATCGACGCCGGCGAAAAGGTATTCCCGCACATTATGGGTACCGACCGTATGGGCCGTGACTTTGCGGTGCGTATCATGATGGGCACCCGCGTGTCCCTGTCCGTCGGCCTGATCGCCTCGGTGCTGGTGCTGATCATCGGTGCCACCTACGGTGCTGTGTCGGCCTTTGCCGGCGGCTGGGTGGACAACATCATGATGCGTATCACGGATGTCCTGTACACCATCCCGGATATCCTGCTGATCATCCTGCTGGGCATGGCCCTGAAGGAGCCCCTGGAAAGTCTGGCCACCAACGCCCGGCTTCAAGTGGATGCAGACCCTGGGCCCCAACATGATCTCCATCTTCATCATCTTTGCTCTGCTGTACTGGGTCAGCATGGCGCGTATCGTGCGCAGCCAGATCCTGATCCTGAAGGAGAGCGAGTACGTCACCGCTGCCCGCGCACTGGGCGCTTCCAGCGGCCGTATCATCAAGAAGCACCTGCTGACCAACTGCATCGGCACCCTGATCGTGACCACCACCCTGCAGATCCCGGCTTCCATCTTCACCGAGAGCTACCTGAGCTTCATCGGTCTGGGTGTTGCAGCCCCGCTGCCGTCTCTGGGTTCTCTGGCCACCGATGCCGTCAAGGGCATGAACACCTACCCCACCTGCTGATCGCCCCCGCACTGATGATCAGCGTGATGATCCTGGTGTTCAACCTGTTCGGCGACGGCCTGCGCGATGCTTTCGACCCGAAGCTGAAGAATTGATGAGGTGAACGAAGATGAGCGAAAAAATTCTTGATATCAAGGAAGAGCGCCTTTCCTTCTTCACCCCTGCCGGTGAGGTCAAGGCACTGAACGGCGTTTCCTTTGCGATGAACCAGGGCGACGTGCTGGGCATCGTGGGCGAGTCCGGTTCCGGCAAGTCCGTTACCGCTTACTCGGTCATGGGCCTGACCGCCTACCCCGGCAAGCTGGTGGGCGGCACCGTGTGGTTCAACGGCCACGAGATCGAGAAGATGAAGGAGAAGGACTTCCGCAAGATCCGCGGCAACGAAGTCTCCATCATCTTCCAGGACCCCATGACCAGCCTGAACCCGGTGTACACCATCGGCAACCAGATCGTGGAGGTCATCCGCCTGCACACCAAAAAGAGCAAGCAGGAAGCCTGGGCACGCGCCGAGGAGCTGCTGGAGCTGGTCGGCATCAACGAGCCGGAAAAGCGCCTGAAGCAGTACCCCCACGAGCTGTCCGGCGGTATGCGCCAGCGCGTGATGATCGCCATCGCCCTGGCCTGTGAGCCCAAGCTGCTGATCGCAGACGAGCCCACCACCGCACTGGACGTGACCATCCAGGCACAGATCCTGGAGCTGATGCAGGAGCTGCGCAAGAAGCTGGGCATGAGCATCATCATGATCACCCACGACCTGGGCGTCGTGGCTTCCATGTGCGAGAAGATCGCCGTCATGTACGCCGGCCACATCGTGGAGTACGGCACCACCGACGAGATCTTCTACCAGCCGGGCCACGAGTACACCAAGGGCCTGATCAACTCCATCCCCAAGCTGAACACCGAGGTGCGTGAGCGTCTGGTGCCCATTGAGGGTACCCCTGTGGACCTGCTGAATCCGCCGGCCGGCTGCCCCTTTGCACCCCGCTGCAAGAACTGCATGAAGATCTGTCTGAGCAAGATGCCTCCGCGCACCGAGCTCAGCGACACCCACTATACCTACTGCTGGCTGCAGCAGAAGGCTGCATTTGAGAAAGGGGAAAAGGCAGAATGAGTGAACACAAGACGCTGGTTGAAGTCCAGCACCTGCAGCAGTATTTCCCCGCAGGCGGCGTGGGCAAGAACCGCAAGTACGTTCAGGCCGTGGATGACGTGAGCTTTGCCATCCGCAAGGGCGAGACCCTGGGTCTGGTGGGCGAGTCCGGCTGTGGCAAGACCACCACCGGACGCACCCTGCTGCGCCTGTACGAGCCCACCGGCGGCAAGATCTACTATGACGGCAACCTGCTGTTTGATAAGGAAAAGAAGATCGCCGTGGATATGCTGCCCTACCGCCGCCGGATGCAGATCGTGTTCCAGGACCCCTACGCAAGCCTGGACCCCCGCATGACCATCGGTGACATCGTGGGTGAAGGCATCGACATCCATCACCTGGCCGAGAACGAAAAGGACCGCCACGACAAGATCATCGCCCTGCTGGAGCGCGTGGGCCTGAACAGCGAGCACGCAAACCGCTACTGCCACGAGTTCTCCGGCGGTCAGCGTCAGCGCGTGGGCATTGCCCGTGCACTGGCTGTGAACCCCGAGTTCATCGTCTGTGACGAGCCGGTCTCCGCACTGGACGTGTCCATTCAGGCACAGGTCGTCAATATGTTCGAGGATCTGCAGCAGGAAATGGGCCTGACCTACCTGTTCATCGCCCATGACCTGAGCGTGGTCAAGCACATCTCCAACCGCATCGGCGTCATGTACCTGGGCAAGCTGGTGGAGCTGGCCGACAGCTTTGAGCTGATCGCCCACAGCATCCACCCCTACACCCGCAGCCTGATCTCTGCCATCCCGGTGGCAGACCCCATCACGGCCCGTCAGTCCAAGCGTATCGTGCTGCAGGGCGATGTGCCCAGCCCCCTGAACCCGCCGTCCGGCTGCCGCTTCCGCACCCGCTGCCCCTACGCAGACGAGCGGTGCGCCGCCGAGGTGCCGGAGTTCAAGGAAGTGACCAGCGGCCACTGGGCAGCCTGCCATCATCTGGACAAGGTGAAGTAAAAACACTTCATTCTCCTGAAAGATGAACACATCTCATCTTTCGGCTGAAATATTGTAACGAAATGGTTACAGACACCCGTTGGGACTTGTAACCGGCGCGCGAACGCATTATACTATTCGTGTTCCTCCGGAGGACAGGATGTTTTGGCAGACCGTGCTCCGGATCGAATATAGAGGAGGCTGGGGGAACCTGGCACACTCAATTTGATTTTAAGGGAAGGGATATTTATTATGAAACGCATTTCTCGTCGTAATTTCCTCAAGGTCGCTGGTGTCAGCGCCGCTGCTCTGGGCCTGGCAGCCTGCGGCGGCAGCAAGTCCGGTTCTACCGCAACCTCTGGTTCTACTGCCGGTTCTACCGCTAGCGGCACCAACACCGCTGGCTTCACCGTCCAGTATGGTTCTAACCCCGAGACTCTGGACCCCGCTCTGAACAGCGCTATTGATGCCTCCAACACCATCATCACCATCTTTGAGCCCCTGCTGCTGATCAACGAGAACAACGAGGTCATCGGCGGCCAGGCTGAGAGCTGGGAAGCCAGCGAGGACGGCCTGACCTGGACCTTCACCATGCGTGACGGCCTGAAGTGGAGCGACGGCACCGACCTGACCGCTAAGGACTTCGAGTACAGCTTCAAGCGTATGGCCAACCCCGACACCGCAGCTCCCTACGCAGAGACCTGCCTGGGCATGATCGACGGTTTTGACGCAGCACAGGCCGGTGATCCCGATGCCCTGAACGTCAAGGCAAGCGATGACGGCAAGACCCTGACCATCGTGCTGTCCTACCCCTGCTCCTACTTCGACAAGATGGCCGCATTCGCAGCTATGAGCCCTGTCCAGCAGGCTACCGTTGAGGCCAACGGCGACAGCTGGTGCACCTCCGCTGACACCTTCGTGTCCAACGGCCCCTACATGATCACCGACTGGACCCCCTCCGAGCGCATCGTGCTGAGCAAGAACCCCAACTACGTTGGCGGCTGGGACAGCTCCAAGATCGTCTCTGACACCATCACCCTGCTGCTGCTGGAGGACTCTTCTGCTTCCTTCGCAGCTTACAACAGCGGTGAGGCTGTCCTGATCAAGGACGTGCCCACCGATGAGATCCCCAGCCTGACCAAGGCAGAGGACGGCGGCGACTTCTACGTTGACACCATCCTGGGCACCTACTACGTCAGCCTGAACCTGCAGCGTGATGCCTTCAAGGATGCCAAGGTCCGCAAGGCTCTGAGCCTGGCCATCGACCGTGACTACGTTGCCAACACCATCATGCAGGGCACCTACACCACCGCCGACAGCATCGTTGGCCCTGGCATCGTGGACGAGAGCGGTTACTTCCACGACAACGGCAATGCTCCCTACATCTCTGCCGACTACGAGGCAAACCTGGCCGAGGCTAAGAAGCTGCTGGAAGAGGCTGGCTACCCCAATGGCGAGGGCTACCCCACCATTGAGTACAGCACCAACGACGCCGGCTACCATGTGCCTCTGGCAGAGTACCTGCAGCAGGCTTGGGGCGATCTGGGCATCACCCTGACCATCAACAAGATGGAGTGGTCCTCCTTCACCCCCGCTCGCCGTGCAGGCGAGTTCGATGTTGCCCGTAACGGCTGGGTCATGGACTACAACGATCCTTCCAATATGCTGGATCTGTTCTGCACCAGCAACGGCAACAACGATGGCAAGTACGCCAACCCCGACTTCGATGCTGCGATCGATGCTTCCCGCGTTGCTGATTCTGCTGAGCACTTTGCACAGCTGCACAAGGCTGAGGACATCCTCATGGAGGATACCGGCTGCCTGCCCATCGCTTACTACAACGACTACTGGCTGCAGAGCCCCACTCTGAAGGGCACCTGGCACAGCCCCTACGGCTACTGGTACCTGCAGTACGGCTACATCGAGGGCTAATCGCCCCGGTGCGGCGTACAGCGTGAGCTGAACCGTAAATCACAGGCACCCCGCTTACCGGAAACGGCAGGCGGGGTGCCTTTTTGCGTGCAGGACCGAAAAACGGACGTCTTGCACACCCCGGTGGGCTATGATACAATAAAAGATGATCAAAGCACAAAGGGGAGAGAAGAATGGAGCAAAAACGCCTGTGTCCGTACTGCATGGGGGAGCTGCCCCCCGCCGCCGACAGCTGTGTGCACTGCGGCAAGGTGTTTGCGGGGCGCAACCCCGCCGGCTGCCTGCCCGTGGGCACGGTGCTGGCCGGGCGCTACGCCGTGGGCGAGATGCTGAGCCTGGACGGGGAGGGCATCCTGTACCGGGGCGTGGAGAACCTGGGCTGCTTCCGGGTGACCATTAAGGAATATCTGCCGGTGACCCTGTCTGCCGAGCGGGGCGCGGACTGCATCCTGCAGCCCAAGACCGGCAGCGAGGTGCTGTTCAAGACCACCCGGATGGACTTTGCCGACCTGTACCGGGCGCTGGAGCGCATCACCCCGGCCACCGGGCTGGAAGCCGTGCTGGACGTGGTGGAGGCCAACAACACCGTGTATGCGGTGATGGAGAACCTGGGCGGCACCCCGCTGGACCAATGGCTGGAAGCGCAGGGTGCGCCGCTGCGCCCGGACGACGCCTGTGCCATGCTGCAGCCGGTGTTTGAGGGCGTGGCCGCCATGCACAAGATCGGGCTGGTGCACCGGGGCATCTGCCCGGAGAACCTCCGGGTGATGGCCGACGGCCGGTGCCGTCTGGCGGGTTACGCCACGGTGGGCCTGCGCACCGCCGGAAGCGGCCTGCGCGAGCAGCTGTACGAGGGGTATTCGGCCCCGGAGCAGTATTCCACCGCCGAGTTCGAGGGCCGCTACACCGACGAATACAGCCTCGCGGCGGTGTTCTACCGCATGGTGTGCGGGCAGGCCCCGGTGCCGGCCGCCCAGCGCATGGTGTCGGACTCCAACCCCCGCGCCCGCACCGTGAACAGCGCCGTGCCGGGCTATGTGTCGGACGTGCTGCAGATGGGCCTGCGGCTCAAGCCCATGGAGCGCATCCAGACTGTGCCGCAGCTGGTGCAGGCGCTCTCTTCCAAAGAGTACACCGAGGAGCTGGGCCGTACCATGAAGCCCGAGACCCCGGTGGGCCAACCGGAAGAAAAGGCCCATCTGCTCAGCGTCAAGGGCCTGCTGGCGGGCATCCTGATCCTGCTGGCCATTCTGCTGGTGCTCATGGTGTGGACCATGGTGAGCCACAGCCTGCCCTCGGCGTCGTCGGGATCGGTGGAGCCGGAACCGGCCAGCAGCGAGGTGCTGGAGCCCCAGAATCTGGTGCCCAGCTTCATCGGCATGGATTACGCCCAGGTGCAGAACAACCGGGAGTACACCGGCATGTACCTGTTCTACGTCACCGAGGAGTACAGCGACACCGTCCCGGCCGGGCAGATCATGACCCAGGAACCGGCGGCGGACACGGTGCTCAAGGCAGGGGAGACCATTCGTCTGGTGGTCAGCAAGGGCCCGCAGAAGGTGGAAATGCCCACCATCGTCGGCTTTACGCAGGCCGCCGCCGTAGAGGTGCTGCAGAGCCGCGGCCTGCTGGCCAGCTGCTTCATGGTGGTAAACGACGGCTCCTATGCCGCCGGATGCGTGGTGTCGGCCAGTGAACCGGCGGGCGCACAGGTGGACGTGGGCACGGTGATCACCGTGTATATCGCGGCGGACCCCAGCGTGGAGATCACCACCCCGCCCGAGGAACCGGCAGCCACCGAACCCACCACGACCCCGGCTGACCCGGAGACCCCCGCAGACGGCGGGGACCCTGCCGCCGACCCGGAGCAGGGGACCAGGTGAGCACGGAAGGATCGTTTTAAATCTGCAAATCCGGCAGGGCTGCGGCCTTGCCGGGTTTGTTTTTTGCCGGAGGGGAGCGCCGTTGCTGCGGCAGGCAAAACGGCTTCTGCGGGCAGAACGGGCGGCGGCCCCAGTGCTCCCCATAGTTCCGGGGTGGGAAACTGCGGCGGGTCATTTGTCCGCTTTTTTGTGTTTGAAGTGCAACAAAAACGTTCCCGTCCGCAACAAATGCGCAATTCAAAAACCGTGAAAATCGTTCATTTTTTCGTGCAATTTTGCCATTTTGGGGCCGGTCTGTCCGTCAATCAGCCGAAATTACCGTACAGGCTTTTTTTCGTGCAATTTACCCCCTTGAATTTTTTGGAAAACGTATATAATATAGGATTATAAGGACTGCCCAGCGGGCGTCTATTTTGTGCTATAGGTTTCTGAAAAGTTGTGCGAGGAACACAGTCTCTAGTGAAGTGAGGAGGACGATTATGAGAAAAAAGTCCAAGAAGAAGCAGATCGTTGCGATGACGCTGGCCCTTTCGGTGCTCAGCAGCTCGGTTGGCATGTGCGGTGCCGCTGCAGCTACCGACCCCCCCCCGGATGCTGATGGCTCCGGCCTGCAGGTGACCGTTGTCCCGCTGGCTGACAATACCGAAACCCCCGCCCCGACCGCCGAGAGCAAGACCCCGGCGCAGGAGGAGGAGACCCCTGTCGAGAAGGACCAGCCTGCCGCTTCCACCGGCGACAACACCGACCAGCCCACCGACGGCGAGGGCGAAGGCGACAACAATACCTCTTCCGACGATAAACCCACCATCGAGCGCCCGGAGCAGTCCGAGACCGTCGAGACCCTGCCCGGCACCGCCGAGGACAACAAGGACCACATCAAGGGCGAGGACAAGGACGACACCGAAGATAAGGGCGAGACCGGCGAGGAGACCCCCGGCACCGGCGATACTGACACCGGCGACACGGAGGAAAAGGGCGAGGAAGGTTCCGGCTCTGAGGGGACCCCGGAGGAAAAGGGCGAGGAAGGTTCCGGCTCTGAGGAGACCCCGGAGGAAAAGCCCGAAGAGACCCCCAAAGAGGATGACACCGATTACAGCTGTGCCTATGACCCGGACACCGGCCACTTCAAGGTCACCTTCAACATCAAAGAGGACGCCGAGGGCGACCAGACCATTGAACTGAGCAAGGTGCAGGAGGTCGTGGAGAAGTACGGCGAGAAGCAGTTCGACGAGTGGCTTCAGACTGATACGGGTGCCAAGTGGATGAATGACGCCCAGTGGTACGCACAGTACGGCCAGTCCAGCAAAAAGACCGTTGATTTTAACGGTGCATCTTACACGCTCTATGTCTACTACGATGAGGAAACCGGTTCGGTTGCTCAGCGTGTTGCTTTCAACAACGAGCCCGGTTGCACGACCATGTTTGATGTGTCCCTGTCCAACGGTTCCAAGCACACTTATGTGTACAAGGAAGGCAGCCTGACCGTTGCCACCCCGGACATGAAGAATGACAATCAGACTGGCGTCACCGGTTTTGACGGGCAGGAACTGCCGAAGGAATACGCTGGCAAGACCGATCTTGAGCTGAAGTACGATAGAAACGCTGCGTCCGGCTGCATGGAGGACCTGGTAGATGCTGCGCTGGCGAAATACGGCGAAGATTGTTGGCTGCCTCAGTACCTTGATTCGGAGGGCAACCTGACCACTCAATCTTCTAGAACCGATGTGCCTGCCGGTACCGAGGTGGAACTGATCAACGGTAAGTATTATGTAAGATCCGGCGATCATTACTACGGCGGCTTCAGCAAGAATGATGTTCAGACCACCGACGATGGAAAGATCGTTCTGAACAAAGACAAGAACACCTCCACCCGTGCCTATAAAAAAGTCTCCAACGGCAAGAAGGTTGCAACTGATGATATCCTTGGTCGCCAGAACCACTCCAGCGATGCTCTGATGACCTCGGATGTCCGGAAGGCACTGAAGCCGTACATGGAAGAAAAGGGTTACACTACTTACGACGACTACATTCTGGACTACTACCGGAAAGCCGATGGCTCCAAGTATGACAGCGTAAGTGAACTGCTGAAAAATGATTCCAAGGCTCTGAAGGAGCTGAGCCGTTCCGGAAAGGGTATGCCAGACAACCCCAATACCGGAAACAACACCGTTAAGATGGACCCCTCCACCCTTTACGACAACTTCTACAAAAACGTTCTCAGCTTCAAGGTGGGTGACCCGAAAAAGGTCGATACCGAGGCTGGCGGCAATGTTGACCACAACCACAGCCACGGCCAGTGGGCTACCGACGGCACCCAGGAGACCATCGGCGATTACATGGCCGGCAAACTGGACGAGACCCCCGGTGCATGGGCAAAGGCCAACAGCTACTTCAATACCCTGCTGGCCAGCGGCCTGACCGAGGACGAAGCCACCTGGGCTGCATTCGCCATGGCCACCAACATCGACTTCCAGAACGCAGGCAACGACTACCAGAACACCGCATGGAACTGGTACGCCTCCATGGTGCTGCATCAGGCAGACGGCACCCTGGACCTGACCAAGACCGACAAGAAAACCGGCGAGATCATCGGCGATGACGAGGGCGAGGGCCAGACCAGCTTCTACCTGTGGAAGTACGAGACCGACAAGAAAACCGGTGAAAAGAACCCCATGTACTGCACCTATGTGGAGCCCACCTACACCACCAACGAGGCAGGCGAACAGGTGCTGGAGAAGGACGGCTTCTACTGCTGGGTCAAGTACGACCCCACCAAGGACAAGCTGACCTACACCGTCACCACCACCAACGGCAAGCTGAACATCGACTATGCCCTGCTGGAAAACGTGGTGTACTACCTGCAGGAAGCCATCGCCCCCGACGGCTACGACACCGACCCGGAGATCTACGTCATCTGCGATGAGGAGTCCTACAAGGAGCTGGAGGGCACCGAGGTGACCAACCCCGCTACCGGCGCTACCAGCAAGGTGAGCACAGACAGCTGGCTCGGCTCCATCCTCGGCGGCAAGACCCTGTCCATCAACTTCGTCAACACGGCCACCGTGCCCGATCCGGAACCCACGCCGGACCCGGACCCCGTGCCGCCCGTTGATCCGGATATCCCGGTGGACCCCGCCAACCCGGACAATCCCCCGGTGCAGGACGAGACCCCGAGCGGTGAGACCCCTGTGACCCCGGAGAACCCCCAGAACCCCGCCGTGCAGGACGCTGCCCCGGACGCCGCTGCCCTGCCCCAGACCGGCACCACCAGCTGGATGGCCGGTGTGCTGGCAAGCCTGGGCTCCCTGCTGCTGGCCTGCGGATGGTTCTTCACCCGCAAACAGTATTCCCCCAAGCACTGAGCACCCCTGAACCGCAGGAATCTCCGCACTGACGCATAAGAACCGCCGCATCCTGTGCCTTGCAAAAGGCCGCCGGGTGCGGCGGTTTTGGTTGTGTGCCGCGCACAGCTGCGGGGGTTCGCGGCGTTTCGCACAAGAAGCGGTGCAAAGCGGCTGTTATATTTGGCGCAGCTGTCACTTGAACATTTTTCAGTGCAGGGTATAATAAAGCTATCGGAACAAAGGCGTTCCGCAGGGGCATCGTCTGCCCTTGCGGGGCGCTTTTTTCGTTTTCCGGGGTGCGGAGGGTGCCGCACCCGGCAGAGCACAATCTGGAGTGTCAAAAGGATGGGAAAGACTATGCAAAACTTTACAGAGCAAACGCACACCCTTGGCCTGTACGATCCACAGTTTGAGCACGATGCCTGCGGCATCGGCGCTGTGGTGGACATCAAGGGCCGCAAGAGCCACCAGACCGTGGACGACGCTTTGCGCATCGTGGAGCGGCTGGAGCACCGCGCCGGGAAGGACGCCGAGGGCAAGACCGGTGACGGCGTGGGCATTCTGCTGCAGATCAGCCATAAATTTTTCTCCAAGGTGGCCGATGAATGCAACATCCGCCTGGGCAACGAGCGGGAATACGGCGTGGGCATGTTCTTCTTCCCCCAGAACGAGCACATGCGCGCCCAGGCCATGAAGCTGTTCGAGGTGGTCACCCGCAAGGAGGGGCTGGAGTTCCTGGCCTGGCGCAAGGTGCCCGTGGACCCGGACGCCGTGGGCCAGAAAGCCCGCGACTGCATGCCCTCCATCTGGCAGTGCTTCATCAAAAAGCCTGCCAAGGTGAGCAAGGGCATCGACTTTGACCGCAAACTGTATGTGGTGCGCCGCGTGTTCGAGCAGGCCAGCAACGGCACCTATGTGCCCAGCCTGTCCAGCCGCACCATCGTCTACAAGGGCATGTTCCTGGTGCACGACCTGCGCCGGTTCTACGCCGACCTGCAGGACCCCGACTACGAGTCCGCCATCGGCATGGTGCACAGCCGCTTCTCCACCAACACCAACCCCAGCTGGATGCGTGCACACCCCAACCGGTTCATCCTGCACAACGGCGAGATCAACACCATCAAGGGCAACACGGACGCCATGCTGGCCCGGGAGGAGAGCATCTCCAGCCCCATCCTGCAGGACGACATGAACAAGATCCTGCCCATCATCAACACCTCCGGCTCGGACTCCGCCATGCTGGACAACGCGCTGGAATTCATGGTGATGAACGGCATGGACCTGCCCCTGGCCGTGATGATCACCATCCCGGAGCCATGGGAGAACAACAAGAACATCAGCCCCAAAAAGCGGGACTTCTACCAGTATTACGCCACCATGCTGGAGCCGTGGGACGGCCCCGCCGCCATCCTCTTCTCGGACGGCGACGTCATGGGCGCTGTGCTGGACCGCAACGGCCTGCGCCCCAGCCGCTACTACATCACCAAGGACGGCCGCATGATCCTGTCCTCCGAGGTGGGCGTGCTGGAATGCGCCCCGGAGAACATCCTCGTCAAGGACCGCCTGCGCCCCGGCAAAATGCTGCTGGTGGACACCGTCAAGGGCGAAGTGGTGGATGACGAGAAGCTGAAAGAGTTCTACGCCAGCCGCGAGCCCTACGGCGAATGGATCGACCGCAATCTGGTGGAGCTGGCCAAGCTGCGCATCCCCAACGTGAAGGTGGAGGGCTACACCGGCGACCAGCTCACCCGCCTGCAGAAGGTGTTCGGCTACAAGTACGAGGACGTGAACACCCTCATCCTGCCCATGGCCCGCACCGGCGCGGAGCCCTCCGGTGCCATGGGCACCGACACTCCGCTGGCCGTGCTCAGCAGCCAGCACCCGCCGCTGTTCAGCTACTTCAAGCAGCGGTTCGCGCAGGTCACGAACCCCCCCATCGACGCCATCCGGGAAAAGGTGGTCACCTCCACCAGCGTGTACATCGGCGCCCACGGCAACCTGCTGGAGGACAAGCCCGAGAACTGCAAGGTGCTCAAGGTGCACAACCCCATCCTGACCAGCACCGACCTGCTCAAGATCAAGTACATGAACGTGCCGGGCTTCAAGGTGGCCACGGTGTCCATCAACTACTACAAGAACACCAGCCTGGAAAAGGCCATCGACCGGGTGTTCCTGGAAGTGGACCGCGCCTATAAGGACGGTGCCAACATCATCATCCTGTCCGACCGCGACGTGGACGAGTACCATGTCACCATCCCCAGCCTGCTGGCCGTGTCGGCGGTGTCCCAGTACCTGATCCGCACCAAGAAC
>ENA-OQNA01000259-OQNA01000259.1-human-gut-metagenome-genome-assembly--contig:-NODE-259-length-16348-cov-9.357869_pt1 | contig 16348 bp, 11 predicted proteins | sample MGYA00242625_ERZ504872 | MGnify/ENA primary metagenome ERZ504872 (study PRJEB26092, sample SAMD00036425) | human gut metagenome | host: Homo sapiens | study: EMG produced TPA metagenomics assembly of...
CCAGGAGCATAGCTGGGCAACTACGTACGGATCGGATAAACGCTGAAAGCATCTAAGCGTGAAGCCGACCCAAAGATAAGATATCCCACTGATTTGATCAGGTAAGACCCCTTGAAGACTACAAGGTCGATAGGCACGATGTGTAAGTGGAGCGATCCATTCAGCAAGCGTGTACTAATAGGTCGAGGGCTTGACCACAATTCGCTTGAGACTCTTTGAGTCAACGAAAAAATGTAAGCAGTGATTATTCAGTTTTGAAGGCACGTCCTTCTAAATACTAGACAAAGTAGATCAGAAATGATATACTTAGCTAGTCATATGGTCGGTGACGATGACGGTGAGGTTCCACCTGTTCCCATTCCGAACACAGCAGTTAAGCTCACTCGTGCCCAAGATAGTTAGCTGGAAACGGCTTGTGAAAATAGGTAGTCGCCGACTTGAACGAAACGCCCTAAGAGAGATCTTAGGGCGTTTTCTTTTTGCTTTTTTCGTCCAAAGCTCTTGCATCTGGTCGGCGGGTGCGGTATGCTTAACCAATAGGACGCTTGCAAGAGGGAGGGCAGAGACATGGACAGAGAAGAGATCCGCTATCTGCTGGGCAGCACGATCTATGCACGGGCCAAGGCATACGAGAACCGGGTGCAGGATCTGGAATGTGAGACGGCGGAGAACGGCGTGCGCCATCTGAGCGCCGACGTGCGGGGCAGCGGCCGGAATCTCTACCGCACGCAGGCGTGGCTGCGCCAGAACGGCAGTTTCGTCAGCGCCAGCTGTACCTGCCCTTTCAATGAAAACGGCGAAGGTCCCTGCTGCAAGCATATCGGTGCGCTGCTGCTGCATGAGGTGGATGAGCCGGAAGAAAAGACGGAGTCAAAGCCGGAAAAGAAGGCACTGCTGGACATCCCGGGTGTGCAGCGCGGGACAGAATTTGCGAAAGAAGCCGCAGCTCGGAAGGATAGCTACGTCTCCGGTCTCGAGATGCTGTTCGGCAGGAAATGGCGAGGCGATGAACCTGTCTCGGATGTGCGGGCGCAGGAACTTCTCCGGGCCTATCAGGAGGACGCGCTGTCCGAGGTGGAGAGTCTGACGGCCTCGGACGGCCAGCAGCGAGGCTTCGCGGAACTGGAACCGGAACTCATCCTCGACTGCTCCGGACAGCCGCCGCTGCTGCGCCTCCGCATTTCGGACGGCGGGCGGCAGTATGTCGTAAAAAGCATCCCGGAACTGCTGACGGCCATCGAGAAAGAGCGGAGCGTCAGCTACGGCAAAACACTGGCCTTTGTCCACCGCTGGGACGCCTTTACCTCCGAGGCACAGAAAATTCTGACGCTGCTCCGCCGCCAGCAGGACACGGTAAAGAGCGTGGAAGCCGCCACAGGCCGCCCGACCCGCAGCATCGCAAATGGCCCCGCTGGAAGTGTGCCGCTGTCGGGTGAGCTGCTGGATGAACTGGTGGCTTTATATGAGCCGAGGGGCGAGGTGGGCGGTTACGCCTTGCGAAAGGGTCTGCCCGCGCTGACGCTGCGGGTCGAGAAGAAGAGGGGCGGCGTACACATCGTGGTGGAGCCCAGTCTGTACACATTGCAGGGCCTCGACTACAGCTACCTTTATAATGAAGACACCATCTGGAAACTGGAACGAGCCGAAGCGGCCCGTCTGCTGCCCGCGTTGAACGCCCTCTGCGGCAGCGGACTCTTTTTCACCAGCAAGGATGCCGTGTCGTTTTGCAGCTTTGTGCTGCCGGAGCTGGGCCGGAAGATCACCATCGACGACCCTGACCGGCTGCTTTTGAATCAGATACCGCTGGAGCCGGTGGTGCAGTTTTATCTGGATGCGCCCCACATGGGGGCCGTCCGCGCCCACCCGGAATTTTTGTATGGGGAAGACCGGGTGACGCCTTTTGCGGCCCCGACCGATTTATTGAGGGACGCCCGCGCAGAGCGTCGGGCCGGGCGGCTGCTCCAAACCTATCTGACCCAACAGACCGACTCAAGCCCCGCCGAATATGGCACAGACGACGAGGATACCCTTGTTACTTTCCTTGAAGAGGGGGTGCCTGCCCTGCTGGCGGAGGGCGAAGTCTACCTCAGCGATGCATTCCGCGACTTGCAGGCTGCGCCGCCGAAGATCTCGGTGGGGGTGTCGGTACAGGGCAGTGTGCTTGATCTGGAGGTGGACACCGGCGAATTCCCGGTGAGCGAGCTGAAAGCTCTGCTCAAGTCGCTCCACCAGAAAAAGCGCTACCACCGCCTGCGGGATGGCCGATTGCTGCGGCTGGATGACTCGCTGGAAGTGCTGGACGAACTGAACGAAACGCTGGAGCTCTCCGGCGCAAAGCTGGGCCAGAATCATGCGCAGCTTCCGCTTTACCGTGCGCCCAGCCTCGACTGGGCGCTGTCGGGCCAGACCGGTGTGCGCTTCAACCGGGATGACGCCTTCCGGCGCATCAGCCGGAGCTTCCACGCCGTCAAGGACAGCGAGTATGCCCCGCCTGTCTCCCTGCAAAAGACCCTGCGCAAATATCAGCGGGACGGCTACCGCTGGCTGCGGACGCTGGACGGTTACGGTATGGGCGGCATCCTCGCCGACGATATGGGCCTGGGCAAGACGGTGCAGGTGCTGAGCTACCTGCTGGCCATGAAGCAGAACGGCCAGACTCTGCCCAGCCTCATCGTCTGCCCGGCCTCGCTGGTGCTGAACTGGGCCGAGGAGTGTCAGAAATTCACGCCCGAACTCTCCTGCGTGGTGGTGGACGGTGACGCTGCCCACCGCGCCGAGCTGGCTGAGAGCTGGCCCGCCGCCGACCTCGTGGTGACCAGCTATGATCTACTGCGGCGTGACGAGGCGCTTTACGAGGGACAGGAGTTTTACGCCTGCATCCTCGACGAGGCGCAGGCCATCAAGAACCACACCACCCAGAAATACAAGGCCGTCTGCAAGGTGCGCAGCCGGGTGCGGTTCGCCCTCACCGGTACGCCGGTGGAGAACCGGTTGGGCGAGCTGTGGAGCATCTTCTCCTTCCTGATGCCGGGCTATCTGCCGCCCTACAAGAGCTTTTGCAGCCGGTTCGAGAAGCCCATCGTGCAGGAGGAAGACCAGACCGCCGTGCGGCGTCTCAATCAGCTGACCGGCCCCTTCATCCTCCGCCGCATGAAGTCGGATGTGCTCAAGGAGCTGCCGCCCAAGACCGAGAATGTCTACCGCATCGAGCTGGAAGAGGAGCAGCGCAAGCTCTATCTGGCCGCTGTGGTGGACGCCCGGGAGAAGCTGCAGGCCGCAAAGCCCGAGGACAAGATGGCGGTGTTCGCCGTCCTCATGCGGCTGCGGGAGATCTGCTGCGACCCGCGCCTTATCGCAGACAACTGGGAGGGCGGCAGTGCCAAGCTGGACGCCTGCGCGGAGCTTGTCTCCAGCGCCGTGGAGGGCGGCCACCGCATCCTGCTGTTCAGCCAGTTCACCTCGATGCTCGAGCTGCTGGCAAAGCGTCTGGACACCGAGGGCATCAGCCACTTTACGCTGCAGGGCTCAACGCCGAAGCCCGTCCGGGCGGAGCTGGTCCGGCGGTTCAACGGGGGAGAGGTGAGCGTTTTCCTCATCTCGCTGCGGGCCGGCGGCACCGGCCTTAACCTGACGGCGGCGGACATCGTCATCCACTATGACCCGTGGTGGAACGTCGCCGCCCAGAATCAGGCCACCGACCGCGCCTACCGCATCGGCCAGCAGAACCCGGTGCAGGTGTATAAGCTCATTGCACAGGATACCATTGAAGAAAAAATCGTGGAATTGCAGCAGGCCAAGCAGTCGCTGGCCGACACCGTGACCGGCACCGCCGATGGTGCCATCCTCTCGATGCGGCCGGATGAGCTGCTGCAGCTGCTGGAAGGGAGCGAACCATGAAATACGCATTGTTTTCGGTGCCGGTAGGCACCATTTACGACCTGCCCCAGACCATCAAAGAGGGCGAGGAGAGTCTTGTCTCCACCATCGGAGACGAGGGCCTGTATGGGCAGGCCTGTCAGGTGCGGACTGCGCCCGGCGGCGTGACCGCTGCGGGCGTCCAGCTTCCGCCCGATGTGGCCGAAGTGGTCAGCTTTTACGGCTACCATGGCTATGTGAATCAGCGGGAATTGCAGTTTGTCCGCGAGGAGGAGCTGTGGGAGTATCTGGGGGCAGACCTCGTTCTCGTGGGCCGCGCTACGGATGTCCTCAGCCTGCCAAAGGTGCAGGGCGTCCGGATGATGGAACTGGAGCGGGGAGGCGTTCTCCGCCGCCAGCCTGAGACCGCCGAAGAGGCCGAGGCCCACAAGGGCTGGGCGAAAGTCCTGCTGACGGATGGCCGGACGGGCTATGTCCGGGACGTGGCGCTGGAGCCGGTGAAATATGAGATGACGGCGGTCTTCTCCCAGAGAGAGGGCCTTGCCTTCAATGACGCGCTGGCCGAGACGCTGGACACGACGGCAGACAAGCTCGTGCCGGAAGCTGTGGCACGCTGGTACGGCGGCAGCGAAGATGCCTTCCGGGCCGCTGTCTGTGAGCAGGCAAAGAAGTATATGGGGACCGAGTACCGCTGGGGCGGCAAGTCGGGCCGGGGCATCGACTGCTCGGGCCTCGTCAGCAGTGCCTACATGCAGTGCGGTGTGCTCATCTACCGCGACGCAAAGATCATCGAGGGCTGGCCGATGCATGAGGTGGCCTTCGAGAACAAAAAGCCCGGCGATGCGCTCTTCTTCCCCGGCCATGTGGCGCTTTATCTGGGTGAAGGGCGGTATATCCACTCCACCGGTGCCGCCGCCAGCGGCGGTGTGGTCATCAACAGCCTTGAGCAGAGCGACCCGCTGTATCGGGAGGATCTGGTGAAGTGTTTGTATGCGGTGGGGAGCGTGTTCTGATTTAATTTAAGTGGGATCGCGCGCCGGTGGCGCGGATTAAAGCGCTGTTGCAGTAGGGCTTGTTTTTCTTTAAGCAGGTTCGCGCGCTGGTGGCGCGGGGGATGTTTTTCTTTCGGTCAAATGGCTATGCGCTCCGCGCGGGCCAGAGATAGGGAGGGGTGTTTCGAATCCCCCCTCCCTACCTCTGGACTCCACTCTCCCCGCAACGAGTTAAGGGCTGCTCGCCCTTAACGATTCCAAAGAAGAAGTCGAAACGGAAAAAAGCTAGTCGCTGCGCTTAACGCTTTTTTCTCGTTTCTCCAATTTGCTGCTTTGCAGCAGACTTTACGTCCTTGCAGAACGTAAAGTTCTGCGAAAGCGTAACACCATCGGCGGAGCCGTAAACCGGAGAAGCCCAAAAAATGCGTTTAGCGAAGCGGCTAGCATTTTTGGGCTTCGACAACCCCTTCGGGGTCTGAAAGGGGCGAGCAGCCCCTTTCTCGTGGATCCAGCGCGTCGAAATCGCTGGTGCTTTTCTGGTTCTCTTTTGGCACGCAAAAGAGAACGTAGCTTAAAGGAAGAAGAACCTTCCCTCTATCAAAGGAGAACCAAAATGAAAGTCTTTGATCTACATTGTGACACCCTGAGTGAGCTGCGCTACGCCGAAAAGGCGGGTACGCCCAAGAGCTTTGCGCAGAATGATCTGCACATCGACCTGCAGAAACTGAAAAAGGGCGACTATATGCTGCAGTGCTTCGCCGCCTTTGTCAATCTGGGCGACAAGACCCCCGGTGCCGACCCGCTGGTGACGGCGCTGGAAGAGATCGACGTCTTCAAACGCATCATGGAAAAATACACGGAGGATATTGCTCCGGTGTATCGACCCTCTGACATCCGCAAGAACGCCGCCGAGGGCAAGATCAGCGGAATGCTCACCATCGAAGAGGGCGGCTGCTGCAAGGGCAGCATCGGCGTGCTGCGCCGGATGTACGAGCTGGGCGTCCGCATGATGACCCTGACCTGGAACCACGAGAACGAGCTTGCCAGCCCCAACGTCGTCCCCGGCGGGGGCCACAACATCTGGCCCTGCGCCCCCAACACCGAGACGGGCTTGAAAGAAAAGGGCTTTGAGTTCCTGGCCGAGATGGAGCGTCTGCACATCGTCGCAGACGTGAGCCACCTGTCCGACAAGGGCTTCTGGGACATTGTGGAGCACTCCACCCGCCCCTTTGCGGCCAGCCACTCCAACTGCCGCGCCCTCGCGCCCCACTGCCGCAACCTCACCGACGAGATGATCCGCGCCCTCGCCAACAAGGGCGGCCTCGTGGGTCTGAACTACTGCAGCGGCTTCCTCGACAACCAGCCCGAAGAAAAGCTCTGCCGCAGCACCACGGCCCTGATGGCAAAGCACGCGGCCCACTTCAAGCAGGTGGGCGGGATCGAGATCATCGGTCTGGGCAGTGACTTCGACGGCATCGGCGGCAAGCTGGAAATGGACGACTGCTCCAAGCTCCCGCTGCTGGCCGACGCACTCCGCCGCGAGGGCTTCACCGAGGACGAGGTAGAGGCCATCTTCTACCGCAACGCCCGGCGGTTCTTCGAAGAAAACCTCTAAATAATGTATAAAACGACAGGGAGATTCCAAAATGGATAAAAACATGACGCTGGAAAAGCGTATTGCAGCCGAGCTGTATTCCTATCAGGGCAAGATGAGCGTCTTTGTGGACGACCTCCACGGCCACACGGTCGAAATCGGCGCTGACGAGGAATTTGAGACGGCTTCCACCATCAAGGCATATATCCTCGCAGCCCTGTATCTGCAGGCCAGCCGGGGCAAAGCCAGCCTCGAGGAAAAAATCACTTACAAGCCCGAGCACTTTGTGGACGGTTCCGGTATGCTCCGGGCGCTGGGCGTGGGCGCAAGTCTGAAAGTTAAAGACGCCGCCACCATGATGATCATCTGCTCCGACAACATCGCCACCAACATGGTCATCGGCTATCTGGGGCTGGACACCATCAACGCCTGCATCCGGGAGATGGGCTTTGCCCACACCGTCCTGCACAACCCGCTCCACTTTGATCTTTACAACGACCTCGGCACCACGACGCCCCGGGACTACGCCTCGCTGTTTGCGCAGGTGGCAAAGGGAACGCTCGTCAGCGCTGAGGCCAGCGCCGAGATGCTGGCCATCTTCCGTCAGCAGCACTACAATACCATGCTGACCCACGACTTCCCTCAGTTCTATCTCGACTGCGAGGAGACCGGCGAGCCGGAGCTTATCTGGGTGGCCAGCAAGAGCGGCAGCATGAACGCCTGCCGCAACGACGGCGGCATCGTCCACACCCCCTACGGCGAGTATGTCATCGTCCTGATGAACAAGGACTTCCACGACATCATCGAGTACAATGACCATCCCTCCATGGTCTACGGCGCCCGGGTGTCCCGGATGATACTCGACCAGATCTTGGCCTGCGAGGGTGAGCTGTACAAGTAAAATCGTGGAAAAAATAGGAATATTAAGGGGAATCATAACAATGGGTATTCAAATCAGCCTGCCGATGATGGCATTTCTGGTGTTCATGACCGGCTTTGCGGGCTTTGTGGATTCGGCAGCGGGCGGCGGCGGACTCATCAGTCTGCCGGCCTATCTCTTCGCGGGCCTGCCGCCCCACTATACTTACGCCACCAACAAATTCAGCGCCGCCTGCGGCACGACGTTCGCCACGGCCAGCTTCTTCAAGAACGGCGCGATGAACATCAAGGTGGGCATCCTCGCCGCCATCGGCAGCTTTGCGGGCAGTGCCTTGGGCGCACACATCGTCCTGATGCTCAGCGATGAGGTGCTGCAGATGATGATGTTCATCATCCTGCCCATCGCGGCGGTCATCATCCTGTGGCAGCGCAACCTCCCGGACGAGAACCGGGACGACGGCACCCTGAATTTGAAAAAGGCCCTGCTGGCCCTGGGCATCGGCCTCGGCATCGGTCTGTACGACGGCATGGTGGGGCCAGGCACCGGGACCTTTGCCATCATCGCTTTCACCAGCCTGATGGGCTTCGACCTGCGCACCGCCAACGGCAACGCCAAGGTGCTCAACCTCGCCAGCAACTACGCCAGCCTCTTCACCTATCTGAGCAGCGGGCTGGTGGTCTTTCCGGTGGGCATCCCCTGTGCCATCAGCAACATCATCGGCAACATCATCGGCTCTCACTTCGCCCTGAGAAAGGGCGCAAAGTTCATCCGCCCCATGATGCTCGTGGTGCTGGTGCTCCTGCTGGGCAAGCTCATCACGGATATGCTGTAAGTATAGCAGTTTGCGTTTTTAATGCACAAGCAACATCCGCAAACTGCATATCGCAAATATGCCATTTCGATAGGCACTATTTTTGAAAATTGCGATAAAAACGAAAAGAGGCTGCCGTGCAGATGCACAGCAGCCTCTTCCTATATACTCTTAGTCGATGACCAGCCCGTTATCAAAGAAGGCCAGACCAAACGCACCGGGACCGGCGTGGGTGCCGATGACGCAGCCGATCTGGCGCACCAGCGGCTCGGAAAGGCCGAGATTGTCCACCAGATAGGTCTGGATGGGGTTCACCTCGCGGGGGCTGATGGTGTAACCGGCCAGAGAGGGGAAACGGGGATTGACGCCGCCCAGCTCCTCGATCTTCTTGAAGAGGGCAACGTATGCGCCGGGCAGACCCCGGGCCTTGCCGGCCATGGCGACTTTGCCCTCCTTGATGGTGATGAGGGGCTTGATGCCCAGCATCCCGCCGGCCACGGCGACGGCAGCGGGCAGACGGCCGCCCTTGCGCAGATACTTCAGGTCGTCGATGGCGGCGACGAGGTGCAGGTGCTCCTTGGCGTGCTCGAGGGTGGCGGCGATCTGGACGGCGGACTTGCCTTCATCCCGCAGGTGTGCGGCCATACGCACCAGCAGACCCTCGCCGAGGCAGACATTGGTGCTGTCCACAAAGAGGACGTTGTCCACGTTGGCCAGGTCTGCGGCCAGCTTCGCACACTGATAGGTGCCGGACAGCTCATGGGACAGGAAGATGCCCACGACCTCGTCTCCGGCGGCAGCAGCCTCGGCGTAGAACTTTTCGAACAGCTCAGGGCTGGGCTGGCTGGTGGTGGGCAGCTTTTTGCAGCCGGCCATGTGCTCGTAGTACTCGCTGGGAGTCAGGTCCACGCCGTCCCGGATGACGGTGCCGTCCTCGAGGGTGACGTTGAGGGGGATGACGTCCACACCCAGCTGCGCGGCCTCGGCGGGCAGGATGTCGGATGCGGAATCGGTAAGAATGCGTATCATATAGCTCGTACCTCCATGGGTGCGTTCATCGTGTGTCTTTGGTAAAACGACAAATTCATAAAAAAGTCGTACAAAGTATACCAGAACGCCGGGCGGAATGTCAATCTTTTGAGTAAAATTTCTTCGAATGAACGAAAAACTGCTTGCAAAACGGGGCGGCAGTATGGTACAATGTCCGCCGACAGGAGGGTGCGCCGTGAAAAGACTGATAAGGGAAACGGAAAAGCCGTCTTTTCCGGCTCAGTGCCGGGTCCTGGCCGAGGCGGCCGTGCTCTGGGCGCTGCTGGCGGCGGGAGCACAGCTGCTGCTCCCGGCGGAAAAGACGGCTCTGCCCGAGGGCGCGGCCCTCGCGTGGGCTGCGCTGCGCATCTGCCTTGTGACCCCTCTGGCAGAAGAGCTTGCCTTCCGGGGCGGGGCGCTCTATCTTTTGCAGCCGCTGGGCGGCGCGGGGGCTGTGGTGGTGCAGGCGGTGCTTTTTGCGGCCCTGCACGGCAGCTGGACGGCCCGGGCCTATGCGCTGGGCATGGGGCTCATCTTCGGCTGGGCGGCCCGGAAAGCGAAGAGCGTATGGCCCGGCAGTGCGTTACATATTATAAATAACTGCCTCGTGTTTGCCGCACGGCTGGCAGAAAGGGGAATGGGATGACCGATTTTGAGCTGATGGGCGCGGCGCTGGAAGAGGCCCGGAAGGCCGCTGCGCTGGGCGAAGTGCCGGTAGGCGCGGTCGTGGCGAAGGACGGAGAGATCATCTCTGCCGCCCACAACACCCGCGAGACGGAGAAAAACGCCCTCCACCACGCGGAGCTGCTGGCCATCGACGCGGCCTGCAAAAAGCTGGGCGGCTGGCGGCTGTGGCAGTGTGAGCTGTTCGTGACGCTGGAGCCTTGCCCCATGTGCAGCGGCGCCATCATCAACAGCCGCATCAAGCGGGTGGTGTACGGTGCCGCCGACGTCAAGGCGGGCTGCTGCGGCTCGGTGACAGACCTCTTCGCCCAGCCCTTCAACCATCACCCCGTCATCGAGAAGGGACTGCGGGCCGATGAGGCACAGCAGCTTTTGCAGGAATTTTTCGTTTCACTGCGGGCCAGGCGGGCCGCAAAGCCCCGCTGGAAGCCGCCCGTGAACCCCTGAATCTGTGAAAAAAGTGGGAACTGCGTGAAAAAATCACCGGTGACCACTTTATTTTTTCGCCCGATTGTGCTATATTATTCAATGGAAACTTGTCGAAACCACACAAATGCCGCCGGGCGCGCCGCAGAGCCGGACTAGACCGGAAAAAGTGAGCAGAGCGCAGCTCCGGCGGGGTGGGGGAAGCTGTTTCCTTTCCCGCCGCAGAGGCTTTGACACGAAGAGGCGCTGCGGCCGAAAATAGTGGACAGGAGGGTTTGACTCTTGTACAACGACGAATTTGAGCTGACATTTGACCTTGCAGACGCCGGGCCGAAGACAGAACAGCGCAGGCCGACCCTGCCCGAGCCGGAAGAAGCGGCTGTGGCCGCACCGCCGGTGCAGGAAACGAGGGAAACGCCGGTCAGCGCTGCGCCGGAGAACACACCGGCACCGGAACGCGAGCCGGAACCTGCGGCAGAGCCCCAGAGCACTGCCCCGGCGGCGAAGGACCGCACCGTCCTCATCTCGGGCGGAGACCGGGGCATCGGCGCAGCAGCAGCCCGCGCATTCTACGCGGCGGGCTTCCGGGTGGCAGTGTTCTACCACACCAACGCCGAAGCCGCCGCAGCCCTGCAGAAAGAGCTGCCGGGCGTACTGGCCATCCAGTGTGACGTGGCCAGCCGGGCCAGCTGTGAGCTGGCCTTCCGCGCCGCCGAGCAGGCGCTGGGCCGGGTGGATGTGCTGGTGAGCAACGCGGGCATCGCCCAGCAGAAGCTGTTCACCGACATCACGCCGGAAGAGTGGCAGCGGATGCTGGACGTTAACCTGACCGGTGCGTTCAACCTCTGCCAGCTGGCCCTGCCCGGGATGATACGCCGCAAAGCGGGCCGCATCCTCACTGTGAGCAGCATGTGGGGCCAGACCGGCGGCAGCTGCGAGGTACACTATTCCGCCGCCAAAGCGGGCCTCATCGGCCTGACCAAGGCGCTGGCAAAAGAAGAAGGTCCCAGCGGCATCACCGTGAACTGCGTGGCCCCCGGCGTCATCGACACCGATATGATGGCCTCGTTCACTGCTGAGGACAAAGCGGCATTGGCCGAAGAGACCCCTGTGGGCCGTCTCGGCACCGCCGAAGAGGTGGCAAAGCTTCTGCTGTACCTCGCCGGAGAAGACGCCGGCTACATCACCGGCCAGGTGTTCGGCGTCAACGGAGGTCTTGTGATCTAAGAAGCTGTTTTCACAGCCATTGCACACCGTCTGGCCGACATTTTTGTCTGCATACTGCGTTGCTTTCCCTTGCAATCCGTCAGGATTGCTGCGGAAAATCGCCTTGTCTGCGGGCAAAAATCTACGGCCATCCGGCACACTCTGGCCATGAAAACAACTTCTATGCAGCAAGACCGAAACTATGAGACAAGTTCACTTGCGGGGCGCTTCCCCCGCAGTGAGAAGGAGAGAGCGAAATGGGCATGACTTTGAAGGAACTGTTGACGAAAGGCGAAGGCACCCTGTCGGCACAGGAGGCCAAAACTTTGGCTGCACAGTGCAGGATGGATGTGGAAACGCTCTATACGCTCCTTGAAGAGCGCGGCATCAAGATCATCGAGGATGAGGCCGACGCCGATGTGAATCTGGACGTGGACAGCATCATCGCCGAGGTGGAAAACGCCGAGAACAACAGCGACGAGCTGGGTCTGGGCGGCGAGGACGAGGAAGAAGCCGCCGAGGAGAACCCCGCCGACCTGAAGGCTGCGATGGATGAGCTGCTGGACGACCCCGTCAAGAACTACCTCAAGCAGATCGGCCAGATCCCTCTGCTGAGCGCGGAGCAGGAAGTTGACCTGAGCAAGCGCATCCACGCCGGCGCCGAGGCTGCCCATATCCTGCAGGCCGACCGCCAGAAGTACGGTGCGCCCGAGTACATCAAGAAGAACAGCGCCCGCTTCTCGTTCGAGGAAGACGAGAACAGCCGCAGCTACACCGAGGACATCGACGAAGAGGGCAGCGAGAAGCCCAGCGTGGACGCCGAGGAAAAGGCTGCTGAGGAAGAGGCCATGGAGGCTGTGGAGAACGGCCCCCTGACCGAGGAGCGCCGTCAGGAGCTGCTGAAGACCCGCCGCGACGGCCTGAACGCCCGCCGCAGCCTGAGCGAAGCGAACCTCCGTCTGGTGGTCTCCATCGCCAAGAAGCACGTGGGCCACAATCTGGCCTTCCTCGACCTCATCCAGGAGGGCAACATCGGCCTCATCAAGGCGGCTGAGAAGTTCGACTGCGACCGCGGCTTCCGCTTCTCCACCTATGCGACCTGGTGGATCCGTCAGGCCATCACCCGCGCCATCGCCGACCAGGCCCGCACCATCCGCATCCCGGTGCACATGGTCGAGACCATCAACCGGATGCGTCAGGCCACCAACCAGCTGGTCTACCAGAACGGCCACGAGCCCACCCCGGAAGAGCTGGCAAAGGCCATGGACATGAGCGTCGAGCGTGTGCGTGAGATCCAGCGGATGGCACAGGAGCCCGCCAGCCTTGAGAGCCCCGTGGGCGAGGAAGAGGATTCCTCTCTGGGCGATTTCGTCGCCGACGAGAACGCCGAGGCTCCCGGAAAGGCGGCTGACCGCGCCATGGTGGCCCAGCAGATCAATCAGGCCCTCAAGAGCCTGACCCCCCGTGAAGAGAAGGTCATCCGTCTCCGCTTTGGTCTGGACGATGGCCGTCCCCGCACGCTGGAAGAGGTGGGCCGCGACTTCGGCGTCACCCGTGAGCGCGTCCGCCAGATCGAGGCAAAGGCCATCCGCAAGCTGCACAGCCGCAAGTGCCTGGCCCTGCTGAACGGCCTTATCGAGTGATAGTTTCAACAATGCAGACGGCTGCCGTGGAAAAACGGCAGCCGTTTTTCTGCATCCGGGCAGAAAAACGCAAAATGCCAGATTTTTTTGCAAAAAACGCTTGCAATGCGGCAGAGTTTATGGTATTATAATTGAGCTGTGAGTGTGCTGCTATAGCTCAGTTGGTAGAGCGCATCCTTGGTAAGGATGAGGTCTCCAGTTCGAATCTGGATAGCAGCTCCAGCTCGGAACACCCTGAAGCCATCAAGGCTTCGGGGTGTTTTTTTGTTTGCTCCGGCCCGGCGGAGCAGTGGCGGCAAACGCACCATCGTGATATTTTAACCGGGATACATGGACGATAACGCTGTTGACCTGCACAAAAGGTGCGGGCCAACGGCGTTTTTTGTCATTTTTGCTAAAAAAAGTGGAGCAAGATTGTCCAACTGTTATATTGCACAGATAGTAGGGGGGGTATAATAAATTTGGCAGAAAAGCCACAAAATACAAAACGGGAGGTAAAAATCATGCGAAGAAAAAAATTGCTCCGGCAAGTCGCGGCGGCGGCCGTGGCCCTGAGCATGGCGGTATCCCTTTCCGCCCCGGCATTTGCGGCCACCTTTAATCTTTCCAATGGCGGCCTTGTGATCACGGCAGATGAAAGCGGCATCACCGTGAAGCAGGATGGTCAGGACGGAGTTACCAGCATCAAAGATGATGAAGAGATCGAGATCACCGGCAGCTATGTATGCAGCAGCTCGGAGAGCTCCAGCGGCTCCGGCAGTTCTAGCTCTAGCAGCTCCAGTTCTAGCAGCTCTAGTTCCAGTAGTTCCAGCGATACATACCGGGCGCTGGATGCGGAAGAAAACCTCTCTGCCCCCCAGCAGCAGGATAAGAGCACCAATGCCCCTGCAAACGGGGAGCTGAATGCTTCCGCTGGCGAGCGGCAGGATGAGGAGCGGCAGGAGACCAACACAGAGGCCAAGGCCTCTGCCGAGGCTTCCACCAGCGCCTCTGACGACACCTCTGCTAACGCCTCCAATGGCCCCCGCAAGGCTCCGGCCCGCAGCAGCGGCGAGGGAGAGCGCAGTAGCGAGGGAGAACGCAGTAGCGAGGGAGAACGCAGAGGCATCATCCAGATCTTCGCTAACACGCTGGTCAAGCTGAAGCTGAAGGATGCCACCATCGACCAGCCGAATGCTGCTGATACGGCTACTCGTGGCATGGCAGCCATTGATATTCAGGGCAGCGGCGATGTGGAGATCAAAGTGGAGGGCAATAACACCCTGAACGGATATGGAAACAGTGCCGGCATCCAGAAAAACGATGATGTCAGCACCGGAAAGCTCACCATTACGGCAGAAGACAAAGACCAGACCCTTAACGTGATCGCAGATGTCCGTGGTGCTGCCATTGGCGGAAGTGGATGGGGCTGGAATACGGGTAGCGACTCCCAACATGGCACCAAAAACATTGAGATCAATGGCGGCACGGTAAATACCCAGGGCCGGATCGGCAGCGGATATAAAGGCGGTGCGGCTGAAAATATCGTGATCACAGGTGATGCTGTGGTCAACGCCAATGGCGGCATCGGCGGAGGCACTGATGAAGGATATGAAGGTAATGAAGGCAGGCAAACCAGCATTACCATCTCCGGCAACGCTCAGGTGAACGCTACGTATAAGGTGGATACCGGAAGTGATTATGGATATGAGCATGGATTTGGGGGCAGCGATGCTGGCCTTGCAGTGATCGGCGGCGGCGTAGGCAGCAGCAGCAAAAAGAGCCACGCCAAGGTCACCATTCAGGGCAATGCTCAGGTAACGGCAGAAAATAGAGCATACGGCGGCGGTGCCGGCATCGGCGGCGGCGCAAATGGCACCGGCGAAGTAATCATTGGCGGCAAAGCGCAGGTCAAGGCCACCGGCAGTGCCGAGCACCACGGCAGCTGGGAGAATAATGGCGCGGGCGCTGCCATTGGCGATGGCGGAACGACTGCTGGGAGCAGTGGTTCCGTCCAGAACGGCGAGAATAAATTTACAACTGACGAGAAGAGCATCCAGAACGGTGCAAAAGTAGAAATGACCAATATAGGTCATAACAGCTCGAACAAGGTGACCCAAACACGTCAGAACGGCGAATGGGTGACCGACGGGAATGCGGAGCAGACCCCGGAAAAGTGCAAGCATTCGAAGGGCGAATACGCGGCAGAGAAAGTCTCCCCGAATTGTACGGAAAAGGGCTCTCAGACCTACCGGTGCAGCTCCTGCGGTGAGATCACCAAGGTGGTAGAGCTCGCTCCATACTCCGGAATTTGGTCCCATGATTACCAGACGGTAACAGTCCAGCCCACCTGCACCGAGGATGGCTACACGGTAAGAAAGTGCAGCCGCTGCGGCAAGGAAACCGGTCAGCATACCAGCATTGTTAAAGCTCCGGGCCATCAGTTCGTCGAGACCGTCGTTGCCCCCACCTGCACGGAAAGCGGCTACACGGTACAGAAGTGCAGCGTCTGCCACGAGGAGACCGGTGAGCGCACCAACCTCGTTGCCCCTCTGGGCCACGAGTACAAGAACGGCGTCTGCACCCGCTGCGGCGCACCGGAGCCTCAGGAAAACGGCTCTGCGGCCCCCAACTACACCGTGACCGGCGCAGAGACCTACGAGACCTCTGTGGTGGATGGCCGGTACATCATTGCGGTACCCTCTGGAGGATGCCGCCCTCAACGCTGTGCTGGGCGACCTGCGGGCCATCAAGGCACAGGGTGCCGATGTGGTGGTGTTCCGCACCCGGAGCCGGGAGTCCAGCCTTGTCATCGACGAGATGCTGGCCATGGGTACCGACGTTACCCCCTTTGTGCTTGCCCACAACGGCGGCGAGGCCCAGCTCACCATCAACGGCGCAGCTCATAACGAGCTGATCCACTAACTTACCCCGGCGGGGCGTACCGCATCGCCCTGCTTCCTCCATATTGCAAAGCCCCCCGGCACGTCCGCATGGTGCCGGGGGGCCTTTTTGCGCAGCAAAAAGAAAACCGGGTGGTAAAAATGACCGGAAATACAAAAAACCACCTGAATCTCAAGGATTCAAGTGGTTTTTCTCGATGGAGCTGCTATCCAGATTCGAACTGGAGACCTCATCCTTACCAAGGATGCGCTCTACCAACTGAGCTATAGCAGCAAATGGCGACCCGGATCGGGCTCGAACCGACGACCCCCAGCGTGACAGGCT
>ENA-OQNA01000260-OQNA01000260.1-human-gut-metagenome-genome-assembly--contig:-NODE-260-length-16345-cov-5.784067_pt1 | contig 16345 bp, 20 predicted proteins | sample MGYA00242625_ERZ504872 | MGnify/ENA primary metagenome ERZ504872 (study PRJEB26092, sample SAMD00036425) | human gut metagenome | host: Homo sapiens | study: EMG produced TPA metagenomics assembly of...
GTTACATTTATTTTAAATATGACGTCATAATCGGCTTCACAACTTACATTGTTGCTGCTTCATGTAATTATAATAACAAAATGCCGGAATGTATGCTATCGAATCAGCTTACATTTCGACCTCGTATCTTACATTTTTGTAAGAAATGACAAAGAAACTTAATCTGGAGTAGCAAAAAGAGGATTAGCACAGATGTGCTGATCCTCCTTTTATCTACAGATTTTTAATTACCTCAACTCTTGTGACAACGCCCTGCTTCACATTATCAACTCTGAGCGCACAATCCTGGTAATACACACAGGCTCCGATTGACACATTTTTACCCTCATCCTGCAATTTTTCGCTTATCACATCTCTAAGCAGCTTTGTCTTTTCCTCCGGTATATTTGTTCCGGAAATAAAATTCGCCCTCGCTACCGTCTGGCTGCCACGGCATATCATGTGGTCTGCCTCATCAAAGCTGCAGAAAAGGAATTTTCTGATGGCAAAAAGCGCCGCTATCGCACCTATTCCGACAAGTGTCTCATATACATTGAGATGCTCCACGATCATCTGTCTGGCTGTCGCAAACAAAAGCACCTCTATGATCGTGCCCGGCTTATGAGTACAGAGCATTTTCACAAACTCCACGCCGATTGCAAGCGACATGATATATTCCATGTAATACTCCAGTTTAATTTATCATGCCATATATCAAAAAAACACTGCCCTATAAGCTTTATAATAAGCACCACTATCACAAACACCAGTACTGCCGACAGAAAAAGTTCCACGTAGGCTGCTACATTTTTCATTGTTTTTCTCAGGAATTTGCTTCATTATCATTTATTCCTCTCTTTTTTAGTTACCGGCAATAATCTTTTTATTGCAGTAATTTATTTTAATATCCTATGATTGTTTCCTATTAGGAACGCTGTAAATACAAGGCTTTTCGGAGCCTACGAACCACAAAAAATAATATTTGATCTATCACATTACACAAAAAGCCGTCCGGCGTTCAAATCGGGCGGCTTTTTTGCGTGGATAGACCGGAAGGAGGCGGAAAAATAGTTACAGAAATTTAACCCGTAAAATTGTGCAACTTTCACGAAAAGGAGGATAGTGAATGGCAGATGAAAAATTGAACACAGGCCCCGGTGAGGAGAAGCTCCCGGAGGCTCCTGCTCCTGTTACGGCTGACGGGCCCCAGGCTCCGGCTCCCGAACAGGCCGCCGCTCCCACACCCCAGCAGGAGGGGCCTGCCCAGCCCGAGCCCGGTGATGTGGTGGTGTCCTTTGACAAAATCAATGAGCTGATGAATGAAAAACGGCAGACAGCCCGGGCCGAGGTAGAAAAAGAGGAGGCGGCAAAAGAGCCGGAGGAGAAAACGCAGGAGGAATCTCCCGCCGCTGGGGATGGCGAACCGAAAAAGGCCCGCCGGGGCCGTCCCCCAAAAGAGGAAAAAGCGGAGCCTGCTGGCAAGGAGGCGGCGAAGCCCCGCAAGGGCCGCCCACCCAAGGCGGATAAGGCGGCCCCCGACGAGGCCACGCCGACTAAGCGAGACAAATTGTCCCGAAGTGGGAAAAAGGCTGCGGAGGCTAAAGCTGCCCCCGAACCCGAAAAGGCCCCACCCGAAAATGCGGCTCCGGCCCCGGAACAGTCTCCGCCTGAGCCAGCCGCTCCGCCCCGTCCTGTGGAGGAAGGAAAGCTGGTCTATCTGAAGCTTTCCGAAATGCATCCGTTCCACACATTCCGCCCCCACCCGTTTAAGGTGCGGGATGACGCCAAAATGCAGGAAACGGTGGCGTCCATCAAGGCAAACGGCGTAATGGTTCCCGGTCTTGCCCGCCCGGAAAAGGATGGCAACGGTTATGAGATCGTGGCGGGCCATCGCCGCCATCATGGTTGTGAGCTGGCCGGGCTGGAGGAAATGCCCTTTATCGTCCGGGAAATGACTGACCACGAGGCGGTACAGGCTATGAAGGACAGCAACAAGCAGAGGGATCAGACTCTCCCCAGCGAACTGGCCGCCCTGTTGGAGCTGGAAGTGGAGGACATCAAGCACCAGGGCGGGCGGCTGAAAAATGTGGCCGAGGGCGATATTGGAAAACGCTCTGTTGAGATCGTGGGCGAGGCGCACGACATGAACTATAAAAAGGTCATGCGTTATCTGCGGCTGAACTCCCTTGTGCCGGAACTGCTGGACAAGGTGGACGATAAAAAAATGGGCTTTATGCCCGCTGTGGAGATTTCCTATATCCGCCCCAAAAACCAGCGGCTGATCGCTGTTTCCATTGACGGAGAACAGGCGTCCCCCTCTCTGGCCCAGGCGAAAAAGCTCCGGGAGCTGGACAAGGACGGGAAACTCAATGGTGATGTCATTGATGGCATCTTATCAGAAAAGAAAAAGGAGGATCGAGGCGTGATTATTTCTACCGCTGAACTGGAAAAGTATTTTGGCAAGGAGGCCACTCCCGCCAAAATGAAGGAGCAGATCATGACTTTGCTGGACGAGTGGAAAGAGAAACAGCCGCCCGAACTGGCGAAGGCTCCGAAAAAGATGGAGCAGGACAAGTAACCACTTCGAGACATTTTGTCCCGAGGGCCCTGCCCTCCGCATCATGGCTCTGGTGGTATATATCCCCCGTCGCCGCCTGTTTTTTCGTACAGCCGGGAGCGGGCTGTCAAGGGTGCATCGCACCGCCGTTTTACGGCGGCTTGCCCTTGACGGTCTGCCCCGGCTGTGCTATTTCCCCGGCAAGCGGCGGGGGTATATCCTCCAGAGCCGCCCCCTTTCCCATGATTGGGAAAGGGCGGGGGGATTGGGTTGAACTTTCTTATTAAAATATCGGAGGTATTGACTATGAAGCGTCCCCTTGCATACATTACCGCCGCTTGGCTTGGCGGCGACAGTGAAAACGCAGAACAGGCCGCCCGCTACTGCCGGGCGGTTTATGAGGCAGGCTTTTCCCCGATCTGCCCGCCCCTTTATCTGCCCCTGTTTCTCAATGACGCAGTACCCGAGGAGCATAAAAGCGGCATCGACATGGGCCGTGACCTCTTGCGCCGCTCCCATGTGCTGGTGGTCTGCGGCCACACCATGACCGAGGCCATGAAAAATGATATTGCCGTGGCCCAGCGGCTGGGAATTACCGCCACCACCCTTGAGGGCATCCTGACCGTCAAGGGACAGGGCAAACGCTGATGGAGTCTGTTTTTGAGGCTTTCATTTCAAATCCTGCCCTTTACAGTGCGGGGCATCTGGTGGGGGAAACGCTGCATTTCCCCACCAACACGGAGGAGGTGCAGTCCCTCTTAAAGCGGATCGGCGTGGACGGGGTGCGCTGCCAGGAATACTTTATTATCTCCTTTGACAGCGATATTCTCGGCCTTTATGACTATCTGGGCGAGTATGAAAACATTGACGAGCTCAACCACCTGGCCCATCTGCTGAAGGAGCTCTCCCCATCAGAACGGGAAACGCTGGAGGCGGTTATGGACAGCGGCCAGCATTGTGGCTCGGTGCAGGACTTGATCAACCTTACGCAAAATCTGGACTGCTACGACCTGCATCCCGGTGTGGACAATGAGGAAATGCTGGGCCGCCTTTATGTGGAGGATATGGAAAGTCTCGAAGTGCCGGATAATATAAAACCCTACTTTGACTTTGAAGCATACGGGCGGGACATTTCCATCAACGAAAACGGACACTTTGCACCGGGCGGTTATGTGACGAAGGTAAGTGACGATTTCCGGGAGGTCTACCACGGCCCCCAGGACATCCCCGCTGAACACAGGGTTTTTGCTTACCCCCAGCTTTCGATCCGGGAGCAGATGGCCGCTTATCAAGAAATTATTGACGGTTCCTCAAAGGAGGGGTTCCGGCGGCTGGCTGAAAAACACCACGAGGAACGGTAACGGGACTTCGAGACAATTTGTCCCAAGGCGAAAGGAGGCGGTGTAACTGATTGATGAAGAAATTTCCCGGAGCTCCATAGCGATTTCTGTCCGGGCCAGCAAGCTGACAGCCCGGGGGCTGGCTTATGTGCTCCGGGCGGCGGGCCGCCAGATCGCCAAACGGCATAAGAAAGCCCAAAGGCCCCACGGCAGGCAGAGCGTGAAAAAGCTCATGGCCCACGGCGAAAATGTGAACAGCATCGAGGTGGAGGCCCCGAAGCTCTTTGACCGTATGGCCCGCCGTTTTCATGTGGACTATGCCTTTTACAAAACCGGGCCGGACAAATACCTGCTGTTTTTCAAGGCGGGACAGGCGGATGCAATTACCGCCTGTTTTGAGCGGTACTCCCGCAGGCTTCTGGAACAGTCAAAATCCAGCCGCATCCCCATCCGGGAACAGCTCAAAAAAGCGGCGGAACAGCTTGTAAAGGAACCGCCCAAAACACAGGAACGGACAAAGGAGGTGGTTCGTGAAGAACGATAGCATCAAAAAATACCTTATTCCCAACATCCCGTATCTGTTTGTCCTGTGGGCCTTTCTCAAGCTGGGGACAGCCTACCGTCTGGCGGCGGGTGCGGATTTTGCTCATAAGCTCATGGGGCTGGGCCAGACCATTGGCCCGGCCTTTGCCGACTTTGCCCCGGGGCTTGCTCCCTTTGACTGGCTCGTTGGCATTGTGGGGGCTGTGGCGTTCCGGGTGATGGTCTATGTGAAAAGCAAAAACGCCAAAAAATATCGGCGGGATGAGGAGTATGGATCAGCCCGTTGGGGCTGTCCGAAAGATATAGCCCCTTTCGTAGATCCAAAGTTTGAAAACAACATCATTCTGACCGGGACGGAGTTCCTTACCATGAATACCCGTCCGAAAAATCCAGCCAACGCCCGCAACCTCAATGCCTGTGTGATCGGTTCGTCCGGCTCCGGCAAAACCCGGTTCTGGCTTACCCCGCAGATTTTGCAGTCCAGCGCAGACAAAAACGGCGGATGCAGCTATGTGTGTGTCGATCCCAAAGGAGGCGTTCTCGGGCAGGTGGGCCACTTCCTGCAAAAGCGTGGGTATCGGATCAAGGTGTTCAATTCCATTGATTTCACAAAATCCATGCACTATAACCCGCTGGCGTACATCCGCAACGAGGCCGACATCCTTAAATTTGTGGACGCTCTCATTTCCAACACCAAAGGCGAGGGCAAGGAAGGCGATCCGTTCTGGACAAAATCGGAAACCCTGCTTTACTGCGCCCTCATCGCCTATATTATTTTTGAGGGCCCCGCCGAGGATCGGAACATGAACACATTGGTTGACATGATTTCCGGGATGGAGGTCAAGGAGGATGACGAGGATTTTATGAACGCCGTGGACTACATGTTTGCGGGCCTGGAAAAACGAAAGCCGGATTGCTTTGCGGTCAAGCAGTATAAAAAGTACAAACTGGCCAGCGGCAAAACAGCGAAGTCGATCCTTATTTCCTGCGGCGCAAGGCTGGCTCCCTTTGACATCCCCCAGCTTCGGGAGGTCATGGCCTATGACGAGCTGGAGCTTGACCGCATCGGGGATCGAAAAACGGCGGTGTTCTTTATCATCTCGGACACTACGCAAACCTATAATTTCCTTGTGGCTCTGGCCTTTTCGCAGATGTTCAATCTGCTGTGCGAGAGGGCCGACAATGTTCACGGAGGCCGCCTGCCCCATCATGTACGGGTGCTGTGGGACGAGGCCGCCAACACAGGGCAGGTTCCCCAGCTTGAAAAAATTGTGGCTGTCATCCGTTCCCGTGAGATCAGCTTGACGCTGTTCTATCAGCAGTTGGCCCAGTGTAAGGCGATTTACGATAAACACGCCGAAACCATTTTGGGAAATATGGACAGCGTGATATTCCTCGGAGGCCGGGAGGCCAGCACCATCAAGGAAATATCCGAGAACTGGCTGGGTAAGGCTACAATCTCCATGCAGACGGACAGCCGCTCCCGTGGCCAGTCGGAAAGCTACAGTCAAAATAACCAGCGGCTGGGCCGGGAGCTGATGACACCCAGCGAACTGGCGACCATGCCCGGGGATAAGTGCATTTTACAGCTTCGGGGCCTGCCCCCGTTCTATTCCCCAAAATACGATTTGAAAAAGCACCCGAACTACCGATATACGGCTGAAGCCGACAAAAAGAAAAACGCCTTTGACCTTGACCTGCTCATTAACCGCCGCAGGCGGCCCGGGCCGGACGAGCTGTGTGAGGTGTATGCCGTGGCTGTGCCGGACGATGGGCTCACAAGCGAGGACGAGGACATCCTCAATTATGATGACATCGACGATCCGGACGCCTTTGCATAAATAGGGCTTTGGGACAAAGTGTCCCGAAGTATGTAACCTGCCGCCAGAAATGGCGGCTTTTTTCATGGCCGGGAATACCCCCGGAGAAAAGGAGGCTCTATGCAGTTTTTCACTTCCGCTATTGATACTTTGCAGACTCTTGTTGTAGCCCTCGGCGCTGGACTTGGCGTGTGGGGCGTTGTCAATCTGCTGGAGGGCTATGGATCGGACAACCCAGGTTCCAAAAGCCAGGGCATGAAGCAGCTCATGGCTGGCGGCGGCATCATCCTTTTGGGAACCACGCTGATCCCCCTGCTGTCTGGCTTGTTCTAAGGAGGGCTTATGGATTTTCTCACCGACTGGCTCACGAACTGGCTGAAAGAGCTGTTGATCAGCGGCATCATGGGGAACCTCGAAGGGCTCTTTGATACCGTCAATGCCAAAGTCGGAGAGATTGCGGTACAGGTAGGGACTACCCCGGCGGCATGGAACGCCGGGGTTTTCTCCCTTATCCGCCAGCTTTCCGAAACGGTGATCCTGCCGATTGCCGGATTGGTGCTGACCTTTGTTGCCACCTACGAGCTGATACAAATGCTTTTGGAAAAGAACAATATGCACGAGTTTGATGTGGCGAATATCTACAAATGGGTATTCAAAACTGCTTGTGCCATCCTCATTCTTTCCAACACCTTTGATATTGTCATGGCGGTGTTCGATGTGTCGCAGAGCGTGATTGCGGATGCGGCGGGGCTCATCCAAGGCTCCACCGACATTACGCCGGATATGCTGGCGGAGCTGGAAACCACGCTGGAGGGCATGGACTTGGGGCCGCTCCTTGGCCTGTGGCTCCAGTCCTCTGTGATCGGGCTGACCATGCAGATCATGGGGATCATCATTTTCGTTCTGGTGTACGGAAGAATGATTGAAATATATTTAATGACCAGTCTGGCCCCTCTCCCCGTTGCCACGCTTTCCAACCGGGAGCTGGGCGGTACAGGGCAGAACTACCTAAAATCCCTGTTCGCCGTGGGCTTTCAAGGGATGCTCATACTGGTCTGTGTTGCGATCTATGCGGTGCTCGTCCAGGGCATCGCCACAGGCGGCGATCCGATTGGAGCGATATGGGGAACCGTAGGCTATACGGTTCTTTTGTGCTTCATGCTGTTTAAGACAGGCGGCATCGCCCAGCGCATCTTCGGGGCGCATTAAACGGACGGACTTCGGGACAATTTGTCCCGAGGCCGGGAAAGGAGGAAACGATTTTGAGTAAGGATGTCATATTAACCCCGGAACAGATCGCCGCCGAGGAGCGGCGCTGGCTGTTCGATGTGCCGATTGCGGAGCTGGCCGAGGTAAAAGGCGTGACGGTGGACGAGGCGGTTAAGCTGCGGACGGACGCAATTTTGCAGGAGGCCGCTGTTCCCATCGAAGTCACGGTTCGCCCGATTGAGCCCCAGGGCAAGCTCATCGGCTTTGCCAGCGTCAACTATGGCGGTGTAGTGATTGACGATTTCAAGGTGGTGGATGGTAAGAACGGGATTTTCCTTGGGGCTCCCAGCAAACCCGATCCCACCAGCAGGACGGGCTACCGCTCCACGGTGCGGATCAATGACCGGGCCACCCAGGAGCGGCTCAATGCGGCGGGAGCCCAGGCGTACCATTCAGCGGTGGAAAAGCTCATCGCCCGGGCCGAGGCAGTCCGCCCCACCCCGATCAAGGAGCAGATGGCACAGGCCGCAAGGGAGGCCGGGAAGGAAAATGCCGCCCGAACCGCCCCATCAAAGAAAAAGGAGGCCCGGGATGACAGGTGATGTGACCTCGAGACAAATTGTCCCGAAGTCTCCAGCCTGTCCGGAGGGGCTGTTTTTGATGGACGGGATTGAAGGGCTGCGCTCTTTGCCGAAGCACTCGGTTGATATGCTCCTTACCGATCCGCCCTATGGCACTACCCGGAACTTTTGGGATGTGCCGCTTCCGCTCCCGGAGCTGTGGGAGGCGGTCAAGTGGGCTGTCAAGCCGGATGGCGCAGTGCTGTTTTTCGCACAATGCCCCTATGATAAGGTGCTGGGGGCATCCAACCTCTCTATGCTCCGCTATGAATGGGTGTGGTACAAAAGCAGGTGTACTGGCTTTCTCAACGCAAGGCGGGCTCCCCTAAAGCGGACGGAAAACATTCTGGTGTTTTATCAAAAATTGCCCTATTACGATCCGCAGTTTGAACAGGGCAAGCCCTATAAGAAAATTTCCCGGACAGGGGACAACAGCCCCAACTATGGAAAATTCCTGCGTTCCAGCAGCGGATCAGAGGATGGCCTTCGTTTCCCCGGAAACCTGCTGGCCTTTTCTTCCGTACAGCGTACCGTCCACCCCACGCAGAAACCCGTGGAGCTGTGCGAGTATCTCATCAGAACCTATACCCGGCCCGGGGAGGTGGTGGCAGACATCTGCGCTGGCTCCGGCACGACTGCTGTGGCTGCTGTCAATACGGGCCGCCGCTTTGTATGCTTTGAAACCGCCCCGGCCTTTTACGCCCCAGCTACAGAACGCATCCGGCTGGCTACTGAGGCGGTCAAAGCCGGGCAGAAAGGAGTATGACTATCGGAAACTATTCTATCATTTACGCCGATCCCCCTTGGCAGTACCAGCGCAGTAAGGTACAGGGGGCGGCAGAAAACCATTATCCCACAATGGGGATTGACGAGCTGTGTGCGCTCCCGGTGGCTGATCTGGCCGCCCCGGACAGCGCACTTTTTTTGTGGGCGACTTTCCCCCAGCTCCCGGAGGCCCTGCGGCTCATAGAGGCGTGGGGCTTCCGCTATAAGTCGGTGGCCTTTGTCTGGCTGAAAAAGAATAAAAAGGCAGGCAGTTGGTTTTATGGTCTTGGCTTCTGGACGAGGGGAAATGCGGAAATCTGCCTGCTGGCTACCAAGGGCCATCCCAAACGGCAGGCGGCAAATATCCATCAGTTTATCATTTCCCCGATTGAAGCCCACAGCAAAAAGCCAGACGAGGCCCGGGAAAAGATCGTGGCCCTTATGGGCGACCTGCCCCGGGTGGAGCTCTTTGCCAGACAGTCCCCGCCCGGCTGGGATGTGTGGGGAAATGAAGTGAAAAGCACGATCCCGGACTTTGGGCTCATGGGGCCCCCGAAAAATCAGCGATTTTGTGGGGAGAGGAGGAACAACGGAGCGGACGGACTTCGGGACAAAGTGTCCCGAGGTAGTCAAGCGGAGTTTGTGACGACGAGTCCCGAGGTTAAAGGGGCCGGAAAGGAGGCTGATCCATGCCCTATGTGAATGTACCCAACGACCTGTCAAAAGTAAAAACCAAAATGGCCCTAAACCTTACCAAGCGCCAGCTCATCTGTTTTGGCTGTGCGGCGGCGGTAGGCATCCCGTCCTATCTGCTGGCCCGAGGCTCTATCGGTAATACCGGGGCCATGTTCCTTATGCTGGCCGTGATGCTCCCGGCATTTCTTCTGGCCATGTATGAAAAAGACGGGCTCCCGGCGGAAAAGGTGCTGAAAAACATCATACGGGCCCGGTTTCTGCGGCCCGGAGTCAGGCCCTATCAGACACAAAACATTTACGCCCCCTTTGCCGGACGGGGCGCTGTGAGAAAGGAGGATGTGATTGCGAAAGGCAAATCCAACCAGCGGAAGAAAAACCGCAAAGGCTAAAAACCGGGCGGCCCTGTCCGCCCAGCAGACGATCCCCTATGTGGCGATGCACCCGGACGGGGTATGCAAGCTCCCCGGCGGGCTCTACACAAAGACCGTGGAATATGAGGACATCAATTATTCCGTGGCATCCACCGAGGATCAGACTGCGATCTTTGGCGGCTGGAGCTCATTCCTCAACTACTTTGACAGCTCCCTGCCGTTCCAGCTTTCCTTTATCAACCGCCGCTCCCACTCCCGGAGCCGCTATAAGGTAAACATTCCCCAGGCGGATGATGATTTTAACAGCGTCCGGGAGGAATTTACCGGGATGCTGAAAAACCAGATCGCCCGGTCTAACAACGGGATTGAACGCTCCAAGTACATTACTTTCGGCATCCCAGCCGGAGGGATCGTGGAGGCCCGGCCCCGTCTGGAGCGTGTGGAGGCCGATGTGATGGGCAACTTTAAGCGGCTGGGCGTTCCCTGTGAACCGATGGACGGGCGGGCAAGGCTGGCCCTGCTTCACAGCCAGATGCATCCGGGCAACCGGGAACCGTTCCGCTTTTCATGGAAGGACATCCCGCAGACGGGGCTCGGCACCAAGGACTATATCGCCCCGGACAGCTTTGACTTCCGGCACTCCCGCCTGTTCCGGGTGGGCCAGTATTGGGGCGCTGTTTCCTACTTGCAGATTTTGGCGTCTGAGCTCTCGGATAAACTGCTGGCGGAAATTCTGGAGCTGGATGCGGAAATGACCGTAACCCTCCATATCCAGACGGTGGATCAGCTAAAGGCCATCAAAACCATCAAGGGAAAAATCTCCGACATCGGAAAAATGAAGGTGGAGGAACAGCGGAAGGCTGTCCGGGCCGGGTACGATCCCGACATTCTCCCGCCCGACATCATTACCTTTTCCAAGGATGCGGCGGAGCTCCTTGCCGACCTCCAGTCCCGCAACGAGAGGATGTTCCTTTTGACTTTTACGGTAGTCAATATGGCCCCTACCCGCCAGCGGCTGGAAAATGATGTGTTTACCGTGGGCGGCATCGCGCAGAAATACAACTGCGCCCTCAAGCGGCTGGACTGGCAACAGGAGCAGGGCTTTGTGTCCTCGCTGGCCCTCGGCTACAACGAAGTGGAGATCCAGCGTGGTATGACAACCAGCTCCACGGCAATTTTCATCCCCTTTATGACAAGGGAGCTGCGGATGGACGGACAGGCCCTCTACTATGGCATGAACGCCCTTTCCCACAATGTCATTATGGCTGACCGCAAAAAGCTGAAGTCGGCCAACGGAATGTACCTCGGCTCTACAGGCTCGGGAAAATCCTTTGCGGCAAAGCGGGAACTGCTCAATGTCTTTCTGACCATCCCCCAGGATCGGATTATCATTGTCGATCCGATGGGCGAATATGCCCCGCTGGTTCGCAGGCTGGGCGGACAGGTGATCGAGATTGCCCCGGACAGCCCCCACCACCTAAACCCGATGGATGTGGAGCTCAACATGGCCGCCGGGGAGAGCCCTCTTTCCATGAAGGCGGATTTCCTGCTTTCCCTGTGCGAGCTGGTGGTAGGCGGAAAGGAAGGCTTACAGCCCATCGAAAAAACAGTTGTTGACCGCTGTGTGCGGCTGGTGTACCGGGAACAGGCCCTTGGGCTTGATACGGGAAAAACCCCGCTTTTGCAGGACTTGTACGAGGAGCTCTTGAAACAGCCGGAGCCCGAGGCCCGGCGTGTGGCAACTGCCCTTGAGCTCTACTGCACCGGCTCCCTCAACCTGTTTAACCATCCCACGAATGTGAAAACCGACAGCCGGGTGGTGTGTATCGTGCTGAAAAACATGGGAGAAAATCTCCGCAAGATCGCCATGCACATCACAAATGAATTTGTGTCCCAGGCGGTAGATACCAACTTCCGGGAGGGCGTGGCGACATGGTGCTATTTCGATGAGTTCCATGTCCTGCTCCGTGATCCGCTGACCGCCAGCTATTTTGTGGCGGTGTGGAAAATGCTGAGAAAGAAAGGCTGCGTTCCCAGCGCCCTCACGCAGAATGTGAAAGACCTGCTGGCCAGCCGGGAGATCGAGAACATTCTGGATAATACCGACTTTATGATTTTGACTCTCGCAGGCGCAGAGTGACCGGGCGATTTTGGCAAGACAGCTTGGTATTTCCGAGCACCAGCTTTCCTACATTACCCACTCTAATTCCGGCGAGGGCCTGCTGTTTTACGGGAATGTGACCATCCCGTTTGTGGATCGGTTCCCGAAGGGGGAAATCTATCACCTCTTAACCCCCCGACCGGAGGATATGAAGAATGAAGCGAAAACCGAATAAACCACGCCCGGAGGCCCAAACGCATACCGAACCCGGAAACGGGGCTGCCGAGCCCGGCGGCTCTGCTTTTGGAGCTGGCTCTGAACAGGAGCCCGGGGCGGCTGGCACTTCGGGACAAAGTGTCCCAAAGTCAAAATTCCGGCAGAAAAGCCAGCAGGAACAAGCGGCGGCATCCAAGCTCCGCATGGAAAAGCGGGGCGAAAAACGGGAAGCCGCCCGGGAAAAGCTGGCAAAGCAGAAGCCGCCCAAACAAAAAGGCCCGATCCGTAAGGTGGCGGGGGCCGCCGGATGGGGCGTTCACGGCTTTGTGCATGGCAAGCTCTACGAGGTGGAACAGGAAAATGTAGGAACCGAAGGGGCCCACCGCTCGGAGCTTGCCGGGGAGGTTGTCCTGCGGCATGGCTCCCGGTTTGTAAAACGCAAAGTCCGGGAGCATCCGGCAAGGGCGGCCAGCCGGGCCGAGGCCAGGTATCAGAAAGCGGCGGCGGATTATCATTTCCACACCGCCGCACAGGAGCACCCGGAGCTTTCCCAAAACTATTTTACCCGGTACTGGCAGAAACAGCGGCTTAGAAGGCAATACCAGAAGCGGGCGAAGGAGGCCGCAAAACAGAGTGCAAAAGCCGCTGGAAAAACAGCCGCCGCCACGGAAAAGCTGACAGCCCGGGCCGCCGGGTTTGTGAAGCGCCATCCAGTCGGATGCCTGCTGGCGCTGGCCTGTGTTCTTGTGATCGTCCTGCTCCAGTCCTGTTCGTCCTCGCTGGTGTCCATCGGCAACGCCGGAGCCGGAGCGCTGGGTGCGTGCGCACTGGGCGGGTGAAGTCAAGGAAGAGTTCAAGTCTACGCTGCATATTGTGGCGACCGACCGTTCCGGCCTGCTCGCAGACGTGACCCAGCAGCTTTTCAATATGCACATTTTCATTCACTCGCTCAACTCCCGCGAGGTCAAAAATTCGGAGAATGCCGTCATTTCGGCAACGATTACCATCAACGGCCTTTCGCATCTGCAGACCGTTATCGACCGCTTGCAGAAGATTAAGGGCGTAATCTCTATTGACCGCAGCTAAAGGTAAACAAAGATATGAAATATAAATGTATAACGGGCGGGCCTATTTCGGAAAATTGCTACCTGCTCATCGACGAAAAAACGAATCAGGCGGCGGTCGTTGACCCCGGCTTTTTGAACGACGCTCTGTTAAATGAAATTAAAAAATATACGGTGCAAAGAATTTTGCTGACACACGGCCATTTTGACCACATTTGGGAGGCTGACCGCCTGCACGAGATGCTCGGTGTGCCGGTGTGCGCCTATGAGACGGAAGCGGCGTTTGCAGCGGACGATAAGCAAAACGGCTCGCTTCTCATGATGTACGAGTCCGTCACCTGCAAAGTGCACGAGGCTTTCAAAGACGGTGAAACATTTCAGATCGGCGAAGTGCCGGTCACGGTGCTGCACACGCCCGGCCACACCGCGGGCGGCGTGAGCTACATTACGCCGGACGCCGTGTTTACGGGCGATACGCTGATGGGCTACTCCGTCGGGCGGTGCGACCTGCCAACCGGCAACAGTGCCGAGCTGCGCGAGTCTCTGAAAAAGCTTGCGGCGCTGTCCGGAAATCCCGATATCTGCGGCGGCCACGGCCCCGTGACGACGCTGGAAGACGAAAAGCGCCGAAATCCGTATTTATAAAGGAAAATGTATCGGTTTTATATATTATCGATCACCCTTATCATTATGAGGCGGAAAACCTCTGCCGCGTGTTTTACCCGTTTGACAAAGTCACGGTACAGCACGAATTTATGCCGAGCGATGAAAACCGCACGGTGTACACCGCCGAAGAAAACGGCGAATATATCGTGCGCATTGAAGACGCAGACGGCAAAACGGAGCGCAAAGCAAAAGTAGGCGCAGAGACCGAATACGGCATGGTGTCTTTATTATTTGATGCATTTTGCGCCCACACGGGCAAAATGCCGCGCTGGGGCATGCTGACGGGTATTCACCCCATTAAGCTTCTGCGCCAGCTGACCGAACAGCACGGCGAAGCGGAAGCGGCAAGGCTGTTCCGCGAAAAATACTTCGTCTCAAACGAAAAAACGGCACTTGCGGTGCGCACCCTGCGCGCACAAAAGCCCATTACGGATAAAGTGCGTGAAAACGACTACTCTTTGTACATTTCCGTGCCGTTCTGCCCCACGCGCTGCGCGTACTGCTCATTCGTTTCGCAGAGCGTGGAAAAGGCCAAGAAACAGATCCCGGAATATCACCGCCTGCTTTTGGAAGAGCTGAAAGAGACGGCGAAAGTCGCTGATGCTTTGGGCTTAAATCTGCGCGCTGTGTATGTCGGGGGCGGCACACCCACGACGTTCTCCGCAGAGCAGCTTTCCGAGATGATCCGCGTTGTGAAAGATTCGTTCGACATGTCGCAGTGCGAGGAACTTACGGTGGAGGCCGGCCGCCCGGATACCATTGACCGTGCAAAGCTGGATGCGCTGCTTAAAAGCGGCGTTTCGCGTATCAGCATCAACCGCAAACCTTGCAGGACAACGTACTCGAAAACATCGGCCGCCGCCATACGGCGCAGCAGACTGTGGATGCGTTTCACCTCGCGCGGGAAGCGGGCTTTACGAATATCAATATGGACCTCATTGTCGGCTTGCCGGGTGACACGTATGAGACGTTCTGTGACACAATCGAAAAGGTCATTGCGCTTGACCCTGAGAACGTGACGGTGCACGCGCTCGCATTGAAGCGCTCCTCGTTCATCACGCAGAGCGGCGAGATCAACAAGGCCCACGCCGATGCCGCGCTTGCCGACCGCATGATGGCTTATGCCGAAAAGCGGCTGACAGAGCGGGGGCTTGAGCCGTATTATCTCTATCGCCAAAGCCGCATGGCGGGCAATTTGGAGAATACGGGCTGGGCAAAGCCGGGCACCGAGTGTGCATATAATATTTTCACGATGGATGAGACCGAAACGGTGCTGGCGTGTGGCGCAGGCGGCGTGACGAAGCTTAAGAACCCGTATTCCGAAGATCTTTCACGCATTTTTAACTTCAAATATTCGTATGAATATATCAGCCGTTATCTGGAGATTCTCGAACGAAAGGAGGGCATCGCGAAGCAATATGAGCAATTTCGCAAGCGGTTACATTAAATATATCAATCACTTAGAGCAGATTAACGACGCGGCGCTTTTGAACCCGCAGGTCATGATCGATGAGGTGGAGGATTCCTATCACGAGCACATCGAAAACATTGCGCGCAACATTGTGACGCATTACAAAACCGCGAAGGTGTGCATGCTGGCGGGGCCGTCCTCCAGCGGCAAGACGACCACGGCGCATTTATTGCAGCGCGAGCTCGGCAAGCTCGGTGTGCACGCCGAGATTGTCTCGCTTGACGATTTTTACCTTGGCCCGGACGAAACGCCCGTGCTGCCGAACGGCGAAAAGGACTATGAGACCGTGGACGCGCTCGACATTGCGCTTATTCAGGATTGTTTGAATTCCGTCATTCACAGCGGCTCCTGCCTTTTGCCGGAGTACGATTTTACAACGAAGACCCGAACATTGGCGGCAAGAAAGCTCGATGTCAGCGACCGCGGGTTCGTCATCATGGAGGGTCTGCACGCGCTGAACCCCATTTTTACGCGTGATCTGCCGGAGGGCAGCACCATAAAGCTGTATGTCAGCGTGAAGCAGCAGATCAAGGATATCAACGGCGAGGTTATTTCGCCGATGGATATTCGCCTTGTGCGCCGCATCTCGCGTGATATCCGTTCCCGCGATACTATGCCGGAGCGCACCATCGCCATGTGGGATAATGTGGTGGCGGGCGAAGATAAATACATCCGCCCGTACCGCCTTTCCGCGGACTACACGGTGAACTCCATTCATATCTATGAACCGTGTGTGCTGCGCAGGCTTGTCATTCCGCTTCTGCGCGAGATCCCGGAGGATAACCCGTGTTACCGTAAGGCGCGCGATTTAGATGCCCGTCTGATGCGCTTTTGAGCCCATTGATGCCGAGCTGGTGCCTGCAAACTCCATGCTGCGCGAATTTTTGGGTCCGAAAGTAGAAAAACGGTCGAATTAAGGTTATTGTC
>ENA-OQNA01000264-OQNA01000264.1-human-gut-metagenome-genome-assembly--contig:-NODE-264-length-16264-cov-4.568693_pt1 | contig 16264 bp, 13 predicted proteins | sample MGYA00242625_ERZ504872 | MGnify/ENA primary metagenome ERZ504872 (study PRJEB26092, sample SAMD00036425) | human gut metagenome | host: Homo sapiens | study: EMG produced TPA metagenomics assembly of...
CCTTGCCCATGGCCCCGTGGAAGTGGATGTCCACCAGACCCGGCAGGGCATACAAGCCCTCGGCGTCGATCACCTCTTCGCCCGCTTCCGGGGCGGCAAAGGGCACGATGCGCCCGTTGCGGATGAACAGCGTACCGCGCTCAAAGGTGTGGCGCGGCGTATAAACCAGTGCATTCTGAAGGATCATACAAAACACCTCGTTTTTCGTCAGCGGCCCGCCCGCTTCCACCGGTGCACAGCGGCCGGAGCGGGCAGCGCGTTTTTTTCAGTATAGCACGTTCCATTTTGGAAGAAAAGCAGTTTGTGTGAACAAAAAGCCGCCGGGAACGGGCGCTTTCTGCGCCCGCCCCCGGCGGTGTCATGCGGAGGCAACCAGCCCTCCGCGCCTGTTTTGTTTTACCGAAGTGCCAGTTACAGCATCTTCTTCAGCTCGTCGTAGACGAACTGAACCTTGGTGCCGATGATGACCTGGCAAGCGTTCTTGCTGGGACGGATGACACCGGCAGCACCGGCAGCCTTGACAGCCTTCTCGTCAACCTTAGCGTTGTCGAGCACCTCAAAGCGCAGGCGGGTTGCACAGTAGCCAACTTCCTTCACGTTCTCCTTGCCGCCGACAGCAGCCAGAACAGCAGAAGCGACTTCGGTGTAGTTGTTGTTGGCCAGAACGACCTTCTTCTCAGCCTCTTCGTCGTCATCCTCACGGCCGGGAGTCTTCAGGTCGAACTTGGTGATGGCGAAGTAGAACACGAAGTAGAACACCAGGAATGCTGCGATGCCCAGAGGAATGATCATCCAAGTCTTAGCAGCTGCGGGCAGAGAAGCGGAGAACACCAGGTCGGTAGCGCCTGCGGAGAAGCAGAAGCCAGCACGGAAACCGGAGTAGTAGGTGATGACGGTGAAGATGCCGTACAGAGCAGCGTAGACAATGTACAGGGGGAAGCACAGGAACATGAAGCCGAACTCAAACGGCTCGGTAACGCCGCAGACGAAGGCGCAGATCGCAGCGGACAGAACCAGGCCGATCGCAGCCTTCTTGTTCTTGGCGGTCTTGACCATAGCCAGAGCAGCACCGGCAATACCGAACATCATGCAGGGGAAGAAACCGGACATGTACATGCCCAGGCTCCAGCCCACATCTGCGCTGGTCTCGCCTGCCCAGAAGTGGGACAGGTCGCCCAGGCCGATGGTGTCGAACCAGAACACGTTGTTCAGAGCGTGGTGCAGGCCGGTGGGGATCAGCAGACGGTTCAGGAAGGCGTAGATGCCGGCGCCGATACCGTCCATGCCAGCGATGCCGTTGCCGATGGCCACCAGTGCGTCGAAGATGACGGGCCAGACGAACAGCAGAACGACGGACACCAGAATGGAGATCACGCCGGTAGCAATGGCAACGAAGCGCTTGCCGGAGAAGAATGCCAGCCAGTCAGGCAGCTGGGTATTCTTGAACTTGTTGTAGCAGGCAGCACCCACAACAGCGGCCAGAATGCCGATGAAGGAGTTGCCGGCGACCTTCTGGAAGGCAATGTAGGTAGCGGTGCCCTCTTCCAGATGGCGCACCATGCCGACCACGCCGGGGTTCAGCAGCTGCTGCATCATCAGGAAGCTGACCAGACCGGCCAGACCTGCGGTACCGTCGTTGTCGGCCAGGCCCACAGCGGCACCAATGGCGAACAGCCATGCCATGTTATCGATCAGAGCGCCGCCTGCCTTGACCAGCAGGAAGCCAACGGTGTATGCTGCGCCGGAAGTCGGTGCACCGGGAACGCCCATAACGCCCGGAGCGAGGGCATAACCAAGACCCATCAGGATGCCGCAGATCGGCAGCACAGCGACGGGAAGCATCAGTGCTTTGCCCAGTTTCTGGAGATACTTCATCATAAAGCACATTCCTCCTTAAGAAATGTTTGTGTTTACAGACAGTCTCTGGTTGCAGACCGTCCATAATTCCGTAATAGAATATTAACATACTTTTGCAAAAAAGGAAAGTCCTTTCCGCGATAAATCTATCAAATTGCGTCAAAAGTCCTTATTTGCGTATTTTTGCGTGAACATTTTTTGGTTTTCGTGTACAACCCTCGGCTTTATGTTGAAAAATCTTTTCTTTTCTCCGGCATTTTGCCCAAAGGCTTGCATCCCAGACGGGAATCGGGTACTATACTAGTATAAGGAAACACAGAATTTTGAAGGAGGTTTTCCCCATGGAATGGACCGACATCCGCCTGACCGTGGCCAAGTCCGACGCCGACAACGCCGAAGCCGTTGCCACCATGATCGCCGAGGGCGGCATCTATATCGAAGATTACAGCGACATCGAGCAGCAGGTGGCCGAGATCGCCCATGTGGACCTGATCGAGCAGGAGCTGCTGGACAAGCCCCGCGACCGGGTCATCATCCACATGTATCTGGAGCCGGGCGCTTCCCCCGTGGAGACCCTGGCCCTGATCTCTGCCCGCATGGAAGCCGCCGGCATCGCCTACACCGTGGAGACCGAGGGTGTGGAGCAGGAGGACTGGCAGAACGGCTGGCGCAAGTATTACCACCCGCTGGAGATCGGCAAGCGGCTGGCCGTGGTGCCCTCCTGGCAGGAGTACGACACCGACCGCGTCAAGCTGGTGCTGGACCCCGGCCTTGCCTTCGGCACCGGCGGCCACGAGACCACCAGCCTGTGCATGGAAGCGCTGGACGAGCGGGTCCAGGGCGGTGAACGGGTGCTGGACATCGGCACCGGCAGCGGCATCCTGGCCATTGCAGCCCTGAAGCTGGGTGCCGCCGTGGCCGAGGGCGTGGACATTGACCCCGTAGCCGTGCGCACCGCCGGGGAGAACGCTGCCCTGAACGGCGTGCAGGATCAGCTGACCGTGCTGGTGGGCGACCTGTCCGACAAGGCCAGCGGCCAATACAACATCATCACGGCCAACATCGTGGCCAACGCCATCCTCAGCCTGGCCCCCGCCGTGCCCGGCCTGATGGCCGACGGTGCCGTCTTCATTGCCAGCGGCATCATCGACACCCGCAAGGACGAGGTGATCGCCGGGCTGGAAGCCGCCGGCCTTGCCGTTGTGGAAGTGAAGGAGAAGCGCGGCTGGGAGTGCATCGTCTGCAAAAAGGCGTGAAATTATAGAGCAGGCTTGCCCTCTCCGTCACCTTCGGTGCCACCTCCCCCAAAGGGGGAGGCCTTGGCAAAGAGATGAAGTTTGCGTGGACTGCCAAGGGCTCTCCCCTTGGGAGAGCTGGCGCGTTAGCGACTGAGAGGGCGAGGACATTTAAGGAGAACCACTATGCCGCACCGTTATTTTACCACTGAGATCGCCGACGGCACGGCTGTGCTGCGCGGCACCGATGCCCATCATCTGGCCCGCGTGATGCGTGCCCGCATGGGCGATACTGTCATTCTATGCGACGGCAGCGCCGTGGAATACACCGCCACCATCACCGGCTTCGGGGATGACTGCGTGGAATTCTCGGTAGAGCCGGGCTGCCCCAGCGCCGCCGAGCCCAGCGTGGAGGTCACCCTGCTGGCCGGTTACCCCAAACAGGACAAGCTGGAGCAGATCATCAAGCACGGCGTGGAACTGGGGGCCGCCCATGTGGTGCCCTTCTTCAGCCGGTATTGCGTGGCCGCCCCCAAAAAAGAGGAGCAGAAGAACGAGCGCTACAACCGCATCGCGCTGGAAGCCGCCAAGCAGTGCGGCCGGGGCGTGCTGCCGGACGTGGCCCTGCCGCTGCCCAACTTCGGGGCCGTGTGCCGCACCTTTGACCAGTACGACCTGGTGCTGTTCTGCTACGAGTGCGGCGGCGCGCCGGTGCGCCAGCTGCTGGCCGAGGCAGCACCCGCCGACGGCCAAAAGCGGAAGATCGCCATCGTGACCGGTGCAGAGGGCGGCTTTGCCGCCGAGGAGGCCGAAATGGCCGCCAAAGCCGGAGCCAAAACGGTTGGCCTTGGCCCCCGCATCCTGCGGTGCGAGACCGCCCCGCTGGCCGTGCTTGCCGCCGTGATGACCCTGACCGGCAATCTGGAATAACCGGGGCTCCGGGCGGCGCACCTTCCATAAACGAAAAATTCCGACCCACGGGTTCGGGAAAGTCTGCGGGCTTTCCCGGGCCCGTTTTTTATTTTTTGCCTCGTATAAAGATCTCCCGGATTTTTGTGCAGCATTGCCCTGTCATTCTGTCGCAAATTTTTGGCTTATTTTATGCTCGTTCCACAAAATTACCCACCCCCCCCCGAAAATTCAGCATTTTGTCTTGACATTTTCCACGGCACAGCACTATACTTGCGCCACAAAGAGACGCCGGGCATAAAAATGCACAGCCATGTGATTTTCTGCCCCGAAGTTCCGGGTTTTGCCGGTTTTTGGTATCGTTCCCGGTAACGTTCATGTCTCTGTAAGTTTTTTTGTTTGGAGGGTTTTGTAATGCGGAAAAATGTGAAAAAACAGCTTGCCTTGCGGGTGCTGTCCACAGCGGCTCTGGTGGCCATGGTCTCGTCCATCGCCACAGCGGCGTTTGCGGACACTTACGATCTGAACAAGGGCAGTGTGACGGTAGAGACCAAAGAGGACGGCTTCACTTATGTGACCCAGCTGGACAATACGCAGAAGGACGGCTACGCCCGGAACGACAAGGATGATATCCTGTGCGACTATAAGGACACGACCGACGTCACCATCACCAGCAACGGCAAAAAGACCGAAAATACCATCACAGTGGAGACGGCAAAAGATCAGACCACCGATGTGACCCTGGAGAATGTGCACATTGAAGTTGACACTGCTAAAACCAAGTCCGGTGCGATTGAAATAAAGGGCGATGGCGACACCAACCTTGAGCTGAACGGCGATAACACCGTTCTGGTTGAAAACGAGTGGAGTGAAGAACACGCCGCCATCGAAAAAGCGGATAAGAACGGCACCGGTACTTTGACCATCAAGGACGATGTGAACGATAACGGTACGGAAAAATCCGGTACCGATGAGGACACTACCGGCAAACTGACTGGCTGGCGGTTGCCATGGAGCTGCCGCGATCGGCGGCGGTGGTGGAGAATTTGCCGATACTTCCAACATTACCATCACCGGCGGTGAGATCACTGCCAGCGGCGGTTCTTACGGCGCCGGTATCGGCGGCGGTTCCTATGGAGCAGGTACGAATATCCGCATTGAGGGCAATGCAGATGTTACTGCCTTTGGAAGCTCTGGTGCTGCCATTGGAGCCGGTTATCAATCGACACGCGACAGTGATATTACCATCACCGATCATGCCACTGTGGATGCTGCTAGCTATAATGGCTGTGGCATCGGTCAAGGTCTTGGTGCTTGGGGTAACGCCACTATCACAATTTCTGGTAATGCATCGGTAAACGCCGAAGCCTTCGGCTCTGCAGCAGCCATTGGCAATCACTATTCTTCTGCTACGGTTAACATCGAAGATCATGCTGACGTTACTGCCGTTGGTTTGGGTGTTGCCATCGGCACCGGTTCTGGCTATGATTATAATGGAGGCTCCTCCACTGTGATCAATATTACCGGTGGAACAGTAAATGCCGTCACCCGTAACGACTCCAAACCCGCCATTGGCACATTTAATGGCAATTTGGACCTTACGATCAACAGCTCTACCGGAAAAACGACCGTAAATGCCTACACGACCAGCAGTGACCCCCTATCTTTAAGTATCGGCACCGGTCATTACGACTCTTCTTCACGGAAATATAGCACCAGCCCATCTGAGGGCGCAGAATACAACGAGGATGGCTCTTCCAATCTGGGCGAAGACAATGCCGCTATCATCAATTCCTACCGCAACACTCCTTTGGGCACTGACACTTATGATGCGCCCAAAACACTTGATGATTATTCATTTCATGCCACTTATGAAGCTTATGGCGCTCTCTACAATGCGAAGCACACCCTCTCTGACAAAAACAAAGGTGACCTCACCAAGGTCGTCCACAACCGCAAGTACATGGAGGAGAACCCCAACATTGACACCAAAAAGCTGAAGGACGAGGACCTGCACGACTGGCAGCTGGTGGGCAAAGTCGTAGAGCCTACTACCGAAAAGGACGGCTATGCCGACTACATCTGCAGCATCGACAAGTGCGGGCAGACCAAACATGTGGTGCTGCCCAAAATCGTGCCGGACACGCCCAGCACCCCCAACACGCCCAGCACGCCGGACGTCCCGTCCACCCCGGAGGTGACCCCGGCAGACCCCGCCGTGACCCCGGACGCCGTGCAGGCTGACACTGCCCCGGCAGATGCCGCTGTGACCCCGGACGCAAAGCCGGAAGCTGCTCCCGCTGCTCCCGCTGCTGCCGCCGCCCTGCCCCAGACCGGTGCAAACTGGCTGGCAGTGGTGGGCAGTGCCCTGAGCGGTCTGTTCCTGCTGGCCGCAGGCTTTGTGCTGGACCGCAAAGGCCGCCGCATGAACTGAGAAACCATTTTTATAAAAGCCATCTCCCCCTGCTGTGCGTTCCGCAAGCTGCACGGCAGGTTCCCCAAACAAAGGGGGCTGCTGCACAGCGTGCAGCAGCCCCTTTCTTTTATCGCTTTATTCCAGCTCGGTGTCGTCCGGGTGGGCGTCGGCTTCCAGCAGAGCCTTTTTGGTGTGCAGCAGGTTCTGCGGGCTCACCGAGAAGCTGCGCAGGCCCATCTGCAGATACTGCACCGTGTTCACCGGGTTGCCCACGGCAAGGCCGCAGATGGTCACCGGCACGCTGCCGGCCTTTGCCGCCTCCATGACCATGGCGATGAGCTTTTTCATGGCCGGGCTGGCGGGGCGGTAATACCGCTCCGCGCTGGCCAGCTCCCGGTCGGCGGCGTGGGTGTACTGGGTCAGGTCGTTGGTGCCGATGACCAGAAAATCGCACCCGTGGGCCACGAATTCCTCCGCGGTCAGGCAGGCCGACGGCACGCTGAGCATGACGCCGAAGGGGGTCTTTTCGTTGAAGGGCACGCCCCGCTCCCGCAGGCTCTGGCGGCAGTGCTCCACGATGTGCATGGCGGCGTCCCAGTCCTCCACATCGGTCACCATGGGGAACATCACCCGCAGCGGGCCGCGGGCCGCTGCGCGCAGCAGGGCACAGATCTGGGTCTCAAACTGGCGGGGCTGGCGCAGGCTGTTGCGGATGCCCCGCAGCCCCAGCTTGGAGGACTGCACCCCCTGATAGGCGTCCGCCATGGTGCGGTCGGCACCAAAATCGAAGGTGCGCACGGTCACAGGGCAGCCCTGTGCTGCGGCCAGACAGGAGGAATAGAAATAGAACTGCTCCTGCTCGTCCAGAATGCGGCCGGGCAGCATCATGTAGCTGCTGCGCAGCAGGCCCACGCCCCGGGCACCGGACTGCATGGCGGTGTCGATGTCCTCCGGGCCAAAGCAGTTGGCCAGCAGCTCAAAGGCTGCGCCGTCCCGGGTGTAGCCGGGCTGGCGGCCCAGCACCCGCATTTCTTCGTTTTCACGCTGCAGCTCACAGATGCGGGCCTCTGCCTGCTGGCGGGCCACCGCGTCCGGGTCCAGGATGCATTCGCCCTTGGTGGCATCCAGAATGACCGTGCGGCCGTCGCAATCCTCCAGAAAATCCGCTCCCACCTGCACGATGCCGGGGATGTTCATGGCCCGGGCAATGATGGCGGCATGGCTCTGGCCGCTGCCCTCGGTGGTGACGACGCCCAGGATCATGCCGGAGGGCACACTGAACAGGTCGGTGGGCATCAGCCGGTCGGCGGCAAGGATCACCGGGTGGTCCAGTGCCAGCCACATGCGGGGCCGGTTGCCCAGAATGTTGATCACCCGGCTGGTGGCGTCCAGAATGTCCACGCTGCGCAGCTGCATGTAGGGGTTGTCCTTCATGTTGGCCAGCTGGTCGGCGTAACGCTGGCCCACCTTGTCCATGGCGGCAGCGGCGCTGATGCCTGCCTTGATGCAGAACCGCACCTCGTTCATCATGCCTTCGTCGTCCAGCATCATGCTCTGGAACTGCAGGATGGCCTGCTCGGTGGAAGCGGCCCGCTCTGCCATGGAGTCCAGCTCGCTCTGGGCGGTGCGCACCGCATCTTCCAGCTGGCGCAGCTCCCGTTCCGGGTCAAAGGGCCCGGTGCTGAACGTTTCCACATGGCGTTCCAACCGGCTCACCTGCCCCAGCACAAGGCCCGGGGACGCAGAAACACCTTTACAGATCTTCATGTTCGGTCACCTCCGGCAGTTCCGGCGCGGTCAGGGCCTGCCAGACCAGCGCCTGCAAGAATGTATTGGGCAGCAGGGCTGCCAGCGCCGCCCGGCCCGCGTCCGCGCTGCCTGCAAACAACGGGGCGAACCCGGCCATGCGCGCACGGTCGCATTTGTCCAGAAACGCCTGCCCCAGCGTCCGGGTGGTGTAGTACACCGTGGGGTCTACCCCCACGTCCTCGGCCACGGCTTCCAGCGGGGCAAGCTCGGCGTCCTTCATCCGGGCCAGCAGCAGGGCCGCGTCTGCGGTAAGGGTCACGGGGTATTTCTCCCGCACGGCCTTCTGCACCGCGTCGAACCGTGCCCGGAACGCGGCAGCATCGGCGCTGCTGTCCGGGCCGTTGTCCACGGCATAGGCGCAGCCCCGCACCCGGCCAAAGGCCCGCAGGGTGTCGTAATAACCCAGCTCCACATTGCGGCGGGCGGTATCGGGGTCAAAGTGCAGGATGTCGCCCAGCTCCCAGTAGCTGCGCACCATGGTGGTGGGCAGACCGGTGAGGTTGGGGCGGGTGATGCCCACCCCCTCCAGGTCCACGCACACCAGCTCGTCAGCCCCCATCTTTTTCGCAAGGCCGGTGGGCATGTTGTCGCTGTAGCCGCCGTCCAGGAACTTGACCCCGTCGATATCCCGCGCCCGCAGCGCAGGGAAGCAGGCCGCCGAGGCCATGAGGTAATCCTTCACGCGGCCCTGCGGGATCTCGTCCAGCGTCAGCTCCCGGGGCTTCAGGCCCCGCTGCTCCACCGTGACAAGGCCAAAGCGGATGTTGGCGCGGCGCAGCGCGTCCTCGTCCAGCACCCGTTCCACGATCTCTTCCAGCGGCGAGACGTCCATACCGCCGGCCTTCACCACGCTGCGCAGAAAACTGTGCAGGGCCGACAGGTCGGCGTTTTCTTCGGGCAGCTCCATCACATCCTTGCTGCGGATGGTCAGCCACATATCCCGCGCCACCTCGTACAGGTCCAGCACGAACATGGCACCGTTCAGGCTGCCCACACTGGTGCCGGTGATGATCTGCGGGTGCCAGTCCAGCTCCATCAGAGCCTTCCACACGCCCACCTGATAGCTGCCGCGTGCTCCGCCGCCGGCCAGCACCAGCGCTTTGCACGGAATGGTTTGGTTTTCCATACTGCCTGCCTCCCTGTCTGTCTTTGCTGAAATTATACCATATTTTCCGGAAAATTTCTCCCCGTTTTTTGGTTCCTCACGGCTTTTATACGGCTAAGATCCGTGGTATACTGGGCAGGAATCATCTTGAAGGAGGAACTTTGCCCCATGCGCTGCAAGCAATGGATCTTTGATATGGACGGCACCCTCACCGACAGCATGACCGTGGTGTGGCGGGGTGCCCCGCTGGCGCTGCTGCAGCGCTATGGCCGCACGCCCAAAGCAGACCTGAACGACGTGCTGCTGACCATGGGCATGGCCGACGGTGCCCGCTACCTCATCCGAGAATACGGCCTGCCCCTGACCGAGGCGGAATATTACGACGTGATGCGGGACGTGATCGCCCAGCTGTACGAAACGGTGGACCTGAAGCCCGGTGTGCGCACCCTGCTGGCAAAGCTGCAGGCCGAGGGGCCCGGCTGTGCCTGTGCTCCAACACCTGGTCCGACCAGTGCCGCACCGTGCTCACCCGGCTGGGCATCGCAGACTATTTTTCCTTCATCGTGGAGGCGCAGGGCGTGCTGCACAAGAGCCGCCCGGAGGTGTTCTTCGAGTGCATGCACCGGCTGGGCGGGGCCGACCCCGCCGCCTGCGCCGTGTGCGAGGACGCCATTTACGCCGCTTCCACGGCCCACAAGGCCGGGTTCACCGTGCTGGGCGTGCAGGACGCCGCCAGTGCCGCCGATGCCCCTGCCATGGCGCAGGTGTGCGACCAGTTCCTGCCGGACTGGACCGCACTGGACTGGACAAAGATCTGAGAAATTTTTCCGCAAAAAACACGCCGGTGTTCCCGCTGTGGGAGCACCGGCGTGCTGTTATTTCAGGCTGTATTTCTGCTGCTGCACCCATTGCTGGAAGGCGTCCCGCACGGCACCCTCCCGCCCGCGGGGGATGGAGATGCGGGCCCCGCTGCGCATGCGCAGCTCCCCGGCAGAAAGCAGGTCCGCCTCGGCCAGATTGACCACATAGGAGCGGTGGGGCTGCAAAAAGCGCCCATCCGCCAGCAGAGGCTGTGCCACCGCAGAAAACGGCACCCGCAGCGACAGGGTGGGCACGTCCTCCCCGCTGGTGAGGTGGAAGTGCACGATGTGGTGGGTGCACTCCAGATATTCGATGCCCGCATAGGGCAGCGCCCGCAGGCCCTCGGCGGTGTTCACCGTGACGGACGGGCCGTATTCCGGCTCGGTGGCGCGGGCCAGCAGGGCCGAAAGCTCCCGCTGGCGCACCGGCAGCAGCAGATATTGCAGCGCATCCACCTTGTAGGCGCTGTAAGCGTGGGCCGTGGTGCGGGCCACAAAGGCCAGCGGGGCCCGGCGGCCCCGGCGGCGCAGCTCCCCGGCAGCCGCCAGCCCCACCGGCGTAGCCGAGCCGGAAAGTTCCAGCAGGTACAGGTCGTACCGCACGCCCTCCCCGTCCTTCCGCAGCAGGGCGTCGGTGTCCGGCAGGTGTTCCACGATGCAGGCGTCCGCCCGCCGGGCAAAAAATTCCATGCACTGGCGTTCCAGCCCGCTGCGCAGGCCCGCGTCCGGGCTGCACACCGCAATGTGAAAGATCACAGGATCCCTCCTCTTCAAACCCGCCCTTGCATTTTGCGCGGTGCGGGGGTATAGTAATCAAAAAACAACAAAGGAGACGCCGCCATGTCAAAGCCCCTTGTCAGCATCATTCTGCCCGTGTACAACGCCCAGAACCACATCGCCCGCTGTCTGGAGAGCATCTGCGCCCAGAGCTGGCAGAACATCGAGGTCATCGTGCTGAACGATGGCTCCAAGGATCAGAGCCTGCCCGTGTGCGAAGCGTTCCGCGCAAAGGACGAGCGCATCGTGCTGGTGGACAAGGCCAACTCCGGCGTGTCCGACACCCGCAACCTGGGCCTGAAGCTGGCCAGCGGCAAGTATGTGCAGTTCGTGGACAGCGACGACTATATCGACCCGGACTTCACCGAGCATCTGGTCACCGCTGCCGAACAGAACCACGCCGACCTGGTCATCGCACCTTACAAGATGGTGATCCCCGCCGGGGCCAGCAAGCCCGAACAGGTGCTGGACAAGCTCCAGGACGAGCTGGGGGTCATGACCGTGGCCCGGCCCCCGGAGGTACGGGAGTACGGCTTTCTGCCTGCCGGGGTCTACACCCAGGACGAGTTTGCCCGGCATCTGATGGACAAGCCTGCCTCTTATTTTTACGGGGTGCTGTGGAACAAGCTGTACCGCCGGGACCTGCTGGTGGACCACCAGATCCAGTTTACCAGCGAGGTGCGGTGGGCCGAGGACCTGGTATTCAATATGCAGTACCTGGAGTACGCCAACGTGCTGGTGTCCATCCCGGAGGCAGGGTACTACTATGTCCAGAACCCCCAGAGTATCTGCCACACCCAGATCAACGCCGCCTCTCTGGTGCAGAACAAGATCCAGGTGTTCCACTACTACACCGAGCTGTACACCCGGCTTGGCATCTACGAGCAGGTGCGGCCGCAGCTGTACAAATTCCTGGTGGATATCGCGGAGAGCACTTACCCTTCCGGCCCCTTCAAGGAGGTCATCGACGAGGCCAAGGCCTACTGGAAGGATGCCCGCGAGGACGTGCAGACCCGCACCGCCGAAGCGCGCGAGCGCTGGAACGGCATGCGGGAGGAGCTGCGGGAAACGGCGCAGGAACGCAGTGCCGAGTGGAAGGCCCGGCACGACAGCGACCCCAAAGAATAAGCAAAAACAACAAACGGGAAGCCGCAGGAGCTTGCACGCTCCGGCACGGCTTCCCGCTTTTTTATGCGATGTTCAGCGGCCGGGTGCTCAGCAGCCGATGGCGGCACACTTCTTGGCCAGCCACTCGCGCTCCTCGTCGTTCAGGCGGGGTGCCAGCTTCTCGAACACCTGACGGTGGTAGTTGTTCAGCCAGTCCAGCTCGTCCTTGGTCAGCACACCGGGCACGATGGGAGAAGTGGCGATGGGCACGAACATGATCGGCTCAAAGCCCAGGAAGGTGCCGTACTGGTTGTCGGCCTTGTGCACGCACACCAGCTCGTTCTCGATGCGGATGCCCACCAGATCGGTCTCGTACACGCCGGGCTCGTCGGTCACGATCATGCCCGGGCGCATCAGGGTGGTGTTGCGGCCGTTCAGGGCGTGGGGGCCTTCGTGGACGTTGCCCACAAAGCTGACGCTGTGGCCGGTGCCGCAGCGGTAGTTGATCAGGTGCTGCCACAGCGGTTCACGGGCGATGGTGTCGATCATGTGGCAGTCGCAGTAGTCCAGCCAGACCGCCTTGGCGATGTCGATGTGGCACTGCAGGGTCCAGGTGTAGAACTTGCGCTCGTCCTCGGTCAGCTCACCCAGCGGGTAGGTGCGGGTGATGTCGGTGGTGCCGTCCATGTAAGTGGCACCGCTGTCCACCAGCAAAAAGCCCTTGCGCTGGAGCTTTGCGTGGTCCTCCGGGGTGGCGTGGTAGTGCATCATGGCTGCATTGCCGCCGTAGGCCGCAATGGTGCCAAAGCTCTCCACGATGAACTTATCCGTGGTGCTGCGGTACTTGTGCAGGATCTCGTCCACGGTCAGCTCGGTCAGCTCTTCGCCGGCTTCCAGACGCTTTTCCAGCTCGATCTGGAACCGCACCATAGCCACAGCGTCGCGCAGGTGGGCTTCCTTGTCGTGGGTCAGCTCCACTTCGTTCTTCACGCCCTTCATGGGCAGCAGCGGGTCGGCCAGGTCCTTCACGGTGAGGGCGGCGTTGTTCTCCAGCACCTGATACACGGCATAGTTCACGGTGGCGCTCTCTGCCAGCACGGTCTGGGGCTCGGTCTCAGCGGCCATGAAGTCCAGCACACTGTCGTACTCGGCCAGGGTCACACCGTTGGCTTCCAGTTCCGCCTTTGCCTCCGGGGTCACGCGGGCGGTGTTGATGAACAGCACGGCGCGGTCCGGGGTGACATAGCAGTAGGCCATGGCATAGGGGGTGCACTCGATGTCCATGGCGCGCAGGTTCAGCAGCCAGGCAAGGTTGTCCAGTTTGCCCACCAGCTGGGCGGTGCAGCCCAACTCGGCCAGCTTTGCACGCAGCTGGCCCAGCTTTTCGGCGGGGGAGAAGCCTGCGTATTCCTTGGGCAGGATCCAGGCCGTGGTAGCGGGCAGAGCCGGACGGCCCTCGGTCCACAGCTCATCCTCCAGGAACAGGGTCTTGATGGCGGCGTTCTTGGTTTCCAGCGCCTTCTTCACGCTGTTCACCAGCGCGCAGCTGGCGGTCAGACCGCACAGGCCCAGCTTGCCGCCCTCAGGCACCACCTTGGCGCAGTATTCCTCCACGGTGGGCACGCCCGGCTCACCCATCTTCATCAGCTGGATCTCGGTGCCTGCGATCTCCTTCTCGGCCTGCACAAAGTAACGGCCGTCGGCCCAGACAGCACTCTCGGTCATGGTGACCACAAAGTTGGAGTTTTCACCATGGAAGCCGGAGAAATAGGTCAGGGAGGTGTAGTGGTCGGGCAGGTACTCGCTGGAGTGGGGGTCGCCCACCGGGATCAGGTACACGTCCACACCGTTTGCCTGCATGGCGGCACGCAGGGCGGCCAGCCGTTCGGGAACTGTATTCATGCTCATAGAAAAGCCTTCTTTCTCATATTTGCCGGAAGAACGTCCGGCGGCGGTGGTTTGCTACTGCATATTGTAGCATTCCGGCGCAAAGAATGCAATGCGGGAGTGTCGGCTGTTCCGGACGCAAACACGGTTGCCGTGCTGTCAACAGCCGCCGCAGTGTCGCCTGCATCCTGCGGGGGCGGACCGCCTGCCGGTCGTTGACCGTCCGTTGGCGTGGTCTTGCCGTCCGGGGGCGTCCGTCCCTCTGCCGGAGCCTGCCCCTTGCCGAATCGCTGCTCGCCGGGGCCGCCGGTTCCCCTTATTTGTCGTCCAAAACGCGAAAACGCAACCAAATTGCAAAAAATGTTACAATTTTTTCTTGAAAAAGGCCGTTTTCCCATTGACAGGCTTGCTATAATAGAGATGTAAGATTTTACGGGCCAGCGCTCTGCGGCTCTGTCTGCTAACAAAGAAAGAGGCATTCAAACTATGACCAAAATTGATATTTTTTCCGGCTTCCTGGGCGCCGGCAAGACCACTCTGATCAAAAAACTCATCAAGGAGGCCTTTGCCGGCCAGCAGGTCGTTCTGATCGAGAACGAGTTCGGTGAGATCGGCATCGACGGCGGCTTCCTGAAGGAGTCCGGCATCCAGATCAATGAGCTGAACGCCGGCTGCATCTGCTGCTCTCTGGTGGGTGATTTCCGCACCGCCCTGCAGCAGGTGGTGGAGCAGTACCACCCCGACCGCATCGTCATCGAGCCCTCCGGCGTGGGCAAGCTGAGCGACGTGACCCGCGCCGTGGAAGGCGTGGCCGAGCACCTGGATGTGCAGCTGAACAGCTTTGTCACCGTGGCCGATGTGAACAAGGTCAAGATGTATATGAAGAACTTCGGTGAGTTCTACGACGACCAGATCAGCCATGCAAGCTGCATCCTGCTCAGCCGCACCCAGACCGCCAGCGAGGAGAAGATCGCCGCCGCCGTGGCCATGCTGCGCGAGAAGAACCCCACCGCCACCATCGTGACCACTGCATGGGACGAGCTGACCGGTGAGCAGATCCTGAAAGCCATGTCCACCAAGGACGACTTCAAGGCAGAGCTGATCGCCATGGCCGCCAAGGCAAACGAGAAGCACGCCGAGGAGGACGAGGAAGAAGAGCACCACCATCATCACCATCACGACGACGAGAACGGCGTGTGCAGCTGCGGCCATCACCACCACGATGATGACGAGGATGAGGACGAGCACGAGCATCACCATCACGACCATGACGAGGACGATGACCACGACGAGCATGAGCACCACCATGATCACGATGAGGATCATGACCACGAGGAGCATTGCTGCTGCGGCCACCACCATCACGATGACGAGGATGACGAGGACGAGCACGAGCATCATCATGAGCACGGCGGCCACTGCTGCTGCGGCCACCACCATCATCATGACCACGACGCCGATGAGGTGTTCACCAGCTGGGGCGTCGAGACGGCCCGCAAGTTCACCAAGGCCGAAGTGGAGCACGCCCTCACCGAGCTGGACACCGGCAATTACGGCATGATCCTGCGCAGCAAGGGCATCGTGGACGGCGGTGCCGACGGCTGGCTGGAGTTCGACTATGTGCCCGGCGAGTGGGAAGTGCGTGCCCGCGGCGCCGACGTGGGCGGCAAACTGGTGGTCATCGGCTCCAAGCTGAACGAGAAGGCCATTGCAGAGCTGTTCGGCTGCTGAGATGTAAAAGAAGGAGAAACCATCCATTATGGCAAAAGAAATTCCGGTCTACCTGTTTGTGGGCTTTCTGGAAAGCGGCAAGACCAAATTCATTCAGGAGACCTTTGAGGACCCCAACTTCGACTCCGGCGACAAGACCCTGCTGCTGATCTGCGAAGAGGGCGAAGAAGAGTACAACCCCAAGAAGTTCGCCTTCCCCGGTGTGACCGTCAAGGTGATCGAGGACAAGGCAGAGATGAACCCGCAGAACCTGGCCAAGCTGGAAAAGGAATCCGGCGCAGGCCGCGTGGTCATCGAGTACAACGGCATGTGGCTGCTGCAGGAGCTGGCCGATGCCCTGCCGGAAAACTGGCTGGTGTACCAGTGCATCGCCACCGCCGACGGCACCACCGCCCTGACCTATGCCCGCGACAACTCCATGCGCAGCCTGCTGCTGGACAAGATCTTTTCGCGTTCGGGCATGGGCGTGCGTCCTTCGCCGCGTGTTAGGATGATGCTTTGCACTTTTTCCGGAATGGTGAACTGCGACTTCAAGGCAGCTGCCGCCGCCTGGAAGGAGGATATGCCGGGG
>ENA-OQNA01000266-OQNA01000266.1-human-gut-metagenome-genome-assembly--contig:-NODE-266-length-15982-cov-4.702302_pt1 | contig 15982 bp, 9 predicted proteins | sample MGYA00242625_ERZ504872 | MGnify/ENA primary metagenome ERZ504872 (study PRJEB26092, sample SAMD00036425) | human gut metagenome | host: Homo sapiens | study: EMG produced TPA metagenomics assembly of...
GGCCGTAGGCAGCGTAGCCGCCCAGACGCTGTGCGATCTTGTAGCCGATGTTGCCGGCCTCGATGCAGGGGAAGATGAAGGTGTTGGCCTGACCGGCGACCTTGCTGCCCTTGCACTTGACCTGTGCCACTTCCGGAGCAACGGCAGCGTCAAACTGCAGCTCGCCGTCCACAGCCAGCTCGGGGTCCATCTCCTGAGCCTTGATGGTAGCGTCGTGGCTCAGAGCGACGGTGCCGCCCTTGCCGGAGCCCTTGGTGGAGAAGCTCAGCACGGCGACCTTCGGGTCGATGCCGAACAGCTTTGCGGTCTTGGCGGTCTCAACGGCCACCTCAGCCAGCTTGGAAGCAGCAGACACCTTGACTTCGCCGGTAGCCTTGTCGATGGTGTCGGTGTAGTCGATGTTAACGGCGCAGTCGCCCATGGCAATGCGCTTCAGGCCCTCTTCGCCGCAGTCGCGGTCCAGGATGAAGCAGGAGCTCACCAGATGTGCGCCCTTCTTGGTCTTGACCAGCTGCAGAGCGGGACGGATGGTGTCAGCGGTGGAGTAGGTAGCGCCGCCCAGCAGGCAGTCAGCCTTGCCCATCTTGACCAGCATGGTGCCGAAGTAGTTGGACTTCTTCAGCAGAGCGGTGCACTCCTCAGCGGTCTGCTTGCCCTTGCGCAGCTCCACCATGGTGTTGACCATCTCGTCAAAACCGGCGTAGTTCTCGGGGTCAATGATCTCAGCAGCGGAAATATCAAAGTTACCGGCGGCGGCAGCAGCCTTGCACTCTGCCTCGTTGCCCACCATGACGACCTTCAGCACGCCCTCGGCCAGCAGCTTGCTTGCTGCCTCCAGGATGCGGGGGTCATTGCCCTCGGTGAAAACGATCGTCTTGGGATTTGCCTTCAGCTGTGCTACCAGCGGTGCAAACATATCAGCCATTGTGATTACCTCCGAATTTACTTTCCAAAATTCACACCCCGCGTCTGTTGGACACAAGGATGCCTTTCTTCTTTATTCTAACACACCGGGCAAAAAGTTCAAGACAAAATTGTGTTTTTGTGCTAATATTTAAGAGAAAGCAGGTTTCAAATTGTGAATAAAATATCATACTGTTTCAGAAGGAGATCGAACCGCCATGGATTGGGAAACGCTGAAAGCCGACTGCCTTGCCTGCAGCCGCTGTGAGCTGTGCAAGACCCGCACGAATGTGGTGTTCGGGCAGGGCGTGCCGGACGCCGAAGTGCTGTTTGTGGGCGAGGGCCCCGGCCAGAGCGAGGACGAGCAGGGCCTGCCCTTTGTGGGCCGCAGCGGTCAGCTGCTGGACAAGTATCTGTTTGCCATCGACCTGGACCGAGAAAAGAACTGCTACATTGCCAACATCGTCAAGTGCCGCCCGCCCCAGAACCGTGACCCTCTGCCCGCCGAGAGCGAGGCCTGCATGCCCTGGCTGCGGGAGCAGTTCCGCCTGCTGCGGCCCAAGATCGTGGTGTGCCTGGGCCGCATCGCCGCCCAGCGGATGATCCGGTCCGACTTTTCGGTGACCAAGGAGCACGGGCAGTTCATTGAGAAGAACGGCATCCTGTTCATGGGCACCTTCCACCCGGCCGCCCTGCTGCGCGGCCCGCAGAACAAGCCCAATGCCTTTGCCGACTTTGTGGCGCTGCGGGACAAGATCCACGAAGTGTGTGAGCATACCTATGAATGAATCATCCTCTCCGTCTGCTCACTTCGTTCGCATCCACCTCCCCCGAAGAGGGGAGGTTTTGGCAGCGTAACAGCCAGATGGCGAAAAGCTCGCTCTTCGGGAGAGCTGGCATCGCGCAGCGATGACTGAGAGGGTTTCATTTTCATTCACCCCACGCCTCTTTTTTTGCATACTCTAAAGCAAAAGCGAGGTGTTTTTTATGCAGCGTGTTTCGTTTGACCGGGTCGATTTCTTTCTGGGGGCCACCACCCCCGCCGGGTTCAAGGGCTATTTTGAGCCGCTGCGCCGGGAGTCCGGCATGCAGATGGTGCTGATCAAAAGCGGGCCGGGCTGCGGCAAGTCCACCCTGATGAAGCAGCTGGCCCGCCGGGCCATCCAGCAGGGTGAACCGGTGGAGTGCATCCACTGCGCCAGCGACCCTGACAGCTTTGACGGCGTGATCTTTGTTCGGCAGCGCCGGGCCATCGTAGATGCCACCGCGCCCCACACCATAGAGCCGGATGCGCCCGGTGCCGACGAGGTAGTGCTGAGCCTGTACCATACCATTCAGGCCGACGCCCTGCGCCCCCATGCTGAAGAGGTCAAGGCGCTGTTCGCCCGCAACGCTGCGCTGCGGGCGCGGGCCGCGCGGTATGTCGCTTCTGCCGGGAGCCTGCTGCTGGACAGCCGCCGGGCCGAGGCCTGCAGCGCCAACTTTGAAAAAGTGCGCCGCTACGTCAAGCGATTGTGCACCCGGCTGCTGCCCCGCACCGAGAACACCGCCCGCGAAGAGCTGCGGCTGCTCTCGGCCGTGACCCCAAAGGGTGAGGTGTTCTACCAGCACACCGCGCAGGCGCTGGCTGACCGGTTCATCGTGTTCCGGGACGAATACGGTGCCGTGTCGCGCCTGCTGCTGGAGCTGATCCGGGCCGAGGCACTGGCCCGGGGCTATCACATCATCACCTGCCCCTGTGCCATGCACCCGGAGGATAAGATCGACCACATCCTGATCCCGGAGCTGCGGCTGGCCTTTCTCACCGACAACCGGTGGCACCCGGTGCAGCTGCCCGGCATGCAGGCCGTGCGGTGCACCCGGTTCCTTGACCGGGAAAATCTGGCGGGCTACCGCGCCCGGCTGCGGTTCAACGAGCGGGCGGCCGCCGAACTGCTGGAGCAGGCCACCGCCCTGATGGCACAGGCCAAGAGCTGCCACGACGAACTGGAGACTTATTACCGTACCACCGTGGACTTCGCCCAGGTGGACGAAGCTGCCGCCCGGTGCGCGGAGCTGTTCGGGCTGGAAGTGCCGTCACCCGACTGCTGAGTTCTTTATGATAAGGGAAGTGAAATCATGTCCGACATCCGTCTGCCCATCCGGCAGCTGGTGGAGTTTCTGCTGCGCAGCGGCAGCATCGACAGCCGGTTTGCCGGTTTTGACCGTGCACTGGAGGGTGCCCGCATCCACCGCAGGCTGCAGAAGGCCGCCGGGGAGGGTTACGCTGCCGAGGTGCCCCTCTGCGCCGATTATACAGTCGACGGCATCCGCTTTACGCTGGAGGGCCGGGCCGACGGCATTTTTACCAACGAAACCGGCGTTGTGACCATTGACGAGATCAAGACCACCGCGGTGCCCGAGGAAGAAATCAGTGAGGACATGAACCCCTGCCACTGGGCGCAGGGCATGGTGTACGGAGCCATCTACAGCGCACAGGAAAACCTGCCCGCCGTGGATGTGCGGCTGACCTATTATCAGATTGACACCGACCGGATCCTCCGCTTTGTACGGCACTTTTCCCGGCAGGAGCTGGAGCAATTCCTGCACAAACTCCTGCACCGGTATCTGCCCTGGGCACAGCGTCAGCTTGCATGGCAGGAAACCCGCAGCGGCAGCCTGACCGCCATGCGGTTCCCGTTTGAAGCCTACCGCCCCGGGCAGCGGGCACTGGCGGGCGAGGTCTGGCGGGCCTGCACCGCCGCCCCCTCCAAAAAAGGCACACGGCTGTTCTGTCAAGCCCCCACCGGCATCGGCAAGACCATGAGTGCGCTCTTCCCTGCCCTGAAAGCCATGGGGAGCGGCTGCGGGGAGAAGCTGTTTTACCTCACCGCCCGCAACACCACACAGGCCGCCGCCGAGGATGCCATTGCCCGCCTGCGGGCCGTACAGCCCGACCTTGCCCTGCGCAGTGTGACCCTGACCGCCAAGGAAAAAGCCTGCCTGCACCCGGACGCCGAGGGCCATCCGGCCTGCCTGCCGGAGATGTGCCCCTATGCAAACGGCTACTACGACCGCATCAAGAATGCGCTGGCCGCACTGTTGGACGGCAGCGGCCAATTCAGCCGTGCCGCACTGGCCGACACCGCCCGACAGTTCACCGTGTGCCCCTTTGAGCTGGGGCTGGACCTGAGCGAATGGTGCGATGTTGTGATCGGGGACTACAACTATTTGTTTGACCCGGTGGTGCACCTGAAGCGTTTCTTCGACACCTCCGGCGACTGGCTGTTCCTGATCGACGAGGCACACAATCTGCCCGACCGCGCCCGCGCCATGTACTCGGCCCGCTTCTGCAAGAGCAGCCTGACCGACGCAAAACGCACGCTTGGCAAGGGCAAAAGTGCCCTGAAAACCGCCCTGACCAAGGCCGACAAGGCCATGCGGGAGGCGCGGCAGGCCTGTGTGCGTCTGGCACCCCGCAGGCACGCGGAGGACGCCCCCGGCGAACCGGCCCAGACTAGCCTTCTGCCGGAACCGGATGCCCCGGCGTTTGCCCTGCCGGAGCCGTTGTATGCGCAGGACGGCACGGTGTTTTTGCAGGAGCTGCCCGCCGCACTGCTGACACCCCTGCGGGCGGTGCAGGCCCCTTTGCAGGCCTGGCTGAAAGACAACCCGGAAGCCGACGCCCACCCGCAGATGCTGGAGCTTTATTTTGCGGTACAGGATCTGGTGCGGGCTGCCGAACGGTACGACAGCCACTTTGTGACCCAGCTCACCGCCCGCGGCAGCGAGCTGGAATTGCAGCTGCTCTGTCTGGACCCGGCCCCCTTTGTGGATGCCAGCCTTTCCACCGGGCGCAGTGCCGCGCTGTTCAGCGCCACCCTCACCCCGCCCGCCTACTACCGCAGCGTGCTGGGCTGTGCCGACGCCCGGGCTGTGGCGCTGGAAAGCCCGTTCCCCGCCGGGAACCTGGGGCTGTTCTGCCTGCCAGGCATCTCCACCCGCTACCGTGACCGGGAGCGCAGCGTGCAGAGCGTGTCGGATGCACTGGCCCGGCTGGCGCAGAGCCGGGTGGGCAACTATCTGGCGTTCTTTCCCAGTTACGCCTATCTGCGGCAGGTGCAGGAAGATTTTGCCGCCCGCTATCCGGGTATTTCCACCCTTGTGCAGGAGAGCGGGTTGGATGACGCCGCCCGCGCCGCTTTTCTGGCACGATTTGAGCCAGACCCTGCCCATACCCTGCTGGGCTTTGCAGTCATGGGCGGCATCTTTGGCGAGGGCGTAGACCTTGCCGGCGACCGGCTCATCGGCTGTGCCATCGTGGGCGTGGGGCTGCCGCAGGTGAACCCCCGGCAGGAGATGCTGCGCCGCTACTACGACGCCCAGAACGGGGCCGGGTTCGATTACGCCTACCGCTATCCCGGCATGAACAAGGTCCTGCAGGCCGCCGGACGGGTCATCCGCACCCCGGAGGACAAGGGCGTGGTGCTGCTTCTGGACGACCGCTTTGCAAAGCCGGACTATCAGCGGCTGTTCCCGCCCCATTGGAAACACCTGCAGTATCTGCCCGGCCCTGCCGCACTGGAAACCGCGCTGGCCGATTTCTGGAGCAGTAAGCCCGAATAAACGCAACCCCCGCCCACGGACCGGACTCTTCTGTCCTTCTGTGGGCGGGGTTGTCGTTTGAGCGCAGGAAACTTTTGCGCTACTGCGTTGTTTGCCAAAAAAGTACAACTTTTTTCAAAAACAGGCTTGACAAGCACCGCATTTGCGGGTATAATAGCACACGTTGAGCGGTTCACACCGCAAGACACGAACCTAATGATGGGGATTTGCATAGTGGTAGTGCGGTAGACTCTGACTCTACTTGTGGGAGTTCGATTCTCTCATCCCCAACCAGAACAAAGCCATCCGATGAACAGTCGGGTGGCTTTTCTGTTTTGTTTTCTGCCGATTTCACGCAGTGAACACACCGCACTGTACCAAAGGTCTTTGGGCAAATCAAACACCCGCACCGCATTCCCTTTTCTTGGGAGATGCAGTGCGGGTGCTTTTTTCGTTTGTCAGCCAGCAGGCTGAATCATCTTACAGGATGCTGATGCGGCCTGCACCGTAGGGGTTCTCGTAGTCCAGCAGGTAGCCGGGGTACTCTGCCAGCACACTGTTGGCGCTGGAAAGGTGCGGCAGACCCTCTGCGTCCACACCGCCAAAGGTCATGGCGTAGGTGGACATGACAAGGTAATCCTCCGACACATAGTCCTTGATGAGCTCGGCCCCGTCAAACATGGCAAAGCCGTCGCCCAGATTGCGCAGGGTGTAGTTCATGCCGGCCAGAGCATAAGTCTTGGCCAGGTCCAGAGGCTCGTAGGTGCCGGTGTGACGGTCGTAGATCTTCACGTTCTGCACACGAGGCGTGCCGGTGGCACTGCCGATCCAGACGTTCTTGTCGTCGGTCTGCACGGTGTTGGGGATGTCGGTGTGGATCTCATAGGTCGCACCGGCCACCTGCAGGAAGCCGCCGTTCTCCTTGCCCTCTGCACCGGCAAAGCGGGCTGCAAACTCCAGTGCGTCCTGGATCTGCTTGCCGGTCACCGACATCAGGCAGGCCACGTTGCCAAAGGGGCTGACCTGCTTGCAGGTCTTGAAGGTCCAGTACCCGGCGTCCTCGTCCGAGCGGATGCCGCCGCCGTTCATGATGGCGATGTCACAGTGCAGCTGCTCCACCTCATTGAAGTAGGTGTAGATGCCGTCGGCCACAAAGTCGCCCAGGTTGGTCTCGCCGGAGCGGATGCGGCGTTTGCCTGTAGCAGGGTCGGTGATGTAAAACTTGGTATCGGCCACGGCGATCTTCTCGCCCAGCATGTCATCCACTGTGTTGACCCATGCGGCCTGCTCTGCTGCCACGGCGACATCCTCCTGATCGTAGGTGGACACCAGCCGGGTGGAGATGGTGCCGTCCGGGGCAATGGTCATCTCGCCCACATTGGCAAAGTAGGAGCCGGTCTGGGTCAGGGTGACCAGTCTGCCGGAAGCGTCCGCCACCTGCTTATTCTCCATCACCGTGTGGGAGTGGCCGTCGATGAAGGCATCAAAACCAGTGGTGTGGGCAATGACCTCCTCGCTGGTCCAGGGAGAGGACGAGGGGTCCACGCCCAAGTGGCCCAAGCCGATGACCACATCGGCCAGGCACTTCGCCTTGTCAACGGCCTTCTGCACGGCGCTGTAGAGCTTCTGGCCGTCCTCGCCGCCCAGGATGTCGTAGATGTACTTGGTCTGGGCCTTGTTCATGAAGTAGGCCGGGGTGGACTTGGTAAACGTCTCGGGCGTGGTGATGCCCACAAAGGCAATGCGCACACCACCGCGCACGAACACCTTGATTTCCGGCAGCACCCGCAGATTGGTGCGCAGGTCCACCCAGTTGCAGGACAGGTACGGGAAGTCGGCATCCCGCATGAGCTCCTTGGCACGGTCCATGCCGTAGTCGAACTCATGGTTGCCAGGAGTAGCGGCATCGTAACCGGCGGCGTTCATCAACTCAATGATGGAAGCACCCTGGTCCATGGAGCCGTAAGCCGTGCCCTGCACATGGTCACCGGCGTCCACCAGCAGGACCTTTTTGCCTGCGTTCTGATAGCTCTGCTTCAGGGCGGCAATGGCCGCATAGGTGAGCTCCGGGGCCTGCTTGTCGATGTAAGTGTGCACGTCGTTGGTGTACAGGATGGTGACCTCGGATTTTTCACCGGTCCAGCAGGCAGACGCAGCCGGGGCCCCGACGGCCATGGCGGCGGCAGCGGTGGTGACACCGGCGGCCTTCAGGAAATTGCGGCGGGAGATAAGATGTTTCACGGGAAAACGACCTCCTCTTTTTCTGGCATTTGATGGGGCAGGCTCTCCCCTGCCCCTGACTGGTTCAAGCATAACACAGAACCGCGCCAAGAGCAAGACAAAACATGCCGTTTTGTTCAATTTTCCTTCACATATCAGCTATCTTTCTTGCATTGTGCATCATCGCCGTACCAAAAAAGAGAACGCCCCTGCAGCTGTCCCAGCATACAGGGGCGTTCCCATCCGTTTAAAAAGGCCGGAGAAAGGGGGCCTTAAATGGCGTTGTATTCCTTGAGGATCTTCTCAAGGTCGGTGCCCTCGATTTTCTTCAAAGCTTCCTTCAGGGCCAGACGCGGGATGAGCGGCAGGTCCATGTCGGTGATCTTCTTGCCGTCGCGCAGCTTGACCGTTGCATTCAGCAGGTCACGCACGTCGTAGGTGCTGCCCCAGACCTCGGGCACACCGCGGTCCACGTTCAGCAGGGTGTACACGGCCTCCATACCGGTGCGCATGGAGTACTCGGTGGTGAAAATGGTATCGCGCTTGGTCTCCGCAAACTGGCCCAGGAAGGCAAAGTTCACAGCGCCCTCCGGCACGATGTCGGGGCGGTCGCCCATGGCACGGGGCATGAAGAAAGCGTCAATATAGGGCATCATCACCGGCACGGTGTTGGCGCTGTGCTCTGCCAGCTCTTCGATCTGGTCGGTGGGCACGCCGATGTGGTACAGCCACTCCATGCAGATCTCCTTGCCGGTGCAGTCGCGCATGGGCTTTTTGACATAATCGCCGGGCTTGTCGCTGAACAGGCCGTAGACCCAGACACACAGCTGATCCTTGGGTTGATCGCGGAACTGCTGCTGACGGTTCAGCGTCCAGCTGAGCAGCCAGCTGGAGTCCTTGACCGTAACGATGCCGCCGGTGACGGTGTGACCGCTGAAGGGATCGCGCTTGCAGATCTTCTGGATATACTGCGGGATCTTGTCATCCAGGGTGGTGATGGTGGCGCTCTCCCAGTTGGACAGCTCCGGATCCGAGCAGAACTTTTCGGGGTGGCCGAAGGACGGGTCCTGTGCGGCGATCTTCTTCCACAGATCCCAGCCGTTGCCCGGCTTGATGGTGGGGTCGAAACCGGCTGCCTTGTCCTGGGCACCCACGGTGCAGCTCTCGACGCAGCCGCCGTTGGTGATGAACAGCAGATCGTTCTCGGTCAGGTCGATGTTGGACACCTCGCCTGCATGCTCCACGGTGACCGAGCTTGCCATCTTGCGGCTGCCTTGAATGTCGAACTTGACATCCGTGACCTTGGTGTCGTAGTGGAACTGCACGCCAAAGCCCTTCAGGTACTCGATCATGGGCAGGATGATGGACTCATACTGGTTGTAGCGGGTGAAGCGCAGGGCGGTAAAGTCCGGCAGGCCGCCGATGTGGTGGATATAGCGCTTGATATACAGCTTCATTTCCAGTGCACTGTGCCAGTTCTCAAAGGCGAACATGGTGCGCCAGTACAGCCAGAAGTTGGAATTCAGCACCTCATCGTCAAAGAAGTCGGTGATCTTCTTGTCCTGCAGCTGCTCGTCCGGGGTGAAGAACAGCTTCATGATCTCCATAGCGCCCTTGTCGGACAGGCCGAACTTGCCGTCGGTGTGGGCGTCCTTGCCCTGCTCCACGGTAGCACGGCAAAGGGAGAAGTTGGGGTCCTCCTTGTTCAGCCAGTAATACTCATCCAGCACGCTGGCACCCTCGGTCTCCAGCGAAGGGATGGAGTGCAGCAGGTCCCACATGACCTCAAAATGGTTGTCCATCTCACGGCCGCCGCGCATGACGTAGCCGATGCTGTACTTGTAGCCGTCGCAGGCACCGCCGGGCAGGGCCTCCTTCTCGAACACATGGACATGCTCGCCCTTCATCTGGCCGTCACGCACCAGATAGCAGGCTGCGGTCAGGGCTGCCAGGCCGGAACCGACGATATATGCGGATTTATGATCAACGCCCTCCGGCTTTTTGGGACGTGCAAATGCTTCGTAGTTGCCACTGGAATAGTACATGGAAAAGCCTCCTTGCTTCGCTTTTTTCTTCCTTACAGCAGTTCAATGCTGCTCTCTATGGCAACAGTATACCCTGCCTTGGCCCGCAGAACAACAAACAAACTCTGCCCCCTGTATAAAATTTAGACAACTGTCCCGTTTTGTTGGAAATGCGTACAAATTGTGACAAAAAAGCGGAATGACCGCTGTCATTCCGCTTTTGCAGGCGTTTGTTTTATTTTGCGGTGGGCTGGGCCACCTCAAAGTCAATCTTGCCCAGATTGACGTCGGAACGCACGATGGTGATCATCATGGTATCGCCCAGGCTCCAGTTCCTGCCGGAGACGGGGTCGGACAGGCGCACGCCCTCGGTGAGCATCGTGCCGAGGGGGTCAGGCTGGAAGCCGGTACAAAGCCCTCCACGCCGTTCTCCAGTTCAATGAACAGGCCGCGCTGGGTCACGCCGGAAATGCGGCCCTCGTAGCTCTCGCCCAGATGGCGGCGGGCATACTCGGCCTTGTAGCAGTCCTCGGCCTTGCGCTCGATCTGCATGGCGATGACCTCGCGCTCGCTGGCCTGCTTGCTGGCCCGCTCCGCAAAATCGGTGTAGCGCAGGATCATGGTGTCCTTGTCGGTGCCCTTGAGCTGCGCGGTCATGATGCGGTGGATGGCCAGGTCCGGATAGCGGCGGATGGGGCTGGTAAAGTGGGCATAGTCCTGCAGCACCAGACCGTAGTGACCCTTGGGCTTTTCCTCGTACAGAGCCTTGGACATGCAGCGCAGCATACCGGTGTTGATGATCTGCTCATACGGGCCGCCGCGCACGCCCTCCAGAATGGCGCTCAGCTCCTTGGGAGTGGGAACGTCCTTGGCGAAGTGGTCGTTGATGCCGCAGGCCTGCAGCAGAGCGTGCAGACGCTCCAGCTTCTCGGCGTTGGGCTCCTCGTGCACGCGGTACACAAAGGGGATCTGCTTGACCCGGGCAAAGTGGGCAGCGCACTGGTTGGCCAGCAACATGAACTCCTCGATCATGGCTTCGCTCTCGCCGGAGGTGCGCTTCTTCACGTCGATGCAGTGGCCATTCTCGTCGAGGATCAGCTTGACTTCACCGCTCTCGATGTCCATGCATCCGCGCTCCTTGCGCAGGCGGGCACGGTGGCCGTACAGCTCCTTCATGGCGGGCAGCTGAGCCAGAACCTCGTGGTACTTGCCCTTGAGCTCGTCGTCGGCACTGCCGGCCAGCAGGGCGTTGATCTCGGAGTACACGCCCTTGACACGGCTGCGGATGACCGACTTGACAAAGCGGTAGTCGGTCAGGTTGCCGTCCTTGTCCAGACGCATCAGGCAGGAGAACGCCAGGCGCAGCACGCCCTCGTTCAGGCTGCAGATGCCGTTGGACAGCTGCTTGGGCAGCATGGGCACCACCTGGTCGGCATAGTACACGCTGGTGGCACGGCTGAACGCCTCGTTGTCCAGCTCACTGCCGGGCTTGACGTAGTGAGACACATCCGCAATATGCACGCCCAGCTCAAAGCCGCCCTCCGGCGTCTTGGTCAGGCTGATGGCGTCGTCGATGTCCTTGGTCTCGGCGCTGTCGATGGTGAAGATGGGCAGAGCGCGCAGATCCATGCGGCCCTCACAGTCGGCCTCGGTCACCTCGGCGTTTTCCAGCTTCTTGGCCTCTTCGCGGACCTTATCCGGGAAACGGCTGCGGATGTCCTGCGCATAGAGCAGAGCCTTGGCGCAGCGCTTGGCCTCGTCGGAGCTGCCAAAGCGCATGGCCACGCCCACGCGGTGATCTTCCTGCCGGTTGCCGCGCTGCAGGATCTCCACAGCCACTTTGTCGCCGTCCTTGGCACCGCCCTCGCAGTCGCGCATCATCCGCATGGAGATGGCGGGGCAGTCATCGGGCACGAACTTCAGCATGCCCTCCACACGGCGGACGGTGCCCACCAGATCGTTCTTTTCTTCCAGCACGGCCAGGATCTCGCCCTCGTCGCTGCCCTCCACACGGGGATGCTCAAACTTTTCCACCAGCACCTTGTCACCGGGCATGGCGCCGCGGGTGAAGCGGCCCGGGATGAAGATATCGCTGGTGCCGTCCTCCAGCATGACGAAGGCAAAGTTCTTGCCCAGCTTGACCACCTTGCACAGCAGGGCCTTGTCGGCGCGGCCGGAACGCACTGTAAAGAAAACGCCCTGCCGCTGGCAGATCACAGCCTCGTGCACCAGCTGGTCCACGGCCTCCATCACCTTGCGGTCCGAGCCACGGTCCCCACCGAACTTTGACTTGAGGTCCTTCACGGTGCACGGCTGATTCTGGATCGCGTGCTCAATTTTATCGCGCATTGCCATAATATTTTTCTCCTTGCTCTTCCTGGCTGCGGCCTCCGTCGGGCTGCAGCCCTGCCAGTTCCGGGCATTGCTGCCCACCCTGCTGCGGCAGCCCGAAAAGACAGCTGCCCGCACTTTTTTACTCAACTATGTCGGTTTTACACAGAAAAACAGCCCCGTCAGAGCACGGGGCTGCATGGGGTGCATCAACCTGCCAGACGGCCGGTGAACAGGCAAGCCAGAATTGCCACCACGAAAAAGACGACACCGGCAATGCGGGTCACCTTGGCCAACATCTGGTCAGCCGGGGTCAGGCGTGCGTTGTTGGCACCGCCTGCACTGCCGTTGATGGCGCCGGAAAGGCCCTGGCCGTGGGTGTGCTGCATGAGGGTGAGGAACACGATGACCAGCGAAGCGACCAGCAGGATCGCGCCGCCAACGATTTCGATAACAGACATGGATTGAAACGCTCCTTATCAAATTGAATGGGAAAACCAGCAAAAATACGACTATATAGTATCATACCATCTGCAAAAAAAGCAAAGCACAATTCCGCATTTATCCCAACCAGTGCAGTGCCGTGCACAGCTGTGCAAACACCGCCGCGCTGGAGACCGCCGCCTGCGTCTGTCCGTCCTGCAAGACCACGATGGTGTATTGCGGATCCTCGGCCGGGTAAAGCCCCGCGAACCACAGGTTCTTGCGCTCTTTTCCTTCGGCCGTGAACTGCCCGGTCTGGGCGGTACCGGTCTTGCCCGCCGCCCCGCCGGGCAGGCCGGAAGCATCCTGTGCCGTGCCCTCGGCCACCGTCTGCTCCAGCATGGTGCGCAGAGCCGCTGCGGTCTGCTCCGTGAGCACCCGTTCTGCCTGCGGGCGGGCAAAGGCCGACAGCTCTTCCCCGGATGTTTCATCCAGCGCACAGTCCAGCAGGCACGGCGCACGGTAAACACCGCCGTTTGCGATGGTGTTCATCATGGCGGCCACTTGCAGCGGCGTTGCCAGCAGGCTGCCCTGCCCGAAGCTGAAATTGGCCAGCTGCCCGCTCTGGGCCAGTTCCTCGGCTCCCGGCAGGGCTCCGCTCTGGGCGGTAAGGCCCTCCGCCAGCCCGATGCTCCGCCCGAAGCCCAGCGCCTGCGCCTGCTGCAAAAGAGCCTGTGCTCCCAGCTGCTGCCCCAACCGGATAAAATAGCCGTTGCAGCTCTTTGCCAATGCGGCCGAAAGGTCCACCTCGCCGTGCGGCACACCGCCTGCGCAGCGGAAGATCTGCCCGTCCACCACCACCGCGCCGTTGCAGTCGTACTCCGGCGCAAGGCCGGCTTCCAGCGCCGCCGCTGCCAGCACCGGCTTGAACACTGACCCAACCGCATACGCCTGCAAGGCCCGGTTTAAAAAGGGGCTGTCCGGCGCTTCCAGACTGGCCGCCGGGTCAGCCGGGTCAAAACCCGGCACACTGACGCAGGCCCGCAGGGCTGCCGTGCGGACGTCCAGCACCAGAATGCAGCCGGTGGTCATGGTCTGCGCCGCCACCGCCTCGGCCGCCCGCTGGACAGAACGGGAGATGGTCAGGCGGACCCCCACCGCTCCGCTGTCCGCCTGCAGATGCTGCACCTGCTCCCCGGTGCGCAGGGTGCCCTGCGCGGTCACCGGGCACAGCAGGGTGTCCCGTGCCCCGCTGCCGGTGAGCAGCGCGTCCAGTGCTTTTTCCAGCCCGGCAGCACCGTGGCCCTCACCGTCCAGATACCCCAGCAGCTGCGGGCACAGCGGTGCGGCTGCATACCGCCGGGACGCCGCATAGCATGGAATGCCCAGCGCCGTCATGTCCCGGTCCACCTCCACGAGAAATGGAGCCGCCCGGCTGCGGCTGCGGTACAGCAGTTCCTGTCCGGCGGTGTCGGTGCAGGCGTACAGGCGGGTATAATTTTCCTGCCCCGGGAAGCAGAGAGCCAGCCAGCGTTTTTCCAGCCCGGTGAGTGGCAGGCCCCTGCAGTCGTAAAAGCCGCCGCGCCGGGCTGGCAGTTCCAGCGTGACCATGCTCTGTGCCGCCGCACGGGCTGCATAATCCGTGCGGGACGCCAAATAAAACAGCCTGCACAGCACTCCGGCAAAGCCGAACAACAACGCCGCATACAGCGCCAGCACCCTCCGCCCGGACATGGACACGCCCCCTTTGGCATAGCGTGGGCAACGGAGACCCAGGCTATACAAAAAGAGAGGCAGAACCTCCGAAGAAGTTCTGCCTCCCTAAGGCACTTTTATAAGAGCGCTTTTGCGGCTTAGCACATGCCGCCCTTCCAAACCACACTTTTGGAGCCGAATCACGAATATCGGGAAACGTAGACTTTTGTAGAATTATCAAGGCCACAAGCCGATTTTTCCAGATTCTCCGTTTTTGCACGATCCACGCTTTTCTACGCAAATCTACGCCACTTACCGGGTGATTGGCGTAAGCAATTCCGCTTCATGCGTCGAAAATCACAGGTTGCCGGCGATCTGTTCAAAGGCTCTTTCAACCGATTCAAAGCTGCTGTGCGTGTAGACATCCAACGTCACACTGGCATTGGAGTGTCCCATCAGGTATTGCAGGCTTTTTACATCCAGCCCGGCCTGCTGAACATTGGTGCAGAAGGTGTGTCGCAGCACATGAGGTGTAATGCGCGGAACAGGTCTGCCGTACGCCTTCTCAAACTTTCCCTGCACGCCACGCACAAACAAACAGCGGCCCCGCAGACCTTTTTCAAAGTCTGCGGGGCCTTGTGCTGTGGGGCTATTTTACCTGCACGGTCATGGTTCGGTCACTGCCCGGTAGCCGCGGATGACGCGCCACTTGGCAACGCCCTTGTCCGGCTTAAAGCTGCCGTCGGCGCGGGCTTTCAGGTAGCCCTGCTCGATGGCCCACTGGGCGGCTTGGGCCAGCTCCGGGTCGGCTACGTCCGCAAAGGCGGGCAGAGTGGCCGGGGCCGGGCGGCCTGCGGTGTTCCAGAGGAACATTGCCAGCTCGGCGCGGGTATGGGGCACGGCCACCCCTGCAGGCAGGAGCTGGTCAAGGATGAGCTCCGTGCCCACCTGATAGGCCACGACGCCCGCCACGTCCACGACTGCGACGCCCACCAGAAGGGTGCCGAAGCCGTCTCCGCCGTCTGGGCTGCCCTCGCCGCTCTCGGCGGTGCGCCAATGGCCATAGAAGGTCACGTCCCGGTCGAGGTTGCCCACATGGTCCGCGCCCGGGCCCATGTAGTAGGGGCTATCCTCCAAGCGGGTGCCGTCTTCGAGGAACCAGCCCTCAAAGAGGCGGGCTTCCTCCTCGCTGCCGATGATCGCACCGGGGATCTGCATCGACGGCTCCGCTTTGTCCCCCGGGCGGACGACCCAGTAGGCCGTATAGTCTGTGGGGGCCTGCTCCGGCCGGGCGATCTTCGCCTTCTTGCTCTCGTTTACTTTGCCTTCCACCAGAGCGAGGCCGTCCAACGTTCCGAACTGGTAGATGGTTTCTTCCGGGCAGGTTTTCTTTCCGGCAAGCAAGTCCTCTATGGTTCGGTTGCGCTCGGTGTGGCGAATCTTCGCATTGCGGGCGTTCTGGTTCTCCACAAAGTGAGCGTAATGGATTTCATAGAACATCTTCTCCACATCGCTGAATGCGGCAGTCTGTTTATCCTTGTCGGATGCAGAACGGATGCCATGATAGCAGTCCCAGTAGATGTTGACCTTGGCTCGTTCCGGGTCGATGTGCTCACTGTTGGCAAGGTTGAAACTGCGGTCATTGTGCTTGGGGTTGTAAGTGCCGTGTGCTCCGGCTCGTCCGTTGTGTCGTGTTAATTTCAGATAGACATCCCTCCGTTTCAACAGCTTGGCGGGGAAAGCGCAGCAGCGAAGCTGCTGGATCTGCCGCCGTTTTGCGCCAGATAATACCCAGTAGGATA
>ENA-OQNA01000272-OQNA01000272.1-human-gut-metagenome-genome-assembly--contig:-NODE-272-length-15546-cov-4.960179_pt1 | contig 15546 bp, 17 predicted proteins | sample MGYA00242625_ERZ504872 | MGnify/ENA primary metagenome ERZ504872 (study PRJEB26092, sample SAMD00036425) | human gut metagenome | host: Homo sapiens | study: EMG produced TPA metagenomics assembly of...
TCGGTGTACTTCACGCCCTCAAGTGTCAGAGATCAGGCGCAGGGTGGAGCCGTTGCCCACGCTGCCCACTACGGCATCCAGTCCGATGGTCTTGAACTCGGCATGAAAGGTTCGGTGCCGATCCAGTGATCGCCGAGGACATCATGGCTTCGCACCCGCACGCGTGGGTGATGTCCACCATCTCCTTGGCAAGCTTTGCCACCTCGCGGCGCTGGAAGGCCTGAAAATCCCGGAATTCCTTGCTGGGCACCCGGTACTGGTTGTTATAGTAGCCCTGATCGATGATGTACTCCGGGCGGAACTTGTAGCCCACCTCCTGCTCGAACTGATTCAGGATGTAGGGGCTGACCGAAGCAGAGTAGCCATACCAGTCCACGAACTTCTCCCGCTTCAGCTCGTCGAAGATCAGGGTGAACTGGTGGAAGAAGGTGGTGTAGCGGATGACGTTAACATAGGGGTGCTCTGCAATGAACTTGCGCAGGCGCTCCATGGAATACTTGTGGGTCTTGGGCTGACGCACGTCAAAGGTGATCTGGTGCTCAAAATTCGTCCAGCCGTTGGTGGTAGCGTTGTACATATGCACCGGGTCCCAGATGAGGTAAGCCAGAAAACTGACGGTATACTCATGGAACGGTACGGCCTGTACGGTCACACTGCCGTCGGCGTAGCTCCACTGCTCCGGCGGCACGGGCTGACCGGTGGTTCGATCCATGACCTCCCACCAGCGGGTGATGTCGTCGTTGGTGTTCACCTGCATCAGCTCCGGGCTGATGCCCTTCATCAGCGGGATGGTCACGGTGTCGCCGGGGGCGGTGTAGAAGCCGGTCATGATGTAGCACTGCTGTACCTCGTCCGGGTTCGCCTTGGCCCATGCGTTGTCCTTGCGGGTGGTATAATAGGTGGAGTAGATCTTTGCATCGGCATCCTTCAGCTGCTGCGGAAAGTCGGTGCCGTCGCAGTCGCGGATGGCGTCTGCACCCCACTTTTTCAGAATTTCCAGCGTTTCGGGCACCACGTCCAAGTCGGTGGGGATTGTCACGCGCCCGGACTTTCTTGTTTCATCCATAGGGATTCTCCTTTACCTCTCTCTTATCCTCAATCCTGATAGGTCGCATTGTAGATGGCCAGCACTGCCAGCAGCAACGCCACGCCCAAGAGCATAATGCCAAGACCAGCCAGCTGCCCGGTCATTTTCCAGCCTGCGACCACCAGTGCAATGGACAGCACAAACAGCACAATCATCAGCACGATGCGCAGGGCAGGATTGTTTTTCCAGAATGCTTTCATCGTTTGTCACCTTACCCTTTCAGACCGCCCACGGTCATGCCCTGCGTCAGCTGCCGCTGCACGCAGATGTACAAAATCAGGGTGGGCAGCATCACCAGCACTAAACCGGCATACATGGTGCCGTACTGCGCCGCACTCTGCTGGGCCTGCATCAGGTTCAGCAGGCCGACCGGCAGGGTGCGGGGTGCGCTGGTAGAACTCATGAGGGTCATGGAAATGATATACTCGTTCCAGAAGGACAGGAAGTTGAACAGGATAATGGTGATGATGGACGGCTTTGCCATGGGGAAGATGATGCGGGTCATGGTGGAGAAATAGCTCGCACCGTCGATGTAGGCCGCCTCCTCAAAGTCGTGGGGCAGAGTGGCGAAATAGCCCGACAACAGATAGATTGTAAACGGCAGGGCCGTTGCCGCATAGACCACGGCCAGAATGAACAGGTTGTTCAGCAGAAAGCCGCTGCCGAAATGGCTTTTAAGCCAGACATCGCCGTCCCGCAGCATCAGGAAGATGGGCACCACGATATAGTTCACGTTGATGAACAGACCCGCCATGAACAGGGTGTTCAGCAGCTTGCGGCCCTTGAAGTGAAAGCGGGACAGGCAGTAGGCGGCGGGCAGGGCAACGACCAGCAGCAGCGCCAGCGCCAGCGCGGTGACGATGACCGAGTTGAGCATATATTCGCCCATTTTGGCGCCGTTCCATGCGTTGACGAAGTTCTGCCAGTAGAACCCGGCGGGCAATGCCCACGGGTTGCCGTAGAACTCTGCATTCTGCTTGATGGAGGCCATGAACACCCATGCCACCGGCACGATGATGGTAACGGCCAGCAGAACCAGCACAAAATAGATGAAAAACTTGTACAGACCTTCCGCAGAGCGGGAAGATTTTTCGGTGGTATTCTGCATCTTCTTCCCTCCTTAAAATTCCAGCGTATCGCGGTTGGTAACCTTGTTGACACAGGCGGACAGGGCAAACGAGAACAGGAAGATTACCACGCCGATGGCCATACTGTAACCATACAGGCCAGCGTCTTTCTGGCTGTACATATAACTCAGCGCCACATCCGATGCGCCGTTGGGGCCGCCGCTTGTCATGGCCTTGACGAAGAGGAAGGCCATGTTGATGGTGGAGATGATAAAGAAGGTCAGAGTGGTGCGGATATTCGTCCAGATAAGGGGGATGGTGATCTGGAAGAACTGGGTCAGCCGCCCGGCACCGTCCAGATTGGCGCTCTCGTACAGGCTGATGGGCACGGCAGACATGGAGGCCATATACATGACCATGTAGTAGCCGATGGCCTGCCACACCATGGCAATGATGATGGAGGGGATGACCAGTTTTTCGCCCTTCCACAGGATGGGGTCGCTCATGTTGCGGAACAGGCCGATGATGCTGTTCAGCATGCCGTTTTCCGGCTTATAGATGGCAGAGAAGATGCCGGAGATGACGACCACCGACAGGATGTTGGGGATGTAGAAGATGATGCGGAAAAAGTTCTGGCCTTTGATCTTCTCCCGGGTGAGGATGGCGGCAAATACCAGTGCAAAGGCGAAGGTGACGATGGTGACCACCACCACGAGCAGGATCATATTCTGCATCGAGCGGATGAACTGGGCGTCCCGCAGCAGATGCTGGAAGTTTTTGAGCCCCACAAAGGTCTCGTTGGGAGAATAGGCACCCCGCTCATACAAACTCATGCGGAACACGTTGAGGGTGGGCAGGATCATAAAGAGGAAAAACAGGATGGTAGCCGGTGCCACACAGAGGAATACGAACCGTTTGCGGCTTTTATCCGTTCTCATAGGGGATTGACCGCTCCTTTCTTGATGGTACTGTACAGCCCAAAAAAGCGGAGGCGGTAAAAACCGCCCCCGCTGGGCAGGGCTTAATTACTCGATGATGTTGGCGCGCATCTGGTCGCTGGCGGACTTGATGCCGTCGATCCACTGCTGCTCGGTCATGCTGCCGGACACCAGAGAGTTGACAGGGTCAAAGAACACGGTGCGGACTTCCACACCGGGGATAGCGGTGAAGGAAGCAAAGTTGCCCATAGCTGCCTTTGCGCCGTTGTCGTAGATGGAGTAGAACATCTTGTTGTCGCCTTCCAGACTGTCGGCGATGCCCAGCACAGGCTGGATCGCGCCGCTTTCGGCAAACAGCTTGCAGGCTTCGTCGCTGTACAGGTAAGCCACGAACTGCTTGGCAGCATCCAGATGCTCGGCACCGGCCGGGATCCATGCCTGCTCAAACCAGGTGTAGCTGTAGCCGTCGCCGCCAGCCTGCACAGCCGGCAGAGCGGTCATGCCCCACTCAAAGCCATCCGCACGGGGAGCCTCGGCCATCTCGCCCACGATCCAGGTGCCGTTGGGCATGAACAGAGCCTTGTTGTCCAGCACCAGCTGCTGGTTCTGGGTAAAGTCCTGATCGTTGGCCTGGGCAGGGGTGATGGGGTTGGTGTAGGAGGCCAGCTTAGCCACGATATCAAAGCAGGTCTTTGCCTCGGGGGTGTCCCAGATGCCCTCGGTGTAGTGGGTGGCCTTGTTGAAGAACTCGGGGCCGCCTGCTGCGTACATCAGAGCATAGAAGAAAGCGTCGAAGTAACCGGTGGTGGGGTAGGTGAACAGGTAAGTGCCCTCAGCCTTTGCCTTTTCGCCCAGCTCCCACATCTCGTCCCAGGTCTTGGGCACGTCCCAGCCCTTTTCCTTCAGGAAACCGGCATTGTAGAACAGGCCGCAGGGGCTGTAGAACATGGGGGCCAGGTAGGTCTTGCCATCGCCGTAGGGGTTGGTGAGAGAAGTGTCGGTAAAGCCGCCGGCGATCTTCTCGCTGACCTTCTTGCTCTCGCCGGGCACGGTCATGCTCAGCACGTCGGTGATGTCAGCGATCAGGTTGCCCTTGATGAACTGCTCCGTGAGGGCAGCCTCACGGCCGGTAGCCAGGTGGATCACGTCGGGGTAATCGCCGCCCTGCATGGAAGGTCCGATGACGTCCTCCAGCTTCTTATCGGTGGTCAGCTCCACCTTGATGCCGGTCTGCGCGGTAAAGGCCTCGGTGACCTTCTTCCACATCTCTGCACCGTAGCCAGTCTCGATGGCAGCAACCTTGATGGTCACGTCCTCAGCTGCAGCAGAAGCAGCGGAAGAAGCGGTGCTGGGGGCAGTGGAGCTGGCAGCACCACCACAGGCAGCCAGGCTCAGTGCAGCGGCACCCACGCCAGCCGCTTTCAGGAAATTGCGACGAGAAATGCGTTTCATAGTGTATCCTCCATCATTTGATCTCGTTCAAACACAGCCGGGGCAAACAGGTTCTGCCCGGGAGGGCTGTGTGTTTTTCTGTCTCCAATATAAGTTTTTTCGCCTTCTCGAACAAGGGGTTTGTTGTTTCTTTTTTTAGAAATCTTGCTCTCCGGAATTTTCTTTCAGCAAAGTTGCTAAATTCAAGAGGTTGTTTTGGGCAAATTGCCTTTGTCTGTAACTTTTTTGACATATTTCAAAGTTTTTCCGGAACAAAAATAGAGGACCCACTAAAAAACAGGGCTTGCTTTTTTCTCGCTTTCCCTCTATAATGAAAAAAAGCCTACGAGACATCGTATCATTTTGACATTTCTTTTTTAATTATCTTGCTTTTATTTTTATGTTTTTTGCATCACTCAAAGGAGCCGTTGTGTTATGAGCACCCAACGCTTTGATATCCAGCACGCCCCTGCCCCCCGGGAGTCCTTCCGGCTGCTGTACATCAGCAAAAGCCGGTTTGGCGGTGACTGGAACAGCACCACCCACACCCACTCCTGCACGGAGCTGTTCTACTGCCTGAGCGGTGAAGGTCAGTTCTACCTTGCCGGGCAGCTGTTTCCGGTAAAGCCCGACGACATGGTCATCGTGAACCCCCAGGTGGAGCACACGGAATTGAGCCTGAACGCCTCACCGCTTGAATATATCGTTCTGGGTGTGGCTGGCATTGAGATCTTATTCGGCAAGGCTGATTCTTCTTATGCTATCTTCAACTGCCGTGAAAACCGGGAACGGATGGTCACTCTGCTGCATATGCTGCTTGCCGAAGCCGACCGCAGTCTGGATGGCTGCGAAACCGTCTGTCAGGACTTGCTGGAGGTGCTGCTGATCTGGCTGGTACGCTGCACAACGCTCTCTTTGCAGGTGGAAGAAACGCCACGGTCTGACAGCCGGGAGTGTGTAGAGATCAAGCGATATCTGGACAGCAACTTCCGGGAGGACATCTCGCTTGACCGTCTGGCAGAGATCGCACACATCAACAAATATTATCTGGCCCATACCTTTCAAAAAGAGTACGGCATCTCTCCCATCACCTATCTGAATTGCCGCCGCATTGAGGAAAGCAAATATATGCTGGGCAATACAGGTTACAGCTTGGCTCAGATCAGCGAACTGATGGGCTTTTCGTCCCCCAGCTATTTTTCCCAGTGCTTCCGCAAAGCGGAGGGGCTGACTCCCAACGAATACCGCCGTCAGGTACGGCAGGGACAACGCCCTGCCCCGGCAAAACGGCATGAAAGATAAAGAAACGAGGATCACATCATGAAACCTGTAACAGAACCCATTCTCCTGGCAGCAGCAAACGCCTTTGATTTTGGCGGACCGGTGGTCTGCGACGGCCGCCACTACGGCGAGGGCCATATCAACGACACCTATCTGGTCTGGCGGGCCGACCACTCCAAGCGGTTCATCCTGCAGCGTATCAACACCGACACCTTCACGGACCCGATGGGCCTGATGGAGAACGTCTGCGGCGTTACCCGGCACCTGAGCCGCAAGATCCTGGCAGAGGGCGGCGACCCCATGCGTGAGACCCTGAACGTGGTCCCCACCCTGTCCGGCAGCACCTGCTACCTGGACGCTGAGGGCGGTGCCTGGCGTGCCTACGACTTTGTGGAGGGCACTGTCTGCCTGCAGCAGGTGGGCAGCGAGGGAGATTTCCGCACCGTAGCCGAGACTCTGGGCAAGTTCCAGAACCAGCTGGCAGACTACCCTGCCTCCACCCTCCACGAGACCATTGCCCGGTTCCACGACACCGCCAACCGCTACGCCAATTTTGAAAAGGCCCTGGCTGCCGACAGCATGGGCCGGGCCGCCAAGATCGCTGAGGAGATCGCCTTTGTCCGTGCCCGGGAGGCCGACTGCCATGTGCTGCTGGACCAGCTGGCTGCCGGAGAGATCCCCCTGCGTGTCACCCACAACGACACCAAGATCAACAACGTCCTCATTGACGAGGCCACCGGCAAGGGTCTGTGCGTCATCGACCTGGACACTGTAATGCCGGGCTTGTCCGCCTATGATTTTGGCGACTCCATCCGCACCGGTGCCAACGACTGTGCCGAGGACGAACCGGACCAGAGCAAGGTCCACTTTGACCTGCACCTGTATGAGGTGTTCGCCCAGGGCTATCTGTCCACCGCCGGGGCTTCCATGAGCCTGGCCGAGAAAAAGAGCCTGGCCTGGGGTGCACGGCTCATGACCCTGGAGTGCGGCACCCGGTTCCTCACCGACTACCTGGAGGGGGACCACTACTTCCACACCGCCCGTCCGAACCACAACCTCGACCGTGCCCGCACCCAGTTCACGCTGGTACGACAGATGGAAGATGTATTCGATCAGATGACCGCGATCGTTTGCTCGGAAACCGACCTCTGATCCAAATGTGATTTCACAAAACAAAGCAGTTCAGTCGATTGTTTTATCCGGCTGAACTGCTTTGTTGTCTCTCTGCTAAATTTTCTGCCTCTATTGATTCTGTTGCGGAACGCCTGACGGTCGAATTCCAAAAGGCTGCAAAATTCTTGGAACTGATGCCGCAGCGATGCCCGTGGCTCAAGGGCGAATACATCCCACGGAATGTCTACCGCTTTATCCTGTTTGAAAAATGCTATATGCTTATTTTTCAAATTGCCGATGATGTGGTCTATGCGGATTATGTGGTAGATTGCAGACAGGATTACGGCTGGCTGCTCCGATAAGCTGAAACAGAAAACCGGTGACTTTCTCCATTGCGGAAAGTCACCGGCTTTTGTTATCTTACACTCTGCCCGAAGGTCTTGACCACCGGAATGCCCCGGACGTATTCCACTGCCTCGTTGGACATGGCCTCCAAGGCGTCGCCGTACTGCCGCATTTTTTCAGCCATGCGCTTGCCGGTCATGGTCGCCATAATGAGGAAAGCCAGCGCCACCAGCGCACTGGCCGCAGACAGCACCCACATCCCCATGGGCATCCCTGCATACTTCATTGTCTGCCTCCAAATCCGATCTTCACGATCTGCATTTTCATCCTGTTGTCCCCGATCCTTGCGAGGAATCGGAAAAAGCCGCTGACGGAAGGGTCTTTCAGGTCGCTGTAACCCAACATATAGCCCCGGCTGGATACCTGCAGGCGGCTGTCCCAGGGGGAAAGCTCACTTTTTGCATCCGAAACCGCGAAATATGCCCCCACATCCTTGATCTTTGCAGTCTTGAGCCATGTTTTTGCGATCATCTTCACCGCCGTGCGGTTGGCGGCATCAAAGACCAGCACCCCGCCGGGGAAAGCGTCCGCCATCCCCCGCACCAGTTCCCGGACCTGCTGGGTCGGGAAGTAATAGAACACCCCGGAGGCAAAGAACACCGCCCCGCCGGAGGCATCGATCTTGTCAAACCATGCGGGGTCTTTCAGGTCGCAGGGGATGTTGTGCTCCCGCTCCCCGGCGGGCAGCAGCTGCTGCCGCAAGGCAATCACATCCGGGAAATCCAGATTGTAGATCTTGCAGCTGCCGTTGTCGCAGGCTCTGCCGGTGTTGTCCAGCCCACAGCCCAGATTGACCACCGCTGCGCCGGGGTGCGTTTTCAGGTATTCCCGCACCTCAAAGGCGAGGTCATTCTGCCGCATGGCCACCTCCAGCGCACCGAACCGCTGCATCAGACTGCGGGAGCTTTTCTCCGCCTCTGAAAAGTCGTAGTCGATCTGGTCGAGCAGACGAACCGCTGTTTCATCCCGGTAAAGGTTCGGGTACAGCTCCGTACACAGCTTCCGGGAATACAGCGGGAGGATCAGCGTCTCCTGCACGGTGTTTTTCTCGATTTTATATTTCATAGGCACCTCCCTCAGTAAAGAAAAATAGCCATAATTGCCGCCAGCACCGCCGCTATGACTGCCATGCCTACCGTACGATAGGCACTGCGGATCGCTTCTTTTCGTCCTATGCTTCGTTCTCCTTACGCTGTTTCACCGCTTTCGCGCCGTAACGCACAGCCAGCCCTTTTTATTTTTGTGGCTCTGAATCTTACAGAATCCTGCCTGCTCCAGATATGCTTTCAGGGCAGTATCCGTGTAGATGGTCATGCCATTGATGATCTGTGTCCATTTGTCGTCTTTTGCGGTTTCGCCGTTTGCTTCATTGCAGATGAAAAAGACCCCGCCGGGCTTCAGCACCCGATAGACCTCTCTGAAATTCTGCACAAGTTCCGGCCAGAAATAGACCGTTTCAAAGGCGGTCACTACCTCAAACTGCTCCGCTTCAAACGGCAGTTCTGCCACACTTGCCTGCTGCACGGTACACCGTCCTGCCGCAATGGCGCCCGCATTGACCTTACGCGCTTTTTCTACGCTGACAGCCGAATAGTCGATGCCCTGCACCTTGCCTTTGGGGCACAGCTTCAACAGCGTTTTGATGTTCGCCCCGCCGCCGCAGCCGCAGTCCAGCACCATGGCATCCGGGGCAGGCTGCAAAAAACGCAGCCCCCACGCTGCCATTGCGCTGTGGCCAAAGTTCATCATGGCAACCATGATCTTCCCGCCAAGACCTACGGGCTTGCGGGTGTTTTCAAAAAAGGACATAACGCCACCCTCTTTCTATTTACCGTTTACAATGCAATGCTTTTCACAAGGTGCGCCCATCGCTCCGGGTGACAGGTCAGCAGTTCCTTGTGTCGCAAGTTAGATAATGCTAACTTTTTGTTCTATAAAAATCCGCTTTTCAGCGGTCCTTCTGCCAAAATAATACGCCCTGCGGTCGCCTCTGTCAAGAAGTTCAGGCATTTTCGGAGACTCCGAAAGAGATTTTGCTTTCAAGACCCCCAACCGTCACCCCAGTGCCACATCCAGCACCATCATCACACTGAAGCCAACCGCAAAAAACACGGTGCCAACGTTGGAGTGCTGTCCTTGCGACATTTCCGGGATCAGTTCCTCCACCACAACATACAGCATGGCTCCGGCGGCAAAACTGAGCAGATAGGGCAAAGCGGGCACCACGATGCCTGCCGCCAGAATCGTCAGCACTGCCCCGATGGGCTCTACAATGCCGGACAGTACGCCGCCCCAGAACGCCCGGCCCTTTTTCATTCCCTCCGCCCGCAGGGGCATGGAGATGATGGCACCCTCCGGGAAGTTCTGGATGGCAATGCCAAGGGAAAGCGCCAGCGCCCCGGCGGCAGTGATCTGAGCGGTCCCGGCAAGATATCCAGCATAGACTACGCCTACTGCCATGCCCTCCGGGATGTTGTGCAGCGTCACCGCCAGAACCATCATGGTGGTGCGCTGGAGCTGGCTTTTGGGTCCTTCGGCCTGCAAACTGTTCTGGTGCAGATGCGGGATAAGATGATCCAGCAGCAGCAAAAACAGGATCCCCAGCCAGAAACCCACCGCTGCCGGGAAAAACGCCAGCCTGCCCAGATCTGCTGCCTGCTCCATGGCCGGGATCAGCAAACTCCAAACCGATGCCGCCACCATGACCCCGGCCGCAAAGCCGGTGAGGGCACGCTGGATGCCGTCGCTCAGGGACTTTTTCAAAAAGAATACACAGCCTGCCCCAAGACTTGTGCCCAGAAAGGGGATCAAGATCCCCCAGAATGCGTCTTGTATCATGTAGTACCTCCTTGCGGTTAACCATGACTAACTGCATAAAAAGTATACTGCGCTCCGGCAAAAAGGTCAAGGGCAATATCGCATAATTCTAAGTGCCGCAGCCGCCGGAACGGTGCTCAAGCCGTCAGGCGGGAATTGTGCGGTGTTGCCCAAGGGCTTTGCGGCACCTTCTGCCAAAAAATTAACCTCCATAAACATCCCCGCTTTTTCTTGACAAGGCTCTGCAGGTGTGCTATTTTAAGTTTCGTCAATTAGCTCAGTCTAACCATCTGAGGGGCCTCGCCCCGCAGGTTTTTCTTTGCGCGAAATGTTAGATCGAGCTAACCGTGTATTTTCAAACCAAAGCTAGAGGTGTGTTACAATGAGATTGAAAAAAGTATTTGTAGGTGCCCTTGCGGCCGCCATGCTGGTATGCGCTGTGGCAGTCCCGGCCTTCGCTGCAGAAGATGTGGAGCAGGAGAACGGCCTGTCCTCCAGCTATGTCCAGATGAACATCCCTTACGCCGATTTCTACAAAGCTGCCGGTGTGGACAACGCATCTGAGATCGATGCGGTGACCAGTGCCACCAAGAACAAGACCCGTGCAGGCAACCTTGCCGCCGGTTCTTACCACGTCAATGCGGACGGCACCGACATCACCGGCGTTTCCTTCCCGGTCAAGGTGCTGACCCCGTGGGCGCTGAAGAATGCAAAGCAGGTCACCGATGCCGACAGCTACGACATTACCGTTACCCTGAAGGGCAAGGAATCCACCACCACCTACACTGGCGCAGATGCCTTGTTTGAGAACGAGAGCTACGCTTACTACAAGCTCAGCGAGACCCCTGCCTGCTACATCACTGCATGGTATAACCTGCTGAGCGGCAAGTGGGAGTTTGGCAAGGTCCACGCCACCGAGACCACCGTAGAGGGCACCACTGTGGAGCTGAAGACCAACGGTCACCACACCACCTACGAGATGAAGATCTCCGGTTTTGATCTGGACTACAAGGCCAACAAGGTCTACGGCGTAGTGCTGACCACCGCCGATGGCAGTGAGTACGGCCTGCATCATGTGGCCAACATCTGGCATGGTACCAAGCTGGGCTTCAATGCCGATGACCCTTATTTTGCATCCATCATCGGTAAGACTGTTACTCAAATCACCTTCTACGCCGCCGACGGCGTGTATGTCCTGCCGGTCAACGTGGCACTGTAAGTTTACGGAAGGCTGCCTGATTCAGCCAACATATAGCACAAAACGGCAAGGTCGCTTGAAACAGGCGGCCTTGCTTTTCCGTGTCAGGAGAAGATGGAATGAACAAAAAACGATGCAAAGCGCTGCTGCCGCTGGTGCAGCTGCTCCCGGCGGTGGCGGCAGCAGCTGCCGTGCTTTTTGCCCTGCCCCGCACTGTGCCGGTTCTGGCTGCTGTGCCGGAAAGACTGACGGCTGTGGTGGAGCAGCCGGTGGAAGCCGCTTCCTCTGAAGCGGAGGAAGAAGTACTGCCCCCAAACTGCCCTATGCCGACGGCGTTTACGTCGGCTCTTCCCGGGGCTACGGCGGCACCGTCCGGGTACAGGTCACCATGGAAAACGGCAGCATCACGGAGGTCGGGATTCTGGACGCTTCCCACGAGACCAGGCAGTTTCTGCGGCGCGCCAAGCGGCTTTTGACCACCGTGGTGGAAGCCCAGAGCTGGGAAGTGGATGCCGTTTCCGAGGCCACCTACACCAGCCGGGGCATTCTGGGCGCAGTGCAGAACGCTCTGACCGGCGAGGTGGTGAATAACCCCCTGCCGCCCCAGCCCAAGCCCGCCGCACCGCTGGTGGTGGAGGAATTCACCGCACCCTCTACCTATCTGGACGGCATCTATACCGCCGAAGCCATGGGCTTTGAGGGCAAGATCACAGTGCAGGTCACGGTGGCAGAGGATAAGATCACCGATATCACCCTTCTGAGCGCCGAGGACGAGGAGGAATATCTCTCCCGGGCAAAACAGGTCATCCCCGCCATTCTGGAAGGCCAAAACCCCAATGTGGATGCTGTTTCCGGTGCCACCTACTCCTCTACCGGCATCCTGAATGCGGTCAAGTTGGCACTGACAAAGGCGCTGCTCTTCTCCCTGCTGGGCTGCTGGCTGGGTTTCTGCCGGTTTATCTGAACCAAAAAAGGAGGCTGCCGCACGGTATTTGTGCAGCAGCCTCCTTTTTGGCTGGGATGATTTGTCATTTTTACAGGGAATGCTTCTGCTCCAACAGGTCTGTCATGCTGTGCAGACTGATGCCAAGGGTGGAAAGGTTATGCAGCATCGCGCTGGTGGCAGGGGGCAGGATGCCCAGTGCGCCCAGAAGGATGAGCGCTGAGTTGAAGCTGAGCACAAAGCGGTAATTGCTGCCCACCCGCTTTTGCAGGGCGTTGGCAATGGCTTTTAAGGTGACCAGCTCTTCCAGACTGTCCGCGCGGATGGTCACGTCGGCGATCTCCCGGGCGATGGCAGCACCGGAATGGATGGCGATCCCGATATCTGCCGCCGACAAGGCAGGCGAATCATTGATGCCGTCGCCGATCATCACCACCGTATGTCCCTCGGCTTTGGCATTGCGCACAAAGGCGGCTTTATCCTCCGGCAGCACCTCCGCAAAGCAGCGGTCTACCCCCACCTGCGCCGCAATGGCACGGGCGGTGCGGTCGCTGTCGCCGGTCATCATAACGGTCTGGGTGATGCCCAGTTTCCGGAGCTTATGCAGCACCTGTGCCGCCTCCGGGCGCAGGGGGTCTGCGATGCAGATGACCCCCGCCAGTACCCCGGACGCTGCCAGATACAGGTGGGAATACTGCGGGTCCAGCGCATCGAACTTTGCCTGTTCCTCTGCCGGGATGGTGCAGCCCTCATCCTCAAAAATGAAGTGGGCGCTGCCAATGACCACCCGCGTGCCGCCTACCCGGCTGGCAATGCCGTGCGCCACGATGTATTCCACCTCGGAGTGCATCTCTTCGTGAGAGATTCCCCGCTCCTTGGCGGCACGGACTACGGCGTTTGCCATGGAATGGGGGAAATGTTCTTCCAGACAGGCGGCAAGCTGCAATACTTCCTGCTCCTCGCAGCCAGAGAAGGGCACCACCTGCACCACCTGGGGGGTGGCGCGGGTGAGGGTACCAGTCTTATCAAACACGATGGTATCCGCCTGCGCCAGCGCTTCCAGATACTTGCCGCCCTTTACGGTGATGTGGTATTCCCCGCACTCCCGCATGGCAGAGAGCACCGCAAGCGGCATGGAGAGTTTCAATGCGCAGGAAAAGTCCACCATGAGGATGGAGATGGCGCGGGTGACGTTGCGGGTAAAGGCATAGGTGGCCGCCGTACCGGCAAGGCACCACGGCACCAAGCGGTCGGCCAGCTGCAAGGCCCGGTTCTCGGTGCCGGACTTGAGCTTTTCCGATTCCTCGATCATGGCCACGATCTTATCGTAGCGGTTGGCACCGCCCTCTGCCTTGGCCACAAGAACGCACTCGCCCTCTTCCACCACTGTTCCGGCGTAGACGGTAGCACCGGTGGTCTTGCGTACCGGCATGGATTCTCCGGTGAGGGCAGCTTGGTTCACCATCGCTTCGCCTTCCAGCACCATGCCGTCCAACGGGATCATGTTGCCGGAGCGCACCACCACTTCGTCCCCGGCGTGAACGCGGGTCAACGGCACCAGCACCTCGCCCTGCGGGGTACGCACCCAGACCTTATCCACATTCAGCGCCATGCTGCGGGCAAGGTCGTCCAAGCTCTTTTTCCGCGTCCACTCCTCCAGCAGGCTGCCCACCGTCAGCAGGAACATCACCGAGCCTGCCGTGCTGTAATCGCCCCGCAGGAGGGAGGCGGTGATGCTGAGCGCATCCAGCACCTCTACTTCCAGCTTGCGGTGCAGCAGGCAGCGGACGCCCTTCCAGACAAAGGCGATGGAGCGCCACACCGTATAGGCCGCCGCGATGGGCGCAGGCAGGAACACCTTGCAGAACGCCCGACCTGCCACAAGGCTGACCATCTTTTCCTGATATTCCTGATTGATCTTCCGGCTGTCGTGGGAGGTGACCAGCACCTCTAATTCTGCGTTGTCAAAGCGGTAGGCGGCCAGCAGGGCAGCGGCATCCTTCCGACTGCCCCGGTAGGTCAGCACCACATCTCCGGTGCGCTCGTAGACGGTGGCTTTTTGAATGTTGTCCTGCCCGTTCAGGTAGGCCTCCAGCACATCTGCCCGGTGCAGGGTCATGCGCACGGCGCAGACGTGCACCCGCATCCGTCCCTTTCCTTCATGTAAGATCGTACATTTCATTGCTTTTCTTACCCCTCTGCGTAAAAAAGAGCCGCCCAAGGGCGGCTCCGCTGCGTTGTATCACTGTGCAGTCTGCTCTGCGGGCTGCTCTTCAGCCGTATCCTCAATGACCTCCTGTGCAGCCTCGGCGGCGCGGCTCTCGTTGATGGCCTTTGCGTCGGCAAGGATGTCTCCTGCCTCCTCCTGCACCTTGTTCACGGTCTGCATGGTGCAGTCCTTCATCCGCAGCACCGCAGCAGTGGTCTGGGTGTAGACCTTTTTGGCGTCCTTGCTGGACAGCACCTTGAAGCCGGCAGAGCCGAACACTACACCACCCAAAAACAGTGCGAGCTTTTTTGTATCAAACATATTTACCCCTCATTTCTGTGTTTCCTGTCTGAGCGCCCATGCCCTTGAGCGAGGGCAGGCTCTTTATCTATATATTGTAGCACGCTTTCGGGCTTTTTCAATATTTTCCGACGATGTTAGGACCTATTAACATTGTTAGCATCAGCTTGATATGGAGGATCATTTTGGTCATGCTCCCTTGCAGAAATTAGCAGACCGCAGTCTATAAAGGCAGCAGAAACTAAAAATCCGCCGAGGATGCCTCCCCAAAACGGGAAGGCTCCCCGGCGGTATTCGTTTATAGGTTGCATTGCAGCCGATTGGCGTTTTTAAGTGCGACAGCTTTCTGTCCGCATCAAAGGTATTTCCGCAAAGTCGGCACAAGAACATTCATATTGATCGGTTTTGCGATATGGTCATTCATCCCGGCATCCAATGCCGCCTGTTTATCTTCGGTAAAGGCATTCGCCGTCATGGCGATGATGGGGATGTCCGCTTTTTGGGGTCGTCCAGCCTACGTATTTTTCTTGCCGCATCGTAGCCGTTCATCACCGGCATCTGGATGTCCATAAGGATCAACTGATACGTTCCGTTCGCAGCTTTTTCCAGCATATCCACACATTCCACACCGTCTTTTGCGCGGTCTACCGTACAGCCTTCTTCCTGCAGCAGTTCGGTGGCGATCTCCGCATTGAGGTCGTTGTCCTCGGTCAGCAGGATCCTTGTACCGCACAGGCACTTTTGATCCGAAGGGTTT
>ENA-OQNA01000280-OQNA01000280.1-human-gut-metagenome-genome-assembly--contig:-NODE-280-length-15396-cov-8.880739_pt1 | contig 15396 bp, 15 predicted proteins | sample MGYA00242625_ERZ504872 | MGnify/ENA primary metagenome ERZ504872 (study PRJEB26092, sample SAMD00036425) | human gut metagenome | host: Homo sapiens | study: EMG produced TPA metagenomics assembly of...
CTCCATGTCGGTCATCGTGGCCCGCGCCCTGCCGGATGTGCGTGACGGCCTGAAGCGGCAGGACGTCCGGCTCATGCGTGGGGGAAGGGCCGGAGGGTGTCGCTGACACCGGTGATATAGTTCATATCGACGTCGTAGAATTTCGCCAGCTGGATGAGGCACTCGACCGGGATGCGCACTTTGCCCTTTTCGTAGTCGGAATAGGTGGTCTGGGCAACATGGATAGCCCGCGCGACCTGCGTCTGGTTGAGGTCGTGGTCGCTGCGCAGTGCCTTGATGCGTTCTGTGTATAGCATAGGATTCACCTCTTTGTAGAAAGTCTACAAAGGATGGCCCGAATATCTTGATTTTTAACGGATAATCCGTTAAAATAAGAGCCGAGACAGAGACTAGGGCGGAAGAGTGCTCAAGAAGGCCCGAAAAGTGACTTGAAACAGGAGGCAGTCAAAATGAAAAATATCACGCGGCGTGGATTTTTACAGCTTGCGGCGGTAGCAGCTCTGGTGTGTGCAACAGCACCGCTGACGGGGTGCAGGAAGAAAAATATTAAAAAACTTGTACTGGGTGACTGGTACATGGAAGGCTATAGCCGACTGGAGTACGCAATATATGATGATGGAAGCTGTCAGGTTCGGAGTGGGTATGGCCTCGGAAAATGGTCGGTCGTAAACGACGACAAACTTAGAATTTCAGATTTTTATGGGCAGACACTGATTTACAAAATTGAAAAAATCAGTAAAAAGTCAATGACGCTTAGACTGATTTGGGATGGAAAGGAAAGCGAAACAGCAGATACATTCTACCACACGGCAGAAGAGGCAAAAAAAGGAGCATAAATGGTTTTCTTTACAATTCCGTGGATATTCGTCATTGCACTTGTTGTAATAGCTTTGGGCATAGGTGCCAGCGCGCTTCAATTTATTTTAGACCACATCGTCATCATTTCAATCATCATCTGGCTTCCGGTAGCGTGGGTCACATGGACAATGTGGAAGTATTATGATGATGACGATGACGAAAAGGTGGAGTGTGTGCTATATCCTCTTTTTCTGGTTCCGGCGTATGCGGCTATAATACAAATAATTGTTTCTGTGATGGAAGCACTGGAAAACGACTTGTTCGGATTCTTTTTGATGTTTTTTACCGTGCCGCTCGAAGTAATAATAGTTCTCGTGGGATGCATGGGAATTGCATGGGCGTTGGTGTGGCTCTATAAAAAAGTTATTAAATCGAAACTCGTTACGATAGTGCTTGGTGCTCTGGTAGCTGCCCCAATGACGTACTTCCTCTGGAATCTGAACTGGTGACAATGAGCAACACGATACTTACTGGTGAGGCGGCCGCCGACATCCTCGCCGCCATGCAAAAAGCCGGACTGAACGGCTGGGAGATGCTTGTACCCGAAGGTGTAGAGGAGATTGCTCCGGGGGCTTTTGCGGGGATGAAGAATCTCCGGCGGGTGCAGCTGCCCAAAACGCTGCGGAGAATCGGTGCAGCTGCGTTTTATGGCTGCGGAAATCTGGCTCAAATCGCATTGCCCGCTGGGCTGGTGGAACTCGGCACAGCGGCATTCAAGAATAGCGGTTTGCAGGAGATAAGCATCCCGCCCAGAGTGGCAAGGCTGGGCGGCGAAGTTTTCGCAGACAGTGCTTTGCGGTGCGCGGAGATAAAAGGACGCCAAACGGGAGAGTCGATGTTCCACGGGTGCTGTCAGCTGGCAAAAGTACAACTGAGCGGCAACATCCGAAAAATCGAGGCCGGAATGTTTCGGGACTGCGCCGCCTTAAAAACGCTCCGGCTGCCGGAGAAGCTGGAGCAAATTGGAATGGAAGCATTCGCGGGCTGCGGCGCACTGGAACGGCTGAGCATCCCGGAAGGTGTGCGCGAGATGGGGGAGGGTGCGTTCCGGGGCTGTGCATTTGAGACAGTCCATATCCCGGAGACCGTCGAAGAATTGCACTGGGAGATGTTCAGCGAGTGCAGACAGCTAAAGAGCGTGTATATCCCGGCGGGCGTGAAATACATAGAAGCGGATGTGTTTTACGGCTGTGATGCGCTGAAAAATGTCTGCTTCGGTGCAGACCTTGCCGCAATGCAGGCCATCCGCATCGGCGAGGGCAACGAAACACTTTCAAAAGCGGTTTTGCGCTGTGGGATTTTGAACAAGCCGGAGACCGGAGAAAAGTAAAGAGGGCGGGAGGGACGAACAATGTCCCTCCCGCCCTCTTTGTCTGCCAAAGATTCAAAAATCATACAAAACCTTCTTTATTTTGTCATAACTGTCCCGTATAATAAAATATAGGTCAACATCAGAATTGCGGCCAGCGCCCGGCGGGGGCTGGCTTTGGACTGGATAGAGGAGGAACACTCACATGGCAAACGAAAAGATACTCGTTGTGGACGACGATACCAACATCTGCGAGCTGCTGCGGCTCTACCTGACCAAGGAGGGCTATCAGGTCACGACGGCCAACGACGGCGAAGAGGGCCTTGAAAAGTTCAACCAGCTCAAGCCCGACATGGTGCTGCTGGACGTCATGATGCCCAGGATGGACGGCCTCGAGGTCTGCCGCCGCATCCGCAAGCTGGGCAACACCCCGGTCATGATGCTGACGGCCAAGGGCGAGACCTTCGATAAGGTGCTGGGCCTCGAGCTGGGCGCAGACGACTACATGGTCAAGCCCTTCGACACCAAAGAGGTCGTGGCCCGCATCAAGGCGGTGCTGCGCCGCTGCACCGTCACAACGTCCCAGACCGAGAGCACTGAGGGCGTCATCGAGTTCGACAACCTCCGCCTCGACATGAACAGCTACGAGCTGCGGGTCAAGGGCAAGGTGGTGGAAGCTCCCCCGAAGGAGCTGGAACTGCTGAACTGCCTCGCCTCTCACCCCAACCGGGTCTACACCCGCGACCAGCTGCTGGACGAGGTGTGGGGCTTCGAATACTACGGCGACAGCCGCACCATCGACGTCCATGTCAAGCGCCTGCGCGAGAAGCTGGCCGGTGCTTCCGATAAATGGGAGCTGAAGACCGTCTGGGGCGTGGGCTATAAATTCGAGGTGCGTCAGTAATGCGCAAAAGTGTTTCCGTTGCGTTCTTCTCGCTCATGAGCACCCTGCTCATCTTCGGCACGGTGATCATGGGCGGCTCGGAGCTGGTGCTGTTCAGCAACTACTTCGCCCAGGAGCGGTACGACGTGCTGGACGAAGTGGTCAATGTGGCCCAGCGCACGGCGTCCCATCTGGTGCAGGAAGCCGCTCTGCCGGAAGGCGAAGAACTGGAAGCCCTGAACACCAAGCTCGAGCTCATCGGCGAGAGCGCGGAAGTGTACCTGTTCTTCACCGACTGCGACGGCAACGTGGTGCTGGCCTCAGACCCGGACGATCTGGCCGGGGATGTGGTGGAGGCGTCCGTGCTGGAAAAGTCGGCCAAGGCCAAGGAGAATTATCACATCTTCGGTACGCTGGACGGCGTACTGACCGAGAAGAGCTACATCTCGGTGCATGAGATGCGCAGCGAGAGCGGCGAGTGTACCGGCTACCTCTTCCTCTGCTCGTCGGGCGACCGGCTGGTGGAGTTCCGCAAGGAGTTCTTCTCGAACTTCTTCCTCTCGGCCTGTCTGATGCTGCTGGTGGCCAGCGTCCTCACCAAGGTGATGATGCATAAGCTCACCGACCCCATCCAAAAGGTGACGGACGCGGCCCAGCGCTTCGGCGGCGGCGACCTGTCCGTCCGGGTCGAGGGCGTGGACGGCGAAGGCGAAGTGGCCGACCTGGCCCGCACCTTCAACAAGATGGCGGACAATATCCAGTCCAACGACAACTCCCGGGGCCAGTTCATGGGCAACATCGCCCACGAGCTGCGTACCCCCATGACCACCATCAAGGGCTTCATCGACGGCATTCTGGACGGCACCATCCCGCCCGATATGCAGAACCACTACTTACAGCTGGTCAGCGAGGAGACGGGCCGTCTGGCGCGCCTCATCCAGAATATGCTGGACCTCTCGAAGCTGGAGAGCGGCGAATATCAGGTGAACGCCCGGATGTTCAACATCTGGGAGACGCTGACCGGCGTGGCCCTCTCGGCAGAGCAGCGCATCAACGACGGCATGATAGACATTGACGGCCTGACCATGGATGAGAAGGTGCTGGTTTATGCCGACCCCGACCTCATCCATCAGGTGGCCTACAATCTGCTGGACAACGCCATCAAGTTCACCCCGGCAGGCGGCACCATCCGCTTCGGAGTGGAGAGGCTGGGCCCGGAGGTGGAAGTCTCCATCTGGAACTCCGGCCAGGGCATCAGCCCCGAGGCGCTGCCCTACGTCTTCCAGCGCTTCTACAAAGAAGACCAGTCCCGGGGTCTCCACGCCCGGGGCGCAGGTCTCGGCCTGAACATCTGCAAGGTGCTGGTCAACCTCTCCGGCGGCCAGATACGGGTGGAGAGCAAGCAGGGCGAGTGGTGCAGGTTCGTCTTCACTCTGCCCGTCCAGCCCCCCAACCCCGGCGGCATGAAGCGTCTGCCCGACGAGAGCGGCCGCCCCGGTGCGGTGGAAGACCCGGCCAGCATGAAGCCGGTAGACTAACTTCACAGCGGTCAGACTGCTCCCAAAGGAGCGGTCTGGCTGCTTTTTGCATTGTGGAAGAGGGGAGATACGCAGAACTTTACGTCTTTTCCGTGAAAAACACGGCGGCGGGTTTGATTTTTTCGCTGTTTTCATGTAAACTATAATCGACTATGCCGACTGCTCCTGTGGGAGATGCCGCAGGGACGGCGGCAGAGCAAAATTACAAAAATTCTCTAAAAAATAACGGGGAGTAAAATAAAATGACAACGATCAGTCCTTCTATCCTTTCGGCTGACTTCAGCCATCTCGGCGCAGACTGCCGTATGGTGCTGGATGCCGGTGCGCAGATGCTGCATTATGACGTGATGGACGGCCACTTCGTGCCGAACATCAGCTTTGGCGTCCCGGTGCTCAAGAGCCTGCACAAGGCCCTGCCGGACGCTTTCTATGACGTCCACCTGATGATCACCACCCCCAGCAGTACGCCGAGGCTTTTGCCAAGGCCGGTGCCAGCCTGCTCAACTTCCACCTCGAGTGCGACGACGACATCCAGGAGACCATCGACGCCATCAAGGCTCAGGGCTGCAAGGTGGGCATGACCATCAAGCCCGGCACCCCGGTGGAAGAGCTGGGCTACTACCTCGACCAGCTGGACCTCGTGCTGGTCATGAGCGTGGAGCCGGGCTTCGGCGGCCAGAAGTTCATGCCCTCGGCCCTCGACAAGCTCCGCTGGCTCAAGGCGGAAAAAGACCGCCGTGGCCTGAAATTCCTGCTGGAAGTGGACGGCGGCGTGGATGCCGCCACCGCTCCGCAGTGCGTCGCCGCCGGTGCGGACGTGCTGGTGGCGGGCAGCGCCATCTTTGGCGCTGCCGACCCCGCCGCGGCCGTCCGTGCGATGGCAGCTCTCTGAGAGGGGACTGCCCATGGATGAAGCATTGATCCGGCTGCAGGAGGAAGAACTCCGGCGCACCGGCAGATACTATAAGCACATCTGCTTTCTCTGTGTGCCGCTGCTCTGCGTCTCCTGCTACCTCTACGGCCTGCGCCCGCTGCTGCTCTGCGGCTTTGCGGTGCTGATGGGCAACCTGTGCGACCGGCTCATCTCTCTGCTGCGCCGCCGCGTCTATCAGGCCGGGGATTATTCCAACGAGAGCTTTGCCCTCGTCATCACCCTGCTGATGCCCGCGACGGTGGACTGGTACGTCCTCGCCGCCGCCATTCTGGCCGGTGTTCTCATCGGCAAAGAGGTCTTCGGCGGCTATGGCAGCTACCCCTTCCACCCCGCCGCCGTAGGCTACGCGGTGGCGGCAGTGTCCTGGCCGGAGCAGGTCTTCCGCTATCCGGCCCCATACGCCAATATCCCGCTCTGGGACGCCTCCGGCGTGGCCACATCCAGCACCATCTCGGACACCCTGCGCAGCGGCGGCCTCATCAACATCAGCGCCCTGTCGCTGGTGCTGGGCGAGTATGCCGCCCCGATGGGGACCGGTGCAGCCATCGTGCTGGTGGCCTGCGGCCTCTTCCTCTGGATGCAGAAGGATGTGCGGCTGAGCGCCTCCCTGAGCTTCCTCATCACGGCGGGCCTCATCGTCTTCTTCTTCCCGCGCCAGCTGGGCCTGACGGAGGGGACCGCCTTTACGGCGGGCCTTGTGTTCCGCCTGCGCTGTGTGCGCGACGAGATGCTGACGGGCGCGATGCTCTTCAGCGCCGTCTTCCTGCTCAATGAGCCTTACACCTGCGCCCACCACCGGCGGGGCCGCATCCTCTACGGCGTCATGGTGGGAGCCTTTACGATGGGCTTCCGCTACTTCGGCGTCTACGAGACGGGCGTCTGCTTCGCCATTCTGGCGGTCAACAGCATCTCCGGCTGGCTCGACCGCACCGAAGTCCGCCTCCATGAGCTGATAAAGAGCGGCAGATACTTCAAAGAGAAGAAGACCGGAAAGGGGGATGCGGAATGAAACGTCATGCTGCAGAACTCCTCACCCGGGACCCGGAAAGATTCTTCCACCATGACCGCGTCTTCCTGAATAACCCCGTGGTCATGCAGGGCATGGGCCTTGCGCCGCTGGTCGTCCTTGCGACGAGCGGCCAGAACGCCCTGATGCTGGCCGTGGCCGTGGCGCTGCTGCTGACGCCCTCCCGGATGCTGGCCTGCCTGCTGAGCCGCCTGTTCCCCCTGCGGGAGGAGCATCCGGCCAACGCAGAGCTGGAAAAGAAGCTGCTGCCCCGCAGCATCCTCTATTCGGGCAGCGCGGCAGTGGTCTATCTGGCGGCGTACCCCATCCTGAATCGGCTGTTCGGCGTGAGCCTGCTGGTGCTGGGCATCTACCTGCCCATGCTGGTGGTGGAGCCGTTGCTGACCTACCGCTTTGGCCGTGTGCAGGAGACGATGAAAAAGGCCGTCTCCAAGGGCATCCGCATCACCATCGGCTACGGCCTGCTGCTGCTTTTGCTGGGCTGTGTGCGCGAGTGGCTGAGCGCCGGCACGGTGTTCGGCCATGTGCTGAGCCGTCCCGTCCTGCCCATGGCCAGTATGCCGGCAGGCGGCTTCATCGTGCTGGGCGTGCTGTGTGCCGTCTGGCGCACGCTGGCCAAGAAGCACAAAAACTATCTGACATCGGAGGCCCGCGGCCTCATGGCGGTCTACCGCCAGAAAGAGGGGGGAGCCTGAGGATGAATGATGTGATGCAGGCCGTCGGCGTATTTTTCAGCTACGCCGTGCTGGCCGTCTTTGCACAGAACGCGGTGTTCACCCGGGGCCTCGGTGTGTCCCGCCTCGTCCAGCTGGTGGGCGACGAGCGCACCAGCAGCGGGTGGTTCGCCCTGCTGCTCTGTGTCACGCAGGTGCTGGTGGCTCCGCTGGCGTTCTATGCGGGCGGCTTCATCGCCGCCCAGCCCAACCCCGCCCAGCTCCGTCCACTGGTCTTTCTGGCCTGCGTGGCGGTGGTGAGCCTGTTTGAATTTATCGTGCTCTGGGCCGCACGGGGCAAGCGCCACGGCGGCCAGCTGCTCCGCATCCTGCCGCTGGCGGCGGTCAACAGCGGCGTGCTGGGTACGGTGCTGGTGGAGCGCACCCAGAGCTTTACGCTGGAGCAGAGCATGGGCTTCGGCCTCGGCAGCGGCCTGGGCTATCTGCTGGCCGTCATGCTGGTGACGGAGGCTGACCGCCGTCTGCGCAGCGAGGCCATCCCGGAGGCGTTCCGGGGCCTGCCCATCACGCTCATCTACATCGGCGTGCTGGCGCTGGCCATCTATGGGTTTACGGGCCACTCGGTGATCCTGTGAGGAGTGCAGGAGAAAGGGACGATCATGGCAAAGTATAAAAAGGTCAAGCGGTATCACCGCAGTTTTTACAGCCCCGGCATGTGGGTGAAGAAGGCCGTCGGCATCATCGTGCTGGTGGCCGTGGTGCTGGTCGTGGGCTGGCTGGCCGCGCCCCATGTGCTGGACTGGGCCACCCACACCTGGTACACCGTGGTGCGCAACCGTGACCTCTCGGCCTCGTCTGAGACGACAGCCTCCAGTGCGGCCGCTTCGTCGGAAGTGACGGCAGAGCCTGCCGCTTCCTCGGAGGTGCGGGCGGACTCGGAGCCGGGATCGGAACCGGCTGCACCCGCAGGCGTCATCATCGAGGGCAGCTGGGGCGTTCTGGACACGGCTGCGGCAAAGGACGAAGCTTCCCTGCGTGCCGCTGCCCGGCAGCTGGCCCAGCAGGGCGCGGCCTACGCCGTCGTCACCCTGAAGGACAGCGCCGGAAATATCCTGTATCCCTCTCAGGTGGCTGCTGCGGCAGGCAGCATCGAGGGGGCGTCCCTTGACCCGGCCCTCATCGCCTCGGTGCTCAAGGAGAACGGCCTTGTGCCGGTGGCAAAGCTGGCGGCCTTCCGCGACCCCATCGCGGCCCGCGCCGACCGCAATATGGCCATCGGCTACACCGGGCAGGCTTACCTCTGGCTGGATAATAAGGCGTCCGCCGGCGGCAACCCCTGGCTCAACCCCTATTCCGACGAGGCCGTCCAGTTCATCGGCGACCTCATCGGCGAGGTGCAGAGCATGGGCTTTGACCACGTGCTGCTGGAGAACGTCCAGTTCCCCTCTGCCCAGAACGGCAAGCAGGACTTCGGCTCCACCGGCGGGCGCGACCGCAGCGCCCAGCTGGCTGCGGACATCGCCGCATGGGATGCCCGCTTTGAGGGCAGTGTGACCCTGTGGTACGGTTACTCGCTGGGTCAGGTGACGGAGGGCGCTTCCACCGTGGGCGGCTCCGCGACGGCACTGGGCGTCAGGAACCTCGTGGTCGAAGTCCCCGCAAAGCAGACCATGGACGACACCGCCCGCAGCGAGCTGCGGAACACCCTGTCGGCTTCCGGCGTGGAGCATGCCGTGTTCTGGGACGATGCAGCGGGCATTTTCCGGTGAGAACGCTCTATTTGCTGTTGGTGATTTATGTGAGAGTGAGGAATGTGTTATGAAAACTGCATCCTGCTTTGGTCCGGCCCATATCCTGCTGCCCGGGGAGAATATCCCTCTGGAAAAGTGGGGCTGCGTGGCCTGTGACCAGTTTACCAGCGACCGCGCCTACTGGGAGCAGGCAGACGCCGTTGTGGGCGGCTGCCCCAGCACCCTGCGGCTCATCCTGCCGGAAGTCTACCTCGAGGATAAAGACGCGGCCCGGCGGGTGGAGAACATCCATGCCGCGATGGACGAGTACAGCCGCGACGTGCTGACCCGCGCCGTGGACGGCTTTGTCTACGTCGAGCGCACCGAGCAGAGCGGCCGGGTGCGTCAGGGCCTCGTGGGCAAGATCGACCTCGAGGCTTACAGCTACGAGAAGGGCGCCCGCCCGGCCATCCGGCCCAGCGAGCGCACCGTCACCGAGCGCATCCCGCCCCGCATGGCCGTGCGCCGGGGTGCAGCGCTGGAAACGCCCCATGTCATGATGCTGGCCGACGACCCCGGCTGCACCCTCGTCGAGCCCATCGGCGCGCGAAAGAGCGAGCTGAAAAAGCTGTACGAGGGCGAGCTGATGCAGGGCGGCGGCCACATTGCAGGCTGGGCCGTGGAAGACCCTGCGATGCTGGCGCAGATCGACACTGCACTGGCTGCACTGGGCAGCCAGGAGGCTTTCGACGCCAGGTATCCCCAGGCCAGGGGCGCAAAGCCCCTGACGCTGGCTGTGGGCGACGGCAACCATTCGCTGGCCGCAGCCAAAGCCTGCTGGGAGGAGCTGAAAGCCACCCTGACCCCTGAGGAGCGGGAAAGCCATCCCGCCCGCTGGTGCCTGGCTGAGGTGTGCAACGTCCATTCGCCTGCCATCGAGATCGAGCCCATCCACCGCGTCCTCTTCAATGTGGACTGCGGCGCGGTGCTGCTGGCCCTCATCGCGTGGAGCGACTCCAACATGGCCGGCATCTGCTTCGGCGACTCGAAGCAGCAGGCCTTCACGCTGGCCGGCCCCCATGTGTCCAACGTCCTCAGCTTCGAGGACCCCGTCGCCCCGCTGACCGTCGGCACGGTGGACGAATTTATCGAATACTTTATGGCCCGCCACAGCGAGGCCCGGGTGGATTACGTCCACGACGAGCCTGCCGTCCGCGCCCTGACCAGACAGGGCGGCGTGGCCTTCCTGCTGCCGCCCTTCGAGAAGAGCGATCTGTTCAAAGGCATCGTGATGGGCGGCGTGCTGCCCCGCAAGACCTTCAGCATGGGCCATGCGGAGGAAAAGCGGTATTACATCGAGTGCCGCAGAATCAAAGAATGACCAAGGAGAACCATGACTTTTAACGATTTGAAACTGTCCGCCCCCCTGCTCAAGGCTGTAAGCGAGGCAGGCTATGAGACCCCCTCGCCCATCCAGGCTTCGGCCATCCCGCCGGTGCTGGAAGGGCGCGATCTGATGGGCTGCGCCCAGACCGGCACCGGCAAGACTGCTGCCTTTGCGCTGCCCATGCTCGACCGGCTGAGCGCCTCCGCCCCCCGCAGGAAGGGCGCTGTCCGCGCCCTCATCCTTACCCCCACCCGTGAGCTGGCTCTCCAGATCGGCGAGAGCTTTGACGCCTACGGCAAGTACCTCAAACTGCGCAGCACCGTCATCTTCGGCGGCGTGGGCCAGGCCCCGCAGGTGGAGGCCATCCGAAAGGGCGTGGACATCCTCATTGCCTGCCCGGGCCGTCTGAACGACCTCATCGGACAGGGCCATATCGACCTGTCGAACCTCGAGGTCTTTGTGCTGGACGAGGCCGACCGGATGCTGGACATGGGCTTTGTGCATGACGTGAAGAAGGTCATCGCAAAGCTGCCCGCAAAGCGCCAGAACCTGATGTTCAGCGCCACCATGCCCAAAGAGATCGAGCAGCTGGCCGCAGGCATCCTGCACGACCCCGCCTTCGTGAAGGTGGACCCCGTGTCCAGCACGGTGGAGCGCATCGACCAGAGCCTGTATTTCGTCGAGAAGGGCAACAAGAAGTTCCTGCTGCCCTGGCTCATCAAGAACCTGACCCCGCCGGTGCAGAATGCACTGGTGTTCAGCCGCACCAAGCACGGCGCGGATAAGATCGCCCGCGATCTGACCAGGCAGGGCATCACCGCCGCTGCGATCCACGGCAACAAGAGCCAGACCGCCCGTGTGGCGGCGCTGGAAGGCTTCAAGGAGGGCAAGACCAGGGTGCTGGTGGCCACGGACATCGCCGCCCGCGGCATCGACATCAGCGAGCTCTCCCATGTGTTCAACTACGACCTGCCCGAGGTGCCGGAGACCTACGTCCACCGCATCGGCCGCACCGCCCGCGCGGGCGCAGACGGCACGGCGGTGAGCTTCTGCGCACCCGAAGAGATGGAATATCTGGCCGGCATCGAAAAGCTCAACCGCCGGAAGATCCCGGTGGTGTCCGGCCACCCGTGGGACGGCGTACCCGCCCCCGTAAAAGCAGCCCCGCCGGTGCGGGGCCGCAAGCCCAAGGCCGAACAGCCTGCCCCCGAAAAGGCCGAAACTCCCAAGGCGGAAAAAGCCGCCAGACCCGCTGCGCCCGAAAAAAAGAGTGCGGCCAGGCCCTCTGCGGCAAAAAAGCAGAAGGCCCCCAAAATCGAAGCAAAAGAGGAACAACTCATGGATGATAACAAGCGCACCCCCGGCGGACGCGACAACAGCCGCCGTAACAATAACAACCGCCCCCGCCGCGAGGGCAATGCCCCCGCACAGGGCGCAGGCCGCGGCAGCAATGCCCAGCCGAAGTTCGACCCCCACTTTGTGAGCGCCCCGGAGGCCACCCCGCTCCGTTCTGCCAAGAAGAACGCTGCCGCCCCCGCCGCTCCGGCCCAGACCATCCCCACCGCGATGCAGAACCGCCAGCCCGCCCAGCGCAGCGAGAACAATGGCCGCAATGGTGCAGGCCGCAGCCCCCGCAATGAGCGGAACGACCGCAGCGCCCGCCCGGCTCAGCCTGCCCAGCAGAACAGCCAGCGCAATGAGAACCGCAGTGGCCGCAGCAGCAGCCGCAATGAGCAGAGCGGCGCAGGCCGTGCGCCCCGCGCCCCCAAGGCAGAGCAGTCCGGCCGCAATAACCGCAGCCGCAGCAATAATGTCCCGACGAAGGACGAAGACCCGGGCCTCGTGCTCATCAGCCGCCGCCCGCCGCAGCAGAAGTTCACCAGCTTTGAGGAGTATATGAACGCCCGCGGCGGCGCGACGGCTCCCATCGAGGACCACAGCGAGGAAGTGTGATGGCAGAGGGATTTGCCCCGTGGTGCTGCCCGCTGTGCGGCGCACCGCTTGCCGGGGATAACGTACTGAAATGTCCCTCCGGCCACAGCTTCGACCGGGCCAAAGAGGGCTACTGGCATCTGCTGCCGGTGCAGAACACCCGTACCAAGGCCCCCGGCGACAGCAGGGAGATGGTCGCTGCCCGCCGCGCGTTCCTGAGCGCGGGCTACTACGGCATCTTCGGGCAGGCGCTGGGAGAACTCTGCCTCGAGTACGGTCAGCCGAAAGCCGGAAAGCCGCTCCGCCTGTTGGACGCAGGCTGCGGCGAGGGCTGGTATGACCGGTGCATCGCAAAGCAGTTCGAAGAGGCGGGCCGCCCGCTGGAACTGGCAGGCTTCGACATCGCAAAGCCAGCCGTGCGTCTGGCTGCGAAGGCCCTGCCCTCGGCCCGGTACGCCGTGGCGTCCAGTTTCCATCAGCCGGTGCGCACAGGCTGGGCGGATGTGCTGCTCAACTGCTTCTCGCCCTTCGCGCAGGAGGAGTTTCTCCGCGTCCTGCGCCCCGGCGGACGGCTCATCTACGCCGTGCCGGGTGCAGAGCATCTCTTCCAGATGAAGGCCGTCCTCTACGAAAAGCCTTACAAGAACCCGGTGCAGGAAGTGGCGTATCCGGGCTTTGAAGCCATCGGAGAGCGGGAAGTCTCCGGCAGCATCACGGTGCCTGCCGGGCAGCTGGAAGCTCTCTTCGCCATGACGCCCTACTACTGGAAAACGCCCCGGGACGGTGCAGCCCGTCTCGCGGCACTGCCGGAACTGACCACCGACATCTCGTTCCGGTTCCTCGTATTTGAAAAGAAATAAACGAAAAAGGCATCTGCCGTGTGGCAGATGCCTTTTTCGCTTTATGAGTACATCAGACAGGGATGGAAGTTGGTTACTTGTCGGCCTTCGGTTCAGATGCTTTTTGGGCCTTGGGCAGCAGGTTTGCACGCTCGAGGGCCGGGCGCAGGGCCAGATAGAGGAGGACGACGCAGACGGTGGAGGCCACGCTGTTCACGAAGGTGACGCCGCCGGTGATCTTGGTCAGAGCCTTGGCGATGGTGTACTCCTGGCCGAAGATGTAGACGTTGCGGAAGTAGCCGAGGAACGGGTCGGTGAAGACATTCAGCAGCAGGCCGGAGGCGGCAGCGACGATCACCTTGGCCAGATAGCCGGGGGCGTGCTTGTCCAGCTCACGGAGCTTGAACACCTTGTGAGCGACTGCACCGCAGGTGATGCCGATGATGAACTTCAGGACGAAGGTGGTGACGGCATAGCCCGGGTCACCGGCCAGGATGTCGGCCAGAGCCAGACCGATAGCACCGGCTAGACCGCCGGATACGCCGTCCAGCAACAGGGCGGTCAGGGCGGTGAAGGTGTTGCCCAGATGGAACGAAGAGCCGCCGTAGAACGGCACACGGAAGAACAGGTAGGCCACGAGGCTCAGCGCGGCCATGACGCCGGTGAGCGCTAGCTCGTGGACGGTGAAGGTGCGCTTATACAGCACACTTGCAAAGACGATAACGATGACGACGACTGCCAGCAGCAGCCACATTGCAGTTGTTGACATGATTTTCCCTCCCAGTTTTACAAAATACCCACAAAACCGATTGACTTTTTTGGTTCTTGCGGGTATGCTCCTATTATACGCAAAACTGGCACTGTGCAAATACCCAGAACAAAGATTTTTTATGGGTCCAGTTTGGCGCACTGCCCGAAAAGGAGGGGGCTTTTTATGGTCCATTTGACGACAGCATTGGACGCGGCGTCCGGTGTGCCGCTCTACGAACAGCTCTACCGCAGCCTCGCTGCCGAGATGCGGACGGGGGCGATCTCGGCCGGGACCCGGATGCCCGGCAAGCGGCGGCTGGCGGCAGAGCTTTCCGTCTCGGTGAACACGGTGGACGCGGCCTACCAGATGCTGGCAGCGGAGGGTTATCTGGAAGCGCGGGAGCGCAGCGGCTTTTATGTACAGGAATATCTGGCCCTGCCCGAGCGGACAGAGTCCGCCGCGCCGCCCCAGCCCGAGGCAGCGCCAGCGCCGGAGCAGCCCGTCCGCTACGACCTCTCCACCCGGGGCGTAGACCCGGAGCTGTTTCCGTTCCGCACATGGGCGCGGCTGCAAAAAGAGCTGCTGTACTCTTCGCCGGAGCTGCTGACCCACGGTGACGCCCAGGGCGACCTCTCGCTGCGGCAGGCGCTGGCCGAGTACCTTGAGGAGTACCGCGGTGTGCGGTGCGGCCCGCACCAGCTCGTCGTTGGCGCGGGTCTCGAATATCTGCTGGGCCTGCTGGCACCGCTCCTGCCCGGGCCGGCGGCGGTGGAGAACCCCGGCTATCCCCGCGCCCGGCAGGTGCTGGAAAACAACGGCATCTCCTGCTGTTGTCTGCCGGTGGACGAGGACGGGCTTTCCATCCGGGCGCTGTCGGAGTCGGGGACGGCGGTGTGCTACGTCACCCCCAGCCACCAGTTCCCCACGGGCGTCACCATGCCCGCCGGACGCCGGGCAGAACTGCTCCACTGGGCGGCACGGCGTCCCGGACAGCGGTACATCATCGAGGACGACTACGATTCTGAGTTCCGTTTCGACACCCGGCCTCTGCCCAGCCTGCAGGGGATGGCGGGGGCCGACGGGCCGGTGGTCTACCTCTCCACCTGCTCCCGCAGCCTCGCGCCCAGCATCCGCATCGCCTACATGGTGCTGCCGGAGCAGCTTCTGCCCGCATGGCATGCGAAATACGCCCTCTACTCCGGCACGGTGAGCCGTTTTGAGCAGCAGACACTGGCGCGGTTCATCACCGGCGGTTACTTCACCCGCCATCTGGCCCGGGAGCGGGTGGCCTATAAGGCCCGGCGGGACGCCCTGACAAAAGCCCTGCGGGAAGCCTTTGCGCCGGAAGAACTGCACCTCACCGGCCTGCACACCGGCCTGCACCTGCTGGCCGAACTGCGCGACCCGCCGCCGGACGATGCTCTCCGGGCCGCCGCTGAGGCCGAGGGCGTCCGGCTCGAGCCTCCTGAGTGCTATGACCTCACCGGCGGCGGGACCGCGTCTCGGGCGGGACGCTGGTGCTGGGTTACGGCTC
>ENA-OQNA01000285-OQNA01000285.1-human-gut-metagenome-genome-assembly--contig:-NODE-285-length-15149-cov-7.002663_pt1 | contig 15149 bp, 10 predicted proteins | sample MGYA00242625_ERZ504872 | MGnify/ENA primary metagenome ERZ504872 (study PRJEB26092, sample SAMD00036425) | human gut metagenome | host: Homo sapiens | study: EMG produced TPA metagenomics assembly of...
GGCGTGCGATATGACTCGGGCAGAACATCCTGCGGCTTGCTGCAGGCACACAGCGCAGCACACAGCGACGCCGCAGTCCAAAATTTTACCCCAATTCGGACATTTCATGCGCTCATCTCCTTTTAAGGCAATACCGCATAATTCTAAGTGCCGATACGGCGAGCAAGGTGCGGCAGATAGCTAAGCCAAAAGCGCAGATAATACTGGATGTCTTATCGAGCATTTTGGCAACGCAGATGCCGTGCCGCAGCCGCCGAAGCGGTGCTTAAGCCGCTAGGCGGGAATTGTGCGGTGTTGCCTATATAAAATAAATGTGCGGCTCCGGGCGGTGAATGCAGCGGGGCCGCACATTTTTGTGTGCAGGAGAATTTGAAGAAAAAGCAATATTTTTAGAGTGCATCTCTAACCTGGCGCTCCGACTTGGCCGCCCTACTGACACTTTAGAAGATCCCCCAAACAAAAACCACCGCCCCAATCAGGGCGGCGGCCAATCAATATTCTATATGCGATAAGTACCAATCTTCACGCAAGGTAGAGGCTTACGCGGCAAAAATCAGGTTTCCGGCAGGTAGATATGGTGGGGCAAGCCCTCAACATAGATGGGGGTCAGCTCGGCCTGGATCAGCGGCATAGCATAAGCCAGGAACTCCGGCAGCATGGCAGTGTGGTCGGCATTGACCCATTCCAGCGGAACTTTCTTTTCCAGGTTGGCAACCTCGCTGATGGGGTGCAGGCTGGTGGTACACTGGTACGGTGCGTTGGAAATGCGGTCCAGTGCGACCATTTCGCCGGTGTGGCCCTCAAAAGCGGCTTTGGCGGCAGCACCGCCCACCTGGTATGCCTCGGTGATATCGGTACGGCTGGTCAGGTGGCCAGCGCAGCGCTGCAGGGTGGAAAGCTCAATGCAGCGGGTCTTGGTGTCCAGACGGCGGGCAACGGTGTTGGCCAAAAAGCGTGCCGTGCCGGTCAGGGCTTTGTGGCCGAACGCGTCAACTGCGTGCACATCGTCGGCCAGCTCGCAGACATAGCGGCCATCAGCCAGTTTAACGCCTTCGGAAACAGCAATCACGATGGAAGGCTTTTCTTTCTGCATCCGCTCCACTTTTTCCACAAAGCGGTCTACATTAAAGGGAACTTCGGGCAGGCAGATCATATCCACGCCCTCGCAGTCCTCACCCTTTGCCAGGGAGGCAGCGGCGGTCAGCCAGCCGGCATTGCGGCCCATAATCTCCACAATGGTAACGTACTTGGTGCCATATACGGTGGCATCGCGGATGATTTCCTTCATCACAACGCCAATGTACTTGGCGGCGCTGCCGTAACCGGGAGTATGGTCGGTCACCATCAGGTCATTGTCAATCGTCTTGGGAACGCCCATAAAGCGGATATCGCTGCCAATATGGGCACCGTAATCCGCCAGCTTGCCGATGGTATCCATGCTGTCATTGCCGCCGATGTAGAAGAAATAGCCGATATCCAGTTCGCCCAGGATCTCGAACAGCTTCTGGTATACGGCTTCGCCCTCGGTGGTGTGCCAGTCGGGCAGCTTGTAGCGGCAGCTGCCCAGATAGCTGGACGGTGTGCGCTTGAGCAGCTCAATGTCCATGGCACTTTTCAACTTGTCATCCAGTACGCAGACGCGGCGCTCCAACAGGCCGGCCACGCCGTGCATCATGCCGTACACCTTACCTGCACCGCGGCGCTTGCAGCTTTCATAAACGCCGGCCAGGCTGGAATTGATGACTGAGGTGGGGCCGCCGGATTGACCGACGATCGCATTTTTTGCCATAAAATAATCTCCTTCTCTTCGGCAGTGCCGTGCGCACTGCTGTTTGTGTGCCGTGCGGCAGGCGGGCCGCCCTATGCACAATTATGTCATAATTAGTGTAACATTTTTTAATATGGGATAACATTGCAGGGGTTGACAAAAGTAAGAAAGAATATTTAGCACTATTTTTGTTCCGCTTGCCGGAACCTGCAAAGCGTTGCGCTTTCCGTATTGAGGAAAATCATTCCATACAGCGGAATTGCATAGCCTTGTGAAAGAAATAACTGCGAGAAAACGCCTAAAAACATTGCAAAAATTGCATATACGTGTAAAAATAACGAAAAAACGGCAGGCAGAAAGAACACTTTTTGTACCGTAATAAGTGCAAAATTTGTATGTAGGCGGTAATAGACAGGCGCTTTTTATGTAAAGAGAAATTTCCGGAACAGAAAAGTGGAGAGTGAAGAAGAAACAATAAAAACCGGAGGAAAAGGTCCACAGAGATCCGAAGCCAACCATGATTATTTGATTGAAAAGATAGCATGTCCCCAAAGTGAAAGAGGAAGGATTCCAATAAGAAACAAAATATCCCGGAATGGGAGCCGCCCACAGCAGGCGGCACACCGTTCCGGGATGTTTTAATGTTATTTGATAAGATCCGGAAAAAACGCTCGCTTAGGGCAATACCGCATAATTCTAAGTGCCGATACGGCGAGCGAGGTGCGGCAGATGCCAAGCCCAAAGCGCAGATAATACTGGATGCTGCAAAGGTGAGCGCCGCCAGTGGCGGAAACAGCGAACCGAAGCAGGGGCAGCGGTCGCAGAGTGCGAGGGGCTTTTGCCCCCGAAGCACGATGCGGGTACCGCAACCCGACATTATCGAGCATTTTGGCAACGCAGATGCCGTGCCGCAGCTGCCGGAGCGGTGCTTAAGCCGCAAGGCGGGAATTGTGCGGTGTTGCCTTAGTTCTTTTCAACAATCAGCATACGCATGGCGTTCAGCACGGCAAGAATCATAACGCCAACGTCGGCAAAGACGGCCCACCACATATTGGCAATGCCAAAGGCTCCCAACAGCAGGAAGATGGCTTTGACGGCAAGGGCGAATACAATGTTCTGGTACACAATGCGCATGCACTTGCGGGAAATCTTCATAGCCAGGCTGATCTTGGCCGGGTCGTCATCCATCAGAACAACGTCAGCGGCCTCAATAGCAGCGTCACTTCCCATGGCGCCCATCGCGATGCCGACATCGGCGCGCATCAACACGGGGGCGTCGTTGATGCCATCACCGGCAAAGGTCAGAATATCGTTCTTGCCCTTGGTGGCCAGCAGCTCTTCTACGCGGTTGACTTTATCGGCGGGCAGCAGCTGGGCATGGTATTCATCCAGACCCAGCTGGCCGCTGATCTCGCTGGCAACGGCTTCACTGTCGCCGGTCAGCATGATGGTACGCACGCCCTGGGCTTTCAGGGCGGCAATGGCCTGCTTGGAGTGTTCCTTCACTTCGTCCGCAATCAGAACAGAGCCAAGGAACTGGCCGTCACGCGCCACATAAACCACAGTACCGGTGCCGGTATTTTTGGTGTAGGTAATCTTGCTGTCGTCCATCATGCGGGCGTTGCCTGCCAGCACCACATGGCCGTCCACCATAGTGCGGACACCGTGACCAGCAATTTCCTGAGCATCGGTCGCACGGCGGGCATCCAGCTCGCCGCAGGCTTCGCGCAGACTCTTGCTGATGGGATGGCTGGAAAAGCTTTCGGCCAAAGCAGCCTGTTCCAGCAACTCTTTTTCGGTGCAGCCGTTGGCCGGGCTGACCTGGCTGACGGCAAAAACGCCCCTGGTCAGGGTGCCGGTTTTATCAAACACAGCAATGGAGGTGTTGGCAAGTGCTTCCAGATAGTTACCGCCCTTGATGAGGATGCCGCAGCGGGAAGCGCCGCCGATGCCGCCGAAGAAGCTCAGAGGAATGCTGATGACCAGCGCGCAGGGACAGCTGATAACCAGGAAGGTGAGCGCACGGCTGATCCAGGTCAGCCAGCCGCCGCCCAGCACCAGCGGTGGTAAAATGGCAAGTACCAAAGCGCCGATGCAGACGGCGGGGGTGTAATAATGGGCAAACTTGGTAATAAAGTTTTCAGCGCGGGCCTTTTTCAGGCTGGAATTTTCCACCATGTCCAGGATCTTGGCAACGGTGGATTCACCGTACAGCTTGGTGGTGCGCAGCTTCAGCAGGCCGTCGCCGTTCACGCAGCCGCTGATGATCTCGCTGCCGGGATGCACAAAGCGAGGCTTGCTTTCGCCGGTAAGGGCGGCGGTGTTCAGCGTGCTTTCGCCAGAAATGACCTCGCCGTCAATGGGAACTTTCTCGCCGGGGCGCACGACCAGCACAGAGCCGATGGGCACATCGTCGGGATCAACGGTACTTACCGTGCCGTCGGCAGTTTCCAGGTTGGCGCTGTCGGGGCGGATATCCATCAAATCGCTGATGCTCTTGCGGCTTTTGCCGACGGCGTAACTCTGGAACAGTTCGCCAATCTGGTAGAACAGCATAACGGCAACGCTCTCACTGAACTCACCCAGGCAGAGCGCTCCCACAGTGGCAACGGCCATCAAAAAGTTTTCGTCAAAAACTTCGCCGTGAACAATGCCCAGCACAGCTTTGCGCAGCACATCGTGGCCAATGATGAAGTACGGCACCAGGAAGAGCACCAGCTCCAGATACCAGGGTATAGCCACCAGTTTGGAAGCCAGAATAATGGCCAGATACAGCACCGCTGAAATAATGATACGTTTCAGCGTCTTTTTCTGCTTCTTTGTCATAAGATAAGACCTCTCTTTTGGGTGTTCGTCAGGAAAAAAGGGGCAAAAATAAGGGCGGTTGGAAACCGCCCTGAGCGTGTCACAAAAGCTCCACGCTACAAAGGTGGGGTTCGCCGCAGTGTGGCTGCGCCACGCTCCTGCACCCCTCCTTTGGAACCACCCTGCCGCAAAGAAGCATCTTCTCATGCCTGGACGGCACTCGGATCTGCTTTTTTGCTTGCAAGGTATTCCAAGCGTCGGCACATGTCCGCCGCTTGGAATGGATTCCGAAACTTTCAGGCGGTTGGAAACCGTCCGAAAATGCTGATGCAAGGAGCTTACAGCTCGATCTCAAAGTCCGGCTCAACACGCTTGGCGGTCTTAACAACATCCTTCAGCACGGCATCGAACTTATCATCATCGACATCCAGAACCATCTTTTGGGCCATAAAGCTGACGGAAGCGCTGTTCACGCCGGGCAGCTTTTTAACGGCATCTTCAATTTTGGCGGCGCAGTTTGCACAATCAACTTCGATTTTGAATTTCTTCTGCATGATAATATCTCCTTTGGTTTTATGATCAATATTTTTTGAAAAGTAAGGGGTAACAAGAGTTGGGGGCGTTTTATTCCTCCACATGCTCCATGCCAAGCGCAATCATGCTGCGCACATGATCATCATCTAGGGAATAGAACACCGTTTTTCCGTCCCGCCGGAACTTGACCAGCTTGCTGGCTTTCAGCAGCCGCAGCTGGTGGCTGACGGCGCTTTGGGAAACATCCAGCAGCTGGGCCAAATCGCCTACACACAGCTCGCTCTCAAACAGCGCGTACAGGATCTTGATGCGGGTGGTATCCCCAAACACACGGAATAGCTCCGAAAGGTCATAAAGAACCTCGTCGTCCGGCAGATCGCTGCGCAGCCTGGCAACGATATCCGGCGCACCGTGGCAGTCTGGGTCACATACCGGAACATCAGGCAGGGCGTTGGCTAAGCCATCCGGTGCTGTGGCGGGCTGCGGGAACTTTTTGGTATCAGGCATTGGGAGTATCACCTCGGTATCACACATTTTATCATATGAATGATTGCTCATATGTTGACATTATAATACTGCCAACAGGGGCGTTTGTCAATAAGGGAAGGCAAAAAATATCGGGAAATTTTTTATGGAAGGAGAGGGGCCGGGGTGGGGATGAGAAAGAATAATGAATAAATAATAAAGAATCATGTCGGTGGGCCGCGGCGCAAATACTCTCCTGCAAAATGAGTCAACCGTGAGCATGGAAACCTCCGAAACACAAAAAAAGCCGCGCGTCCCACCCCCATACAATGGGCAAAACGCGCGGCACAAATTTATTTTGTTGGTGCTATATTAGGTAAAGCAAACAGGCGTAACTCTGCCCAGCCGATTACTTCTCATCCGCATCCCACGTGCGGTCACTGATGATGTAGCGGGGGCGGCGCTTGGTTTCCATGTAGATCTTGCCGATGTACTCGCCGATCACGCCCAGGCAGATCAGCTGTACGCCGGAAACAAAGCAGATGATGCTGGTCATGCTGGCCCAGCCGGATACGGTGGCACCCAGCAGCGCTTCCACAATGGCCCAGATCACGCCGATAAAGCTGATGAGCGCCACAATAACGCCAAACCCGGTAATGAACCGGATGGGCTTGACGGAAAGGCTGGTGATGCCGTCAAACGCAAGGGACAGCATTTTGGACAGGGGATAGTGGCTTTCACCCGCAATGCGCTCGTGGCGCTCGTAAGCAACGCTGGTGGATTTAAAGCCCACCAGCGGCACCATGCCGCGCAGGAACAGGTTGACCTCCTTGAAATTGGCAAACTCATGCAGCACGCGGGCGCTCATCAGGCGGTAGTCCGCGTGGTTGTAAACAACCTCGGCCCCCATGGCGTTCAGCAGCTTGTAGAAACTTTCTGCCGTAAAGCGCTTGAAGAAGGTATCCGTATCGCGCTTGGAGCGCACGCCGTACACAACTTCGCAGCCATCGTTCACATAGGCATCTACCATGGCGTCCATGGCGTTGATATCGTCCTGACCGTCGCAGTCAATGGAGATGGTGATATCGCACTTGTCCTTGGCTTCCATCAAACCGGCCAGCACTGCGTTCTGGTGACCGCGGTTGCGGCTCTGGCTGATGCCGATGTAGTGCTTGTCGCTCTTGGCCAGGTCGCAGATGATGGACCAGGTTTTGTCCTTGGAGCCATCGTTGACAAACAGCACGCGGCTGTCATCGCTGATTTTACCGGCGGCAACCAGGTCGGTGATTTTTTTTCAAAAACAGCTTGCTGGTAATGGGCAGAACCTCCTGCTCGTTATAGCAGGGGATCACGATGTACAGGATCGGATTTTCGCGGGTAGCCTTCATGGTTTACAGCACCTCTTTTTTGCTTTTTCTGCTGCGCCGCCCGGCCAGCAGGTAAATTGCCGTCAGCAGAATGCTAATGGCGCTGACCCCGATCCCGCACCAGAGCGGGGTGGGGGAATAGTGGAAACGAATACAGTTTTTACCGGCATTCACCTTGACGGCCATCAGGCCGTTGATGTTCAGGATCTCTGCAGATTCGCCGTTGACCGTGGCGCTCCACGCCTTGTCATAGGGAACACTGAAAAATGCGTACTGCTCGCTGCCGGATGTGATTTCGGAATAAAAATAGTCTGTGCCATAATCAAACACATCGGTGCAGGCTTCGCGGCGCTTGTCCATGTCGGCATACTTGTTTTCCTGGCTGATCTTACCATCCAGCGCGGCATCATAGTGGCGCAGTATGGTGGAAACCGTGGCTTCGTCCTCGTCTGCCACCACAAGGGTCTTTAACATGGAGTGGGCGCGCTCGGCGGGGTCAATCTCGTCAAACTCACTGCGGGTCATGTAGGTATCATAGCAGAAGCCGATGGGCAGGGCGTGGGAATCCTGATAGACGTTGATCTGCTCGTGACCGTTGGAAAAACTGGTGTAGATTTCATCCGGCCAGTCGGAGTTGTTGCGGATATAATACCCAACGGAAAGCAGCTCGTTGGTGCCCTCCGGCCCGGCGGGGGTAATGGCGTGGCGCTCGTCCCCCAGGGCATCATACAGTGTAAAGATGGAGGGGGAAAGCGTGCTCAAAAAGGAGGTACGGTCCGGCAGGTAAGCCGCCATGCCGCGGTTGGAATACGGCTCCCAGAAATAATAGCGGTAGGGCAGGGCATCAGGCAGGCCGTCGCCGCTGTGGATAACGTCACCATAAATTTCTGTGGTGGTCAGGCCGATCGTCTGGGTGTAGGCACGCTGATAGGTGCCCACGGTAAAACCGGTGGTCAGTGCAGCAACCAGAGCAGTGCAGGCCGTCAGGGCAGCCATGGGGCGGCGCAGGCGCAGCCGCCGCACCCCGCCCAGGGCAGCAAACAGCAGAACCACGCCGCCGATGGCAATCAATGTCAACACAACCAGCCAGTATTTGCGGTACACTATGGTATCACGCTTGACGTACAGATACAGCGTGATGGCGGCGATGACTGCAGCCGAAATACCGCAGCCCGCACGCCAAGGGTAGTCCTGCAGATGGTCCAGCACCTTGACGGTGGCCAGCACCAGCAGGAACACCAGCATGTAATACCAGCGGCGGTACGGCTCGCTGGTGAACATGACGAACAGACTGTTGCTGACCGGGCTGGCTGCTACAAGGAACAGCCCCACCAGCAGCACATGCAGCCAGTCCCACTTCCAGCGCAGCAGATAAGCCAGAACCAGGCAGACGCCTACCAAGGGCAGGTACGCCGCGATGGAATACCAGTTATCATGCACCACAGCGGAAAAATTGAACATATTCTCCGCCGGGAAGAAGAGCGCCCGCAGCATTTGCAGGTAATTGGGCCAGTCAAAGGTCAGTTGGCTCAAGCTGATGTGATCCGATACGCGGGGATTATTGAGCACCGCCGCAATGGAGGGGATGAACAGTACCCCCGCCATGCCGACGCCCAGACAGCCTTCCAGGATGCAGGCCGGAATTTTGCGGGCATTTTTGCGCAGATCCGCCCCAGGGCGTGCGTCCTCGCCGCCAAAAAGATACCGCGTAATATAGTAAAACACCAGGAAGAAAACTTCCCCGATAAAAAAGTAATAGTTGACCAGCGCGTTGATGGCAACGGCAAACAGGAACGGAGCTTTTTTGCCCTCCTGCATGCGTTTGTCCAGCCCCAGCATCAAAAGCGGGAACAGGGCAATCACATCATGGAAGTGATAGAACACCACGTTGATGCAGGAAAAACCGGAAAATGCATACAACACACTGCCAAGCAGGGCGCTTTTCTCGCTGGCACTGCGGCGGAAGTAGGCAAACGAGGTCAGCCCGGCAACAGCATATTTGAGCATATAAATCCAGCCGACCAGATAGGGAAACGCGCTGGCGGGGAAGAGAAAGCTCAGCCAGAAAAACGGGCTGCCAAGGGTGTAAAAGCTGAACGAGGATACAAAGTCCGAACCAATATCAATGCGCCAGTTCCACAGCACCTCGCCGCTTTTGATGGCGTTGTTGCACAGCATGTTGTAGGAGAGCTGTTCTGCGTCAAAATCCGCCGCAACCAACAGCAGGCCGCCGTCCCGTATCATGTAGGGCAGCAGTGCAGCCGCGGCAATGGCAAAGTTCAGCACAAAAGCCAGCAGCAGCCACCGGCGCGGGAAACGGTTTTGCAGTGTTTGTTTCATGTAGCAGCCTCGCGGCATCAGCCCTGACCGTTAGAAAGTTCGATCCCGCGGGTGGGCATGTTTGCCAGATTGTTCAGGGTAGAGTTGTATTTTTCACTCAGGGATTCCATAGCCCAGTCAGTGCAGTCCATAAAGGTATTGTCAAAAATATCATTCATGAACGCATCTTCGCCCATAAACACCCCGGCGTAATGTCCGCCGGAAATGGTGTTGCGGGCAATGATGTTCTCATAGCAGGGGGTAAAATCCAGGCCCTGCACGGCTTCATCCGCGTTCAGGTCAGTGCTGAGCTCAATACCAAAGAAGTGGAAGGTATCGCTGGCACCCCGGTTGTTGTCAATGATCTGGTTGCACAGAATGGTGTTGCTGAACGCCGAGCGCACAGCCTTGATGCCGGAACCGTAATTGTCCCGCACAATGTTGCCGTAAATGGTGTTGTAGGCGGTGTTATCCAGCGAGATGCCGGGCAGCTTGGCGGGGGAGGAACCATCCGCCATGCGGCCCTGATCCAGAATAAAGTCAGCTTCCAGATCCTCATCACTCATGCGGTTGCGGCCGCCGTTCTGGCGGATCTCACATCCGGTAATGTAGTTGCCGAAGGAGCCGTAATCCAGGCACATGCCCTCTTTTTCGTTCTTGTAGATCGTGTTCTCTACATAATAGTTCAGGTAGCCGCTTTCCGAATAAATGCCGGAGGAATGGTTCTGCGCAACCGTGTTGCCGCGCACAACCAGCTGATGGGGAGACTGTAAAATATCGTACAGCATTTCATCCGGGAACGGATTGTAGGCGGTTTCAATGTCCTCAATGGGCATGGAGCAGAGCACCAGCCCGGCGGTCAGGTTGCGGGCACCAGAGTTATTTTCAATGCGGTTGCCCTCGATCACGCCATTGCTGATCTCGCCGTTCAGGAAGATGGCACCATTCTGGTTTTCATGGATGCTGTTATTGACCAGTGCAAAGCCGGTGTTCTCCCCCATAACGCAAAGGCCCTTGAGGGAAACATTGCTGATGTCAAGGTCAGCCAGATAGAAACTGCTGGAATTCTTGACATAGACACCGTAATTGCACCCGCCGTTGATGACAAAGCCGGTCACGGCGGTATTTTCCGCCTGGTCCAGAACAATGGCTTTGTCCAGCGTTTCATTGCCGGGGGTCAGCACTGCGCCGTTGCCGTGCAGGATCGTACCAGTGGGTACCACCAGGGTGGCATCCATCACCAGAGCAGGGGAGATGACCTCCACCGTGCTGCCGGGGTTGGCTGCCAGAAAGTCATTCAGTTCTGCCAGGCTGGAACCGGTAAAATTCACAGCCTGGGCGGTTTCGGCGGTGGCCAGGGGAGCCAGCCGGGTCATGACAGAGTTATACAGGTTTTTCCAGTTGGCCTCCGGGGTATCAAAGGTGGCAGGGTCAATACCGAGGGTCTGAATGCGCTGGATGACCTGCAAAGGGGCAATCAGGCTTTCGGTGTCGGACTGGGTCATCCGCTCCAAAGCGGGCAGGGCATAGCGCTCGGTCAGGCTCTGGCTGTCGGTATCCAGCAGGGAAACATATTCCTCTGCGCCGGGATCCGCAAAATCCACAACCTGCCCGGTACCGGCCAGCACGCAGCTGATGGGCTCCGGCTCAGCGGTAGCCTGTGGTTCTGCGCTGGGGGCCAGGCTGAAAATCACATGCGGGGCAGGGGTCAGCTTGACCCCGACCACACCGATCACGGTGGCAGCAGCAATGCCCGCAATGGTAAGAACAAACGAATTTGCCTCTTTTTTGGCCATAAGTGTAAGATTCCTTTCCAGGGAAAACCGGGGATAGGCCCGGTAAAATTACTTGTCCAGGTTCAGATACTTTTTCCAGAAGTCCAGACTGCGCACTTCGCCGCAGCGCTCGCGGTAGCTCTGGGCGGCAGCGTCAAACTGGGTATCGATCTCCTTCATGCAGGCTTTCATCTCGCGCACGCAGCGGCTGTATTCTTCCTTGCTGCGCTCGGTCACAAAGCCTTTCTGGGAGTTGGAATCATAGTTCAGCACCTTCTGCACGCGGTAAGCATTGTAGGCGGTCATGTGCATCATGCTCACAACGGTGTTTTCGCGGGTGGGGGGCACCAGCCAGCCGTTGCGGGTCAGCTTGACCTTGAGGTTTTTCAGCTTGCCCTTGTTTTTTTCTTCCTCTTTGGTGGCGTACAGGTAGCGGGAATAATCAAACGGAACATCCAGCTGGTCCACCGGCTGGGCCTTGTAGCCATATGCCATAATCTCTTTGTGCAGGGCTTCGGCATCGGTCTGTTCCAGCCAGTCAATGCCTTTCAAAAAGTCGCGCACGCCGCGGATCAGCAGGTCAGCATTCTTATAGCGGTAGCGGTTCACTTCGCCCATCACCTGGCTGCGCAGGTCGGCTTTCAGGGCGTTGGCATCATAGCCGGGGCAGTGCATGCTGTTGTCGATGCACTGGTTGCGCAGGATGTAGTAGTACATCGAGGAAGAATACTTGCTCTCAAACGGCTCATGCCATACGCAGATACCGTTCAGGGTGACCAGGCGTTTGCAGTTGCGTAGGCCGTATTCAATGTCATCGCCGCGGATAAAGATGGGCATGGGCAGGTTGTCCGGCCGCACAACGGCAATGGGGATGCAGCAGTACCACCAGGCGTTATACTCATGGCGTTCTTCCAGCTCATTGGCAACGCACAGGTCAACCTTGGTCAGATCAAAGTTGGCTTTGTGGCTGATCAACTGGCCCTGGTTCCAGGCGGCGCCGTTTTCTACCTGAATGTTAGGGCGGTCCAGCCGCAGCATGGCACCGCCGACAAATACATCCGCATATTCCGGCTTGCGCAGGCTCAGCAGGGTGTAGGTGCGCAGCAGCACATCGGTATCCAGCACAATGTCATCATCCATGACCAGTACATGGGTAACGCCTGCGCCATTTTCGTTGGCTTTCAGGATCTCGATCATGCCGCGGGTAAAGCCGCCGGCACCGCCCACATTGGCGTTGGGCACAACATGCACGGTATCGCTGTTCAGCTTATCGTAATCCAGCGTCTGGCCGTTATCGGAAACAAACACTTCCAGGTGGTTGTGCAGCGGGCTGGCGGCGTTTTCCAAAATATCGCTGCGCATGCGGGCAATGTTGCCCATAACGAACGGCTCCCGGCGGAAGGTGCAGATATCCACGCCGATTTTGACGGGCTGCACATCCTTTTCAGCGGCATCGCACTCATAAGCGCCGCCGCAATAGGCGGCATTGCCGCTCAGGGCCTGCAGCTCAAAAAACAGCATGCCGTCAGCGCCCTTGGGAAAATCGAAGCAGAATTCCTGCACGGAATCCGCCTGCACTACTTTTTCGGCCAGCACGGTGCGCACGCTCTGGCTGTTGATGAAATGGCGGCTGCACAGCACAACGCGCAGCTTGCCGCTCAGTTTCAGCCGCAGCGAAAAATTCTGCGCGGCGGTGTAGCGGCGCCATTTGTCTGCGCTGACGCTGTTAAAGTAGGTATCAAAGCAGACGCGTTCGCCCTGCTCAATGCGCAGGATATCCCCCTCATCGCGGAAGCTGGGGGCTTTCATACGGTAATACAGTCGGTCCTCAGTGCATATGCCCACGCGGGGCCAAAGCAGCTTTTGCAGCAGCATACGGTATTCTCCTTTCACTTTTTGCCTTATCATATCCGGCAAAGCATTCAAGTATCCGGCACAGCATTATAAAATGCCGCCGTTGGATTGTTTTCCGCGCGCCCATGCGCTCAATGTGCGGTAGGGCAGGTAACGCCCGGCCCGCAGCAGACGGGTGTTTTTGTTGGTCATCATGGCAGCGATGTGTGGGTAAGTCTGGCACAGCATCTCGTCATACCGGCGCAGGGCCAGGCCGGTTTCACGGTCGGGGGGAAAGCGCAGGTACAGCTCAATCAGGTACTGCGCCACATCCCGCGCCCGCTGCACCAGCAGCAGGTCCCGCCCGGCGGGGGCAGGCTGTGCGGCCAGCGGTTCGGCAACATCCAACAGAATGCGCGCTACGCGGATGTAATCCTGCGTGTGGGCGCGGTAGCTGGCCATGCTCACGCTCTGGCCATCCCGCCCCAGGCGGTACTGGTACAGAACCACCGGCACAAAGCAGATGGTCTGCGCCGCAGCCATGCCAACAAACGTATAGCCCATATCCGTGTAGCTGCAATGCTCCGGCATGGGGCGCCATGCGGCGCGCAGAGTTTTGGTGCAGAGGGTCAGCGCGTGCATCTCCATGCACAAATCAGGTGTGGCCTGCTGCACTTCACCCACAGCATACACACGGTTTGTATCAAATTTGCAGCAGACATCAAAGGCCTTTCCGCTGCCGTTTTCCTGCACGGTGCGGTAGTTGGTGTATACCGCATCCGCTGTGCAGTTTTGCAGGCGGCGCAAAAGGGTCTGCAAAGCATTGGTGTCAAACCAGTCATCGCAGTCCAGCGTGCGAAAGTACCGCCCGGAGGCCAGCTCTACCGCGGTATTCAGCGTGGAGCCGTACCCGCCGTTCACCTTGCTCACCAGCCGGAAACTGCCGGGGTGTGCCTGCACAAAGGCCTGCGCCAGCGCGGCGGTGCCATCGGTGGAGCCATCATCAATAATGATCACATCCAGCAGCGCCTGCAGGCTTTCATCCGCCACCAGGCAGGATTCAAGCGCTTTTTGCAGCGTGGCAGCGCCGTTATAGGCGGCAACCGAAACCGTCAGCAGCTTTTCCATCAGGTTTCACCGGCCTCCATAGCGCGCACATAGTCCGCGCAGACTTCACGCGATGGCCCATCCCCGCGCAGAACACCGTGATCCAGCCAGATGGAGCGCTGGCACAGCTGCTGCACCTGGTTGATATCATGGCTGACGAACAGCAGCGTGGTGCCGTTGGAAAGCATCTCTTCCATGCGGCGGTGGCATTTCTGCTGGAACATAAAGTCGCCAACGGCCAGCACTTCGTCACAAACCAGAATGTCGGCCTGTACTTCAGTGGCAATGGAAAAGCCCAAACGAGCGATCATGCCGCTGGAAAAGTTTTTGACCGGAACATCCACAAAATCTTTCAGCTCCGAAAATTCAATGATGCGGTCAAAATGCTCCATCATATAGTCCCGGTCGTGGCCAAGCACCGCGCCGTTCAGGAAAATGTTTTCCCGCGCGGTCAGATCCATGTCAAAACCGGCGCCCAGCTCGATCATGGGGGCAATTTCGCCGTTGACGGCAACGCTGCCGCCAGAGGGGTACATCACGCCGGAAATCACTTTCAGCATGGTGCTTTTGCCGCTGCCGTTGCGCCCGATCAGCGCCAGGGATTCGCCGCGCTTCATGCTGAAAGAAACATGTTTCAGTGCGTAAAATTCGTTAAAAAACAGCTTGTGGGTCAGCAGTTTTACGGTGTATTCTTTCAGGGTCTCAGTTTTTTCCTGCGCAAGGTTAAAGCGCATGGAAACGTCATTGACTTTAATAATCTCGTCCATACGTTACCTCACGTCAGATATACAGGATAAAGTTCTTTTGCAGCTTGCGGAACACCAACAGGCCAATAGCCATAGAGGCAACGGCGCAAAAAATGCAGGCAATCCAGGTGTTGGGGCCGGGAATGTTGCCGTACATCATCAGGTTGCGGAACAGGTTGATGTAGTGGTACAGCGGGTTCAGCTTCATCAGTTTCTGCAGGGTTTCCGGCAGGGCGGTGATGGGGTAGAACAGCGGGGTGGCGTACATCCAACCCATGGTAAGGATACTGTACAGGTGCATCATATCACGGAAATACACCGCCAGCGCGGAAAGCAGCAGCCCCAGCCCGCAGCTGAAAAAGAAGAGCAGCACCAGCGGCAGCCAGCTCAAAAAGATGGTCCAATAGAAGGTGGCACGGGTAAAGATCAT
>ENA-OQNA01000288-OQNA01000288.1-human-gut-metagenome-genome-assembly--contig:-NODE-288-length-15097-cov-4.221443_pt1 | contig 15097 bp, 13 predicted proteins | sample MGYA00242625_ERZ504872 | MGnify/ENA primary metagenome ERZ504872 (study PRJEB26092, sample SAMD00036425) | human gut metagenome | host: Homo sapiens | study: EMG produced TPA metagenomics assembly of...
AGGGGCGCGGCGGCGACCAGGCCGCCGAGATGACCCCGGACGGCTTTACCTTCTACGGCGGCGTCAGCCACGGCGTGGAAAAGCGCAGCAAGGTGCGCAGCCGCATCGTGGCCGACCAGCTGGTCAAACTCATCAAGGAAGCGGACCATGTGGTCATCATGGGCCACCGCATGAGCGATCTGGACGCCATTGGTGCCGCCGAGGGCGTATTGCGCATCTGCAAGATCTGCGACGTCCCGGCGGTGATCGCCGTGAAGCGGGACGCCACGCTGGCGGGCAGCCTGATCGACGCGCTGTGCAGGGCGGGCCAGAAGGATGACTTCATCGACCCGAAGGACGCACTGCCCATCATCTCCAAGCGCACCCTGTGCGTGGTGGTGGATACATACCAGGTGGGCCTTGTGGAAAGCAAGGAGATCCTGGAAAAATGCGGCAAGGTGGCTGTCATCGACCACCACCGCAAGGGTGTGGGCTACATTCAGAACCCGGATCTGGTCTGCCATGAGCCCTATTCCTCCTCGGCCAGTGAGCTGGTCACCGAGCTTTTGCAGTATGTGGGCGACCGCGACGACAAGCCCAACCGGGTGGAAGCCGAGGGCCTGCTCTCCGGCATCCTGCTGGACACGCAGGACTTTACCCTGCACACCGGCGTGCGTACCTTTGAAGCCGCTGCGGCCCTGCGCCGTTACGGTGCCGAGACGGAGCGGGTGCGTCAGCTGTTTGACGTGACTATGGTGGAATATGCGGCCAAGGCCGAACTGGTGGAGCGGGCACGGATGTACAAGAACTGCGCCATCTCGGTGGGCGGCGAGATCGCCCCGGAGGCCCGTGTGGCCATCGCGCAGGCCGCCAACGACCTGCTGCGCATCCAAGGCGTGGACGCCAGCTTTGTGGCGGTGCAGGTGGGCACCGGGGTGAACATCTCGGCCCGCAGCCTGGGTGCCGTGAACGTGCAGGTGATCATGGAAGCACTGGGCGGCGGCGGCCACCAGACCATGGCAGCGGCACAGCTCAAGCACATCACCCCGGAGGCGGCCCGCTCCCGCATCGAGACGGCCATTGACAACTACTGGGCATACCCAGAAAAAGAGCGGTGCCGAAGAAAAATGAGAGTGAGAGGTTCTTCCCATGAAACAGTATGATTACCTGATCGTCGGTGCGGGCCTGTATGGTGCTGTGTTTGCCCACGAGGCAAAGAAGGCCGGCAAGAAGTGCCTTGTCATCGACAAGCGCAGCCACATTGCGGGCAACATCTACACCGAGCCGGTGGAGGGCATCAATGTGCACCGCTACGGTGCCCACATCTTCCACACCAACAACAAGACCGTGTGGCAGTATGTGAACCAGTTTGCGGAGTTCAACCGCTACACCAACAGCCCGGTGGCCAACTACCATGGCGAGATCTACAATCTGCCCTTCAACATGAACACCTTCAACAAGATGTGGGGTGTGGTGACCCCCTCCGAGGCAAAGGCCAGGATCGAGCAGCAGAAAGCGGAGGCAGGCATCACCGACCCGCAGAATCTGGAAGAGCAGGCCATCAGTCTGGTGGGCACCGACATCTACGAAAAGCTCATCAAGGGCTACACCGGCAAGCAGTGGGGCCGCCCCTGCACCGAGCTGCCGGCCTTTATCATCAAGCGTCTGCCGGTGCGTTTTACCTACGACAACAACTATTTCAACGCGCTGTATCAGGGCATCCCCAACGGCGGCTACACCGCCATGGTGGAAAACATGCTGGAGGGCACTGAGGTGCGCCTGAATGTGGACTATCTGGCTGACCGTGAGGCGCTGAACGCGCTGGCCGACAAGGTGGTGTACACCGGTCCGGTGGATGCCTACTTTGGCTACCGTCTGGGGGCTTTGCAGTACCGCAGCGTCCGCTTTGAGACCGAGGTGCTGGACACCGACAACTATCAGGGCAACGCCGTGGTGAACTACACCGATGCCGAGACCCCCTACACCCGCATCATCGAGCACAAGCACTTCGAGTTCGGCACCCAGCCCAAAACGGTCATCAGCCGGGAGTACAGTGCCGAATGGAACAAGGGGGACGAGCCGTACTACCCGGTCAACGATGCCAAGAACGGTGCTCTGTACGCCGAATACAAGCAGCTGGCCGACGCCGAGCCGGGCGTGATCTTCGGCGGCCGTCTGGGCGAATACAAGTACTACGACATGGACAAGGTCATCGAGGCGGCACTCGATGTGGTGCAGAAGGAACTGGCATAAGAGCCTGACCGTTTAGAATGGCCGCCGCGTGTGCTCTGGCCAGAAATAGCGGAAATAAATTGGATTCTTGCACTTCCGGAACGCCTGCGGGCGTTCCGGAAGTGCATTTTTCACAAGAGGGGCCGGAGAGAAAACATTCTGCACAACTTTTTGCAGGGAGAAGTTATCAACGGCAGCAGCTCCTTGCGTGAAAGGGTGTTTGGAGCAGCCCGCAGGCTGCGACAAACACGAAATAAATCATAAACTTCCGATGAATATGGTCAGAGCGAAGCGGAGACCATTTTAAATGGTTGGCTGCCCCTCTTGCTCAAAGCCGACAAATGCGCTATACTATAAACACAAGAACGGCACCGGGGTTCCGGTGAAAAGTGAGGGATAAACATGAAAGTGATTCTCAAGCAGGATATCAAGGGCATTGGCAAAAAGGACGAGATCCATGAGGTGTCCGACGGCTACGCCCGCAACTACCTGTTCCCGCGCAAGCTGGCGGCTGTGGCCGATGCCAGCGCTGTGAACGTGGCCCGCGGCAAGGAAGCCGCAGCCGATTTCCACGAAGCTGAGAATGTGGCCGCTGCCAAGGCACTGGCCGCCAAGATCGAAGGCAAGACCGTGACCATCAAGGCCAAGGGCGGTGCCTCCGGCCGTCTGCACGGCAAGGTCACCGGCAAGGAAGTGGCCGAGGCTCTGGCACAGCTGGCCGGTGCTCCCATCGACAAGAAGAAGATCGAGATGGAGACCCGCGACATCAAGGATGCCGGTGTGTTCAACGGCAAGGTGCGCCTGCATGTGGGCGTTGTGGCTTCCTTCAAGATCCAGGTGGAAGTGGAACAGGCCTGATTTTTCTGCCAATCTGCGCCCCCTCACAGCAGGGGGCGCTTTTTGGCTTTTCCGGGAGGAACGGAAAATGAAGCAAGTACAAAAGAAGCATTCCGCGTGGCTGCAGACCCTGCTGACCGTGGTGCTGTCGGTACTGATCGCGTCAGCGGTCTGGATCGGCCGGTATGGAGTGCCGCTGCTGGGGCTGCCCAAGGCGGAGGATGTGCAGAGCGTCACCCTGGTGAGCCTGGACAGCGGTTCCGTTACGGTCACGGACACTGAGAATGTTGAGCTGCTGGTCAAAGCGGCCAACCTGCTGAACTATAAGCTGGGGGCGCCGGACACCACAGACCCGGAACTGACCGTGACCTATACCCTGAAAAACGGGGAAGTCCGGGTGCTTTCCGCCAGCCGCACGACCATGTGGTGGAAGGGCAGAGCACATCCGCTCAGGCAGCCGGAGGTGTTCTGCAATATTGTGGACGGCCTGTTTCTGGACGGATACGACAACAATGCAAAAGGATAAAGGACCATGCCGAACGAACGACATTATAACAACGAACTGAATCTGGAGAGCGTGGGCATCAACCAGCCGTTCAACATGCAGGCGGAGCAGAGCGTGCTGGGCGCGGTGCTGCTCAAGCCCGACACCCTGACTGACCTGGTGGAGATCATCAAGCCGGAAATGTTCTATACCCGGCAGAATGCGCAGATCTGGAGCGAGATGCTGCGGCTGTTCACCAACGACCAGACCATTGACTTTGTGACCCTGCTGGATGCGGTCATCTCGGACGGGGTGTTCCCCAGTGCCGACGAAGCCAAGGTGTACCTGACCGGTCTGGCCGAGACGGTGCCCAGCATCTCCAACGTGAAGGCCTACGCCCAGATCGTGCAGGAAAAGTATCTGGTGCGCCAGCTGATGGACGTGGCCAAGGATATCCTGCAGGACGCCGGGGACGAGCCGGACGCCGACCTGCTGCTGGAAAATGCCGAGCAGCGCATCTACGAGATCCGCTCCGGCCGGGATTCCAGCGCCCTGACCCCGCTTTCCTCCAGCATGGTGGAGACCCTGACCAACCTGCAGAAGATCAGCGGCCCGGATGCCGACAAGTACAAGGGCATCCCCACCGGGTTCCGCCTGCTGGACACGGTGCTCACCGGTCTTGGCCGCGGTGACCTGATCATCCTGGCCGCCCGCCCCGGCATGGGCAAGACCAGTTTTGCGCTGAACATCGCCACCCGCGTGGCCATGCAGCAGAAGGTGCCGGTGGCCATCTTCAGCCTGGAAATGACCAAGGAGCAGCTCACCAACCGCATCCTGTCCGCCGAGGCCGGCATCGACAGCCAGGCTTTCCGCACCGGTGCCCTGCGCGCCGAGGACTGGGAGTATCTGGCGCTGGCCACTGAAAAACTCCACGATGCACCGATCTATATGGACGATACCTCCGGCATCACCATCACCGAGATGAAGGCCAAGATCCGCCGGGTGAACCAGGACCCCACCCGCCCCAACGTAGGTCTGATCGTCATCGACTATCTGCAGCTGATGACCACTGGCCAGCGCACCGAGAACCGTGTGCAGGAGATCAGTTCTATCACCCGGAACCTCAAGATCATGGCCAAGGAAATGAACGTGCCCATCATTGCCCTGAGCCAGCTGTCCCGTGCGGTGGAAAAGCAGGGCAACAACTCCAGCCATCGGCCCCAGCTGTCCGACCTGCGTGATTCCGGTTCCATCGAGCAGGACGCCGACTGCGTCCTGTTCCTGTACCGCGATTCCTATTACGCCAGCCAGAACCCGGACGGTGCCGAGGTGGATGCCGACACGGCCGAGTGCATCGTGGCCAAGAACCGCCATGGTGAGACCAGTACCGTGCCGCTGGGCTGGGACGGTGCCCACACCCGCTTCATGGATGTGGATTTCAAGCGCTGAACCGATGAAAAACGAGAAAGACTGCCGGGCTGCGGTGCGGGATTTCTGCCTGCAGAACCGGCTTTTGTGTCCGGGGCAGCCGCTGCGGCTGGCGGCGGCGGTTTCCGGTGGGGCCGACAGCATGGCGCTGCTGCTCCTGTTGCGGGCGCTGCAGCCGGAGTTTGGCTACACCCTCTCAGCCTGCCATGTGAACCACGGCCTGCGCGGCGCCGCCGCCGACCGGGACGAAGCCTTTGTGCGGCAGGCCTGCGGGGCACTGGGGGTGCCGCTGCGGGTGTTCCACGCGGCAGAACTGGCCGACACGGTGGATGCGCCGCCGCCCCACGCCGGGGAGGACTGGGCCCGCCGCCTGCGCTATGCCTGCTTTGAACGCCTGTGCGAAGAGGGGATAGATGCCGTGGCAACGGCCCATACTGCAAATGACCAGGCCGAAACGCTGCTGCTGCGGCTGGCCCGGGGCACCGGGCTGCACGGCGCGGCAGGCATCCGGCCCCGGCGCGGGTGTTATCTGCGGCCGCTGCTCTGCCTGAACCGGGCCGACACCGAGGCGGTCTGCCGGGCGGCCGGGCAGATATGGGTCACCGATGAGACGAACGAGACGGACGCCTACGCCCGCAACCGGCTGCGCCGGGCGGCACTGCCTGCTTTGCAGAGCACGAACGAGGCGGCGACGGAAAATCTGGCCCGCTTCTGCGAGAAGGCGGCGCAGGCCGACGCCTACTTTACCCAAAAGGCCGAAGCGCTGCTGATGGATGCCCGCCTGTCGGACACGGACCCCGTGTGCTGGCGGCTGGAGCCGCTGGCGGCAGCGGATGCGCCCATTCTGGAAACGGCCCTGCACCGTCTGGCGGCCCCGGTGCGGGACCCGGAAGAAAAATATATCCGGCTGTTGGTGCAGCTGGTGCAGCAGGGCAGCGGAGCCGTGCAGCTGACCGGGAAGGTCCGCTTCTGCGCGGCAGATGGGGTGCTCCGGCAGGAAACACAGGCCGAATCCGCCGGCTGGGACGCCGATGCGGCGGCCGCATTTACCGCAGCCCTGCAGGCCGGAAAACCGGCCCGGATGCCTCTGCCGGGGGGCAAAACCCTGACTGCACGGGTGTTCCCGGCGGATTTTGAAGAAAAAATACAAGTCGTTCATAAAAAAGCTTAAAAAATCGGGCGGATTATGCTAGAATAACTACGTTGTATGCTGGTCTTGTTCTGCGCACCCGCCAGCCGGGGGATGTTTACCGCCCCGCCGGGCGAGCGGTGCACAACCGCCTGCGCAAATGGATGAACGAAGCGGACATCCCGGCGCAGCAGCGGGACACGCTGCCGCTGCTGGCAGCAGGCAGCGAGGTGCTTTGGGTGTGCGGCAGCGGTTTTGCCGAGGGCCTTGCACCGGATGAGACCACGACGCAGATCCTGCAGATGGAACAGGAAACTTGAAGGGATAAAAAGGAGAAACATCATGAGCATGAATGATGACATCAAGACCGTTCTGGTCTCGGAAGAACAGCTGAAAGCCAAGGTTGCGGAGCTGGGTGCACGCATCAGCAAGGACTACGAGGGCAAAAACCTCGTGCTGGTGTCCATCCTGAAGGGATCGGTGGTCTTTATGGCCGACCTGATGCGGGCAGTGACCATCCCCTGCAGCATCGACTTCATGGTGGTGTCCAGCTACGGCGGCAGCAACACCGTGACCAGCGGTCTGGTCAAGATCATCAAGGATCTGGACGGTGATCTGTCCGGCAAGGATGTGCTGATCGTGGAGGACATCCTCGACACCGGTGTCACCCTGTCCAAGCTGGTGCCCATGCTCAAGATGCGCAACCCCAACTCGGTCAAGATCTGCACCATCCTCGACAAGCCCAGCCGCCGCAAGGCCGACATCCAGCCCGATTACGAGGGCTTCCAGGTGCCGGACGAATTCGTGGTGGGCTATGGCCTGGACTACGACGAAAAGTACCGCAACCTGCCCTATGTGGGCGTGCTCAAGCCCGAGATCTACACGAAGTAAGTCCCGGATCAAATTCACCCTGAACTGGAGTTGATTTTTTTGCAACCGAAGAAACCTCGTTTCAACCCGCTGATCCTGGCACTGGCACTGGCTGCCGTGCTCATGGTATGGAGCGTGCTGGGCGGCGGCAGCAGCAGCGGCGGCTCGTCCTCCATGGTTTACTCCACGGCGGTGCAGTATTTTGAAAACCTGCAGGTCACCAAGTTCACGCTGGACCTGAACACCGGTGTGCTCACCATGACCCTCAAGGAGGGCAAGCTGGCCCTGCCGGACCCGTCGTCCGTGAGCACGGTGCAGTCCACCGGCGGGCTGCTGTCCGGGATGCTGTCCTCTTCCTCCTCCGGCTCCACCGGGGCCGAGAAGAACAGCGACGGCACCATGACCGTGCGCTACAAGCTGCCCTATGCCTCCATGTTCGTCAAGAATGTGGACAGCTACATTGCAGCCTACGACGAAGCAAACCCCGATGCCCCGATGGAGTATGATTATACCCCGCTCAAGGAGAGCATCCCCTGGATGGAGATCCTGTTCTATCTGGCCATGCTGGGCTGCACCGGTTTCCTGCTGTTCTCCATGATGCGCGGCGGCGGTGCCGGCGGCGGCATCATGAACGTGGGCAAGGCCCGCGTGAAGGATGAGCGCGAGAACAAAAAGACCGCTACCTTTGCCGACGTTGCCGGTGAGGACGAAGAAAAAGAGGAACTCAAGGAAGTGGTGGAGTTCCTCAAGAGCCCGGACAAGTTCAATACGCTGGGTGCCCGCATCCCCCACGGCGTGCTGCTCGTCGGCCCTCCGGGTACCGGCAAGACCCTGCTGGCCCGTGCCTGTGCCGGTGAGGCAGGGGTGCCGTTCTATTCCATTTCCGGCTCCGACTTTGTGGAAATGTACGTCGGCGTGGGCGCATCCCGCGTGCGTGACCTGTTCGACAAGGCAAAAAAGACGATGCCATGCATCATTTTCATTGATGAGATCGACGCAGTGGGCCGTCAGCGCGGTGCCGGTCTGGGCGGCGGCCACGACGAGCGCGAGCAGACTTTGAACCAGCTGCTGGTGGAGATGGACGGCTTTGAGGCCAACGACGGCATCATCGTGATGGCTGCCACCAACCGTGCCGACATTCTGGACAAGGCGCTGCTGCGTCCCGGCCGTTTTGACCGTCAGGTCTTTGTGGGCCTGCCGGACGTCAAGGGCCGCGAAGAGATCCTGAAGGTGCACACCAAGAATAAGCCGCTGGCTCCGGATGTGTCCCTGAAGGTCATCGCCCAGCGCACCGCCGGTTTTGCCGGTGCCGACCTGGAGAACCTGGTCAACGAGGCTGCCCTGCTGGCAGCCCGCCGCAGCCGCAAGGCCATTACCATGGAGGACATCGAAGAGGCTTCCATGAAGGTGATGGCCGGCCCGGAGAAAAAGAGCCGTGTGGTGACCCCCGAGGAGAAAAAGCTCACCGCTTACCACGAGGCAGGCCATGCCGTGGCGGGCTTCTACTGCAAGCACCACCCCCGCGTGCATGAGATTACCATCATCCCCCGCGGTCAGGCCGGCGGCTACACCATGTACCTGCCCGAAAAGGATCGCAGCTATGTGACCAAGGGCGAGATGTTCGAGGACATCGTGTCCAGCCTGGGCGGCCGTGTGGCCGAGCAGCTGATCCTGGAGGATATCTCCACCGGTGCCTCCAACGACCTGCAGCAGGCCACCAACATCGCCCGGCAGATGATCACCAAGTACGGCTTCTCGGAGCGTCTGGGCCCGGTGGTCTACGGCACCTCCCAGGAGGAGACCTTCCTGGGCCGTGATCTGGGCCAGGGCAAGGGCTACAGCGAGACCACCGCTGCCGAGATCGACGGCGAGATGCGGGACATCATCGACGAGGCCTACGAGACCTGCCGCCGCACCCTGACCGAGCACATCGACCAGCTGCATGCACTGGCCAAGGCCCTGATGGAGCGTGAAAAGCTCAACGAGCAGCAGTTCAACACCATTATGGCTGGGGGCACCCTGCCTCCCCTGGAGGACGTGGATGCCGGGCAGCCGGAGCAGACTGTGCAGCCTGCCCAGCCTGTGGAGACCGCCGAGAAGGCAGAGACCGCAGAGCATGCCGAGCAGGCCGAGACGGCAGAACAGCCGACCGGTCAGCAGCCGGAGCAGGACCCCGCACCGGAGCAGGATGCCCCGGAAGCAACGGAATGACCCCGGAAAGGAGCGAGTGTCGTGGAGGAAAACTTCAACCCGGTCGCACGGACCCGTGCGAACTATTACACCCCGGGCAGCCCGGTGCAGTTTGTCTGCGTGGAGCTGCTGCGGGGGGATGTCAGCGGCGAGAATGCCGTCTGTCTGACCTTCAAGAACATTTCCCGCGTGACCCTGACCGCTCTGGAAGTGCACTTCAAGTGCAAGGGCGTGGACGGCGTGATCCTGTGTGAGGATCAGTTTGAGTACCGGGACATCGAAGTGAAGCCCGGCGAGCTGTTTGGCATGGATGATGCCGTGTTCATTACGTCCAAGGCCATCACCAGTGTGGACGTCTCGCTGGTCAACGTGTACAATGGTAAGCGCGTGGTGCACCTCAAGGACATCAAGCGGGTGCGCCTGTCGGCACCCCGCCGCCTGAGCCCGGAGCTGCAGAAGGCGCTGGAAAGCCGCATGAACCGCACCGGCCTGAAGTATCAACCCCAGGTGTTTGAGAACGGCTGGTACTGCGCCTGCGGTGCATTCCATCCCAAAGAGGAAGATACGGTCTACTGCACCGAGTGCCGGTGTGACCGCATCCTGCTGCAGAACGCGCTGAACACGCTGCTGCAGCCGGAGCAGCCTGCCCGGCCCGCGGCCGAAGTTCCGGCGCAGCCCGCCGCAGCGGAAGAGCCTACCCGCATCGTGGGAGCTGCACCCGCTGGCGAGGAGCCCACCCGCGTGGTGAGCGCACCCCGCAGCCCGGCCGAGGAGGTGGAACCCTTTGAGCTCCGCCGCGAGCCGCTGGAGGATGCCGAGGAGCACACCCGTGTGCTGGATGCATCCACCCGGGCAGCGTTCCCGGGCAGCAGTGCCGACGAGGGCACCCGGGTGATCCCAACGCCCTCCCGCCGCGCCGAACCGGTGCAGGAAGTGCCGGATGACGATCTGGACGAGGACGAGGAAGATGACCGCGACAGCGTGGCCGAAGCGCTGATCCGCTGGGTGCCGCCCATCACGGCCATCGTCTGTGCGGCAGTGGCCCTGTGCGGCTTTGTGTATTATCAATTCATGCTGTAAAAGAATGCAGAAAGAAGGCGGAGGAAGGCGTGTGCCACCTCCGCCTTTTCTGCACAAGAAGGAAAAAGGAGGCCATTATGCAGGACGAAGCATTGCAGGCTGCATTTGAGATCAAGACCGAATGCGACGAGATCAGCCGCCGCCTGCTGCGCTGGCACTGGGAACAGAAGCCGGGCAGCCACAGTCTGGACGCGCTGCTGCGGCACATTGCCCAGCGCCAGAAGGAAAGCCCGGACTATTACGACCGGATGCCGGACCTGAGCGGCAAGACCAGCTGGCAGCAGCTGGACACCACCCTGTGCATGCGGGTGCTGCTGGACCCGGAGAAGGACGCCGCCAAACCGCTGGACCTGCTGGGCAATACCCGGCACCCCGGCGCAGCCCGCCGGGCCTGCAACGCGGTGCGCACCGCCCGCAACGAGGCGGCCCACGCCGCCGATGCACAGGATGCAGCGCAGGCCGCACTGCTGTTCCATGAGGCCATCGAGAGCCTGGAAGAAGGGTATGCGGACACCGCCTTCCGGGAAAACGAGCTGGCCCAGTATTACCGGGAGGCCGAGAGCTTTCTGGAGCAGTGCGGTGCCCGGAAGGCGGCTCGCCCGGCCGACAACACCCGCGGGCAGAGCAAAGCGGCGAAGCCTGCGGCCCGTACCGGCAGCAGGACGTCGGGCGGGAAAGCGTCGAACAACAGCCGCACGGCTGCCCACAAGCGCAGCGCCCCGGCACGCCGCAGCTCCAAAAAGAAGCGCACCGGGAACAGGACCATCCTGACCCTGCTGCTGGTGGTGCTGGTGCTGGGCCTGCTGCTGCGGGCACTGCACATGGGTGTCCTGTAAGGGCTGCCCGCCGGAATAGCAAAAAAGAGTTGGACCCTGCTTGCCAGATGCAAGTGGATTTGTGCAGGACTGCCAAAAACTGGGGATGCCGCTGCAACAAAACAGGCCATTGCACCCCTTGCGGGACGGTGCAGGCCGGTTTATAATAGAAAGTGAAAACGTTTACAATCTGCGGGATGCAGAGCGTGTGAGAGGAACTTGCCCCATGACCATCAGTGACATTGCAAAAATGGCTGGCGTGTCCAGCGCGGCAGTCAGCCGATATCTCAACGGCGGGCCGCTCAGTGAACAGAAGCGGGAAGCCATCCGGGAAGTGGTGGAAAAAACAGGCTACCGCCCGGACGCCGCTGCGCAGACTCTGCGCACCGGCCGGGTGAACCAGATCGGGGTCATTGCCCCCAGCATCAGCTCCCAGTCGGTGGGGCAGATCACCGCCGGTATCGCCAGCGAACTGGATCAACAGAACTACCTGATTCTGCTGGGCAACACCGAGCTGGACGAGCAGCGGGAGCTTGGCTACCTGACCGCCATGCAGCGCAACCATGTGGCGGGCATCATCCTGCTGGGGTGCTACTACAGCCCACAGCTGGCCCGGGCCTTCAAGGCCTGCCGGGTGCCGCTGGTGGTCACCGGGCAGCGCTTCCCGGAGGTGCCCTGCGTGTACAACGACGATCGCAGTGCGGCCCGGGAGCTGGCCCAGCGGATGCTGGCCTGCGGGCACCGCAGGCTGGCGTACATCGGCGGCACCGAGAAGGATCAGGCCGTCGGGCTTGCGCGCCGTCAGGGTGTGCAGGACGCCCTGAACGCTGCCGGGCTGGACGGCGACAAGCTGCCCCGGCTGTGCTGCTCTGCCTTTACCATGGAAGAGGGCGAGCGCTGCATGAACGAGCTGCTGGCCTGCTGCCCGGATCTGGACGGCGTGGTGTGCGTGACCGACACGGTGGCGCTGGGGGCCATGCGGGCACTCAGGGCGGCAGGCCGCGCCATCGGCACCCCAGGTCAGTCTGGCCGGCATTGGCGACAGCTGGGTGGGCGGCGTTGTGGAGCCGGGTCTGACCACCGTGCGCTTTTACCAGAAACAGGTGGGTGTGGAAGCCGCCCGGATGCTGCTGCAGATGCTGGAGCACCCGGAAAATGGCGGCCCTGTCCGCCAGACCACCCTGGGGTACAGCGTGGTGGACCGTGGTTCGATCCGGATGAAGGAGGACGCATGAACCGTAAGCTGATCTTTTTGGACATTGACGGCACCCTGCTGCCGCCGGGGGATATGCTCATCCCGGACAGCACCCTGCAGGCGCTGCGGGCGGCCCGGGCCAACGGGCACAAGCTGTTTCTGTGCACCGGACGCAACCTGCGCATGACCGCGCCGCTGCTGGAGTACGGCTGTTTTGACGGTGCCATCTGCAGCGCGGGCGGCTATGTGCTCTGCGACGGGCAGGTGCTGGTGGACCTGCCCATGGAGCCGGAACAGTGTAGCGGCCTGAGCGCCGTGCTGGAGCAGCACGGCGTGGACTACACGCTGGAATCCCGTGACGAGACCTTTGCCGGGCCGAAGATGACCGCACGCTGGAAGTTTACCGCCGACGCGCCGGACAAGCCGCTGAACAGCGAAGCAGCCCGCTGGCGCAAGGCCATGCAGGACGGCATGAGCCTGACCCCGCTGAGCCGGTACGACGGCCAGCCGATCTACAAGATCGTGTACATTGCTGAGCACCTGCACGATCTGGACGAGGCCAAGCGGCTGTATCAGGACCAGTTCGTGTTCTGCGAGAGCAACCTGGACACCATGGATGACGGCATGGTGAACGGGGAGCTCATTAACCGCAAATTCGACAAGGGCACCGGCATCCGGGCCATCTGCCGCCATCTGGGCCACCCGCAGGAAGATACCATTGGCTTTGGCGACAGCGATAACGACCTGCAGATGACCCAGGCTGCCGGGATCAGTGTGTGCATGGGCAACGGCTCGGAGCGGCTGAAGCAGCTGTGCGACCGCATCGCCCCCACCGTGTACGAGGACGGCCTTGCAAGAGAGTTTGCAGCCCTGGGCCTGACAGAGTGAAAAAACAACAGCAGGAAGCTCCTTTTTGCGGGAGCTGCCTGCTGTTTTGCTGTCTGCCGGGAAGGCCGGAAAATCAAAACCGGACCAAAAGTGCGGCCAGAACATAAGAAAAGGCGCTGATTCTTTACGAACCAGCGCCAAAAATAGATGGAGCGGGCAATGGGAATCGAACCCACCTCCTCAGCTTGGAAGGCTGATATACTAGCCGATGTACGATGCCCGCATTTGCGAAGAATAGTATAGCATGTCTGCCGGAAAATGTCCAGCCCCAATTTTGCCGGGGGCCTGTTCATAAAACGTTCCATATTTTCTGGGCAGATTTCCTGTTTACTTTATGCGTGTTTTATTGTAAAATACACTTGAATAACAATGCCGGGCACACAGCCCGACGGAATATAAACAGGTGGTGTTTGGATTATGGCATTGAAATATCAGCGTATCCTGCTCAAGATCAGCGGCGAAGCATTGGGCGGCGAAAAAGGCATGGGCTTTGACGAGCCGACCATGGATGCGATCTGCGGCGGCGTGAAAAAGGCCCACGATCTGGGGGTTCAGATCGGCATCGTGGTGGGCGGCGGCAACTTCTGGCGCGGCCGTTCCAGCGGCAAGATGGAGCGCACCCTGGCCGACAAGATCGGCATGCTGGCTACGGTGATGAACGCTCTGGCCGTCTCCGACAAGCTGGAGCAGCTGGGCGTGCCCACCGAGGTGTTCACCTCCATTACCATGCCCCAGGTGGCACAGCCCTTTACCCGCAAAGACGCCCTGCGCGCCATGGACGAGGGCAAGATCGCCGTGTTTGGCGGCGGCACCGGCAACCCCTTCTTCTCCACCGACACGGCAACGGCCCTGCGCGCCGTGGAAGTGAGCGCCGATGTGATGTTCAAGGCCACCATGGTGGACGGCGTGTACGACAAGGACCCCCACAAGTACCCCGACGCCAAGAAGTACGATACCCTCACCTTCACCAAGGTGCTGGAGGACCAGCTGGCCGTCATGGATGGCACCGCTGCCACCCTGTGCCGCGACAACAAGCTGCCCATCCTGGTGTTTGATCTGGCCGACCCGGACAACATCGCAAAGGCTGTGCAGGGCGAGAACGTGGGCACGCTGGTGTATGAGGGCTGACCGCGTATAGCCTTCTGCGCAGAAACATACAATGAAGGGCGGGGCTGCCCGGTGCACTCTGCCCACCGAATATATCAACAGGAACAGGAGACTACAACAATGAGCAGCAACACCAAGGTTTACGAAGAAAAGATGAAGAGCTCGGTGGAGCACCTGGGCCGCGAGCTGGCCGCTGTGCGTGCAGGCCGTGCAAACCCCGCTGTGCTGGACAAGGTGACCGTGGACTACTACGGCGCGCCCACCCCCATCCAGCAGGTGGCATCCGTGGCTGTCAGCGAGGCCCGCACCCTGACCATCACCCCCTGGGACCGCACCCTGCTGCGTGCCATCAGCAAGGCCATCATGGCCAGCGACGTGGGCATCAACCCCATCGACGACGGCCAGACCATCCGCCTGAACTTCCCGGCTCCCACCGAGGAGCGCCGCAAGCAGCTGGCCAAGGAAGTCTCCAAGCTGGGCGAGGAGGCCAAGGTGGCTGTGCGCAACATCCGCCGCGACGCCATGGACAAGGCCAAGGTCATGAAGAAGGCCGGTGAGCTGACCGAGGACAGCCAGAAGACCATGGAAGAGGATGTCCAGAAGCTGACCGACAAGTATATCAAGAACATCGACGCTGCCGTGGAGAAAAGCAGAAGGAGATCATGTCCGTCTGATCCGGCTGCGCTGAGCAGAACAACAATGTAAGGTGTCGTGCGCTGGTGGGGAGCCGCTTTTCAAAAAGCAGCGCCTGTGGTGCGCGGCACTTTTTTCAGGGCAGCAATGCTGCCGGGAGGAGCAAATGGCACATCCCAGAGAGTTTGCGGAGGGGCTGTCCATCGGCATCATCATGGACGGCAACGGCC
>ENA-OQNA01000291-OQNA01000291.1-human-gut-metagenome-genome-assembly--contig:-NODE-291-length-15030-cov-5.307052_pt1 | contig 15030 bp, 16 predicted proteins | sample MGYA00242625_ERZ504872 | MGnify/ENA primary metagenome ERZ504872 (study PRJEB26092, sample SAMD00036425) | human gut metagenome | host: Homo sapiens | study: EMG produced TPA metagenomics assembly of...
TGGAGCTGCTATCCAGATTCGAACTGGAGACCTCATCCTTACCAAGGATGCGCTCTACCAACTGAGCTATAGCAGCAAATGGCGACCCGGATCGGGCTCGAACCGACGACCCCCAGCGTGACAGGCTGGTGCTCTAACCAACTGAGCTACCGGGCCATGATCGCTCAAGTTTCGCGCGGCGCTTACCGCCGGAACGTGCTTTATTATATCGAAAAACCCCGCACTTGTCAAGCATAAATTTCAGAAATCTGAAAAAATGTGAGGAACTCCCTCAGTCACGGCTTGCGCCGTGGCAGCTCCCTCGGAGAGGGAGCCTTCGCGCTGCAGTTGACGAAAGGAGTTCGGCAACTCCAGTCGTGGCAGGTGCCGCAAATAAAAATGCTGCTTCCCGGAACGACCTCGCCCGTAACAGGTACTGTAAATAAAAAGTATTGCTCCCCGGAACGACCCCTTCCGTGAAAAAGCAATTCCGGCAGGGCCGCAGCCCTGCCGGAATTGCAAATATAAAATAAGAATACCTCTGATATTGGAAGAGCGAAGCGGAGCCAATTCCAAATCACAAAAACAAAACGCACAGGCTCCGAAGAACCTGTGCGTTTGTGGCAGGGGTAGTAAGTCTCGAACTCACGGCACGCGGTTTTGGAGACCGCTGCTCTACCAACTGAGCTATACCCCTATGTACATTCGCTGAATGCCTGCTTATTATAGCCGATGCAGACGCGAATGTCAAGCATTATTTTTCATTTTTCGTGCCGCAGCTGCAGCAGCCTTCGCTTTTTCCGGCGGCCACGGCGGGCAGCTGGCTGGCCAGCTGCTCCAGCGTCACGCTGTCGATGTACTGGTTGATCACCTCGTCCAGCCCGGCCCAGAAAGGCAGGGTGAAGCACTGATCCGACATGGGGCACTCGTTGGTCTGGCTGCCCAGGCAGGGGATGGGGGCCACGCTGCCCTCAATGGCTCGCAGGATCTCACCGGCGGTGTAGTCGGCGGGAGCCTTGGTCAGGCGGTAGCCGCCCTGACTGCCGCGCTCGCTCTTGACCAGCCCCACCCGTGCCAGCGGGGTGACGATCTGTTCCAGATATTTCAGGCTGAGGTTCTGCCGCTCACTGATCTCCTTGAGTGAGACGGTGGTGCCCGGTGCGTAGCGGGCAAGCTCGGCCATCAGGCGCAGGGCATAGCGGCTCTTGGTGGAAAATTTCATGCTGCTTCTCTCCTTATTGCTGCTTATAGTATAGCACGTTGCTCGGATTTTGCAAAGATAAACCTCTTGTGCAAACAAAAAAGGTCTGCTATCATAGGATGGATGAGAAGAGATAGAAGGAGTGAGCGTATGACTGAGAAGATCAACCCTGCCGACGCCATCCGTCTGCTGGATGCCCACGAGGCCGTGGCAGTGGATGTGCGGGAGCCGGACGAGTATGCCGTGGGACACATCCCGGGCGCAAAGCTGCTGCCGCTGGGTCAGGTGCTGACCCGCGCAGCGGAAGTGCTGCCGGACAAGAACGCCGTGTGGCTGGTGTACTGCCGCACCGGCCGCCGCAGCGCCGACGCGGTGCAGAAGCTGGAGAGCCTGGGCTATACCAATCTGCGGGACCTGGGCGGCATCCTGAGCTGGCCCTATGAGATCGAGGGCGACTTTGAGGGGCATTTTTAATAAAGGAAAGGAAAACACCATGTCGTTTGACCCGAAAGATTTCGCCGGCAGCCACTGCGGCTGCCGCTACCAGCAGGACTACCGCCCTACCCTGGGGCGGGATGGCAAAAAGGAATCCGGTACGCTGGAGGTCATCAAGTTCTACTACGACGGGGCCATCCGCTTTGAGCAGCACTGCTACGGCGAGGCAGCGACCTTTGTGTTCGGAGTGTGGGCCGACCATATGGACCCGGACGGCACCCTGCACTGGGTGCTGCCGGACCGGCGCAAGAGCTACTACGACGAGGACTACCTGCCCAAAAAGCTGGACCGGGTGGACGAAGCCGGGAACTTCTATTTTGACGGCGGGGTCTTTCCATGGAAGCTGGCCGACGATTTTGCCGAGGACAAACGCTGGGGCTACCCCAAATGGAAGGTGCTGCTGGGCAGGCTGACCGGCAAGGGCCGCAAATCGTAACGGAAGTATGAATTTCCAGTATTCCTATTGACACACTAGGGAATGATATGGTATAACTTATCCGTTGAAAGGATTCCGCGCGTGCGTGCGGCTGTGTGCAGCCGCCGGTCTGCGCATTCATAAGAAAGGATCATTCCTATGGAAAACATGGAAAAAGTGGTTTATCTGGACAATGCCGCTACCACGGCCTGCGCTCCGGAAGCGCTGGAAATGATGGTCAAGGCCCTGAGCGGTGCCTGCGGCAACCCCAGCAGCCATTACAGTGTGGGTTATGAGGCCAAGGAGCTCGTGGACACCGGCCGTGCCCAGGTGGCAAAGGCCATCAACGCGGCTCCGGCCGAGATCTTTTTCACCAGCTGCGGCTCGGAGGCCGACAACTGGGCTGTGAAGGGCACCGCCTTTACCAAGGCCCGCCAGAACAAGAAGCACCTGATCACCAGTGCCTTTGAGCACCACGCCATCATGCACAGCATGGCTGCGCTGGAGCGCATGGGCTTTGAGGTCACCTATATCAAGCCCACCACCGAGGGCTACATCCGCCCCGAGGACGTGGAGGCTGCCATCCGCCCCGACACGGCCCTCATCAGCATCATGATGGCCAACAACGAGATCGGCACCATCCAGCCCATCAAGGAGATCGCCGCCATTGCCCACAAGCATGGCGTGTGGATGCACACCGACGCCGTGCAGGCCGTGGGTGCCATCCCGGTGGATGTGAAGGATCTGGGCGTGGATATGCTGTCCATGAGTGCCCACAAGTTCAACGGCCCCAAAGGCATGGGTGCCCTGTACTGCCGTAAGGGCGTGTGGCCCCAGAACCTGATCGACGGCGGCAGCCAGGAGGCCCGCCACCGCGCAGGCACCGAGAATGTGGCCGGCATCGCCGCCATGGGCAAGGCCCTGGAGATCGCCACCACCCATCTGGACGAGCGCATGGCCCACGAGACCGAGCTGCGGGACTACGTCATCGACCGCGTGCTGAAGAACATCCCCGAAGCACGCCTGAATGGCGGCACGGAGCATCGCCTGCCCAACAACGTCAACATCAGCTTCCCGGGCCTGGAGGGTGAGACCATCCTGCTGGATCTGGATATGCACGGCATCTGCGCCTCCACCGGCTCGGCCTGCAACTCCGACAGCCTGGATCCCAGCCATGTTCTGCTGAGCATTGGCGTGCCCGAGGAGATCGGTCATGGTTCCATGCGGTTCACCTTTGGCCCGCAGAACACCATGGAAGAAGCAAAATATCTGTGTGACGTGCTGGAGGAGGTCATCCCCCGCCGCCGCGCTATGAGTTGTATGTGGCTGCAGGGCCAGAACACGGCCCGTCATTTCAGCCTGAAGGGAGAACAGTAATTATGGCAAGCATGTACAGTGCAAAGGTCATGGAGCATTTCGCAAATCCGCACAATGTGGGTGAGATCCCCGACGCAAACGGTGTGGGTGAAGTCGGCAACCCCAAGTGCGGCGATATCATGCGCATGTACCTGAAGATCGAGAACAACGTGATCGTGGACGTCAAGTTCCTCACCTTTGGCTGCGGCGCCGCCATCGCGACCAGCAGTATGGCCACCGACCTGATCAAGGGCAAGACCATCAACGAGGCCCTGAAGCTGACCAACAAGGCCGTGGTCGAGGCTCTGGAAGGTCTGCCTCCCATCAAGGTGCACTGCTCGGTCCTGGCAGAGCAGGCTGTCAAGGCTGCCCTGTCTGACTACTACCGCCGTCAGGGCATCGATCCGGAACCCATCGTGGGCAAGCTGGAAGAGGACTGCGACCACTGCGAGAGCTGCGGCAACTGATCCTCTGCAAAATAAGAACGGAGAAGCCCTCTGTCGGACGTTCTGCCCGGCGGCGGGCTTCTTTTTTTGACGGACAGCGTGCAATTTGCAAATTGTTCAAAAAGTCCACAAAGATTTGCCACGATTGTCCGGTATACTGTAGTCACAGTCCGGGAGGGAACACAGAGACGTCCCCCCAAAGCCTCCGCTTCCCTCCACGGAACATGCCAGAGTCGGCATTCTCCTGCGGGTGCGGCTGCAGACGCAGCGCACAGCAGGTCCTAACAAAAAACTGTTCCCCGTTCCATGCCATGGCAACTGCCAGAGACGGCGAACAGACTACCAACACCCTCCTGACGGGCCGCAACTGTTCAGGGGTTTCCATACAGCAGGCAGCACCGCTTTCCTCCTCCTTTCCACGGTGCTGCCTGCTTTTTGTTTTTACCTGCCGGGTACAAAAAGCCCCTGCCGCAGCCAGCGGCAGGGGCTTTTGCGTCAGTACGAGTTCAGCCCCAGGCTGACGTCCAGGGCCTGATCCACCCGCTTCTGGTCGGCGGGGGTGATCTGCCCGGCTCGTTCCCGCAGGCGGTGTTTGTCCAGCGTGCGGATCTGTTCCAGCAGCACGACGCTGTCCTTGGCAAGGCCGGTGTCCGCTGCCCGGATGTTGATGTGGGTGGGCAGACGGGCTTTGTCCAGCCGGGATGTAATGGCCGCCGCGATCACGGTGGGGCTGTGCCGGTTGCCGATCTCATTCTGCACGATCAGCACCGGGCGCACGCCGCCTTGCTCGGAGCCGACCACCGGCGACAGGTCGGCGTAGAATACTTCTCCTCTGTGTACTTCCATGGAATCTCCCTCCCTGTGTGCTGCGGGGGATGGCCTCCGCCCGTGCACTTTCAGTATGAGCAGGGCCGGGGCGGGTTATGCAGCGGGGCGTATTCCATTGTATGCACAAAGTGCGGTCAGGTTTCCGGAGCCGTCTCCAGAATGCAGAAAGCCAGCGCCATGCCGCCGTCGTGGCTCAGCGAGAGGTGGGCGGTCAGGCCGTGGTCGGCCACCCAGCGGGCCGTGGCTCCGGAGAACCGGTAGGCCGGGGCACCGCTTTCCAGCCGCACGGCCTCGATCTCCCGCAGGGCAAAGGGCTCCCGCAGACCGGTGCCTGCCGCTTTCAGGAACGCCTCCTTGGCGGCAAAATCCGCTGCCGCGCTGGCCAGCCGGTGGGCACCGCTGTGCCCGGCGGGCAGGGGTGTGTCCAGCGCCAGCGCTGTGCATTCCGCCGGGCCGTACACCCGCCGCACAAAGGCGGCGGCATGGGGGCCGGAGAGGCTTTTTCCAGATGATCGAGGGCGCAGACGTCGCAGCCGATGCCAAAGATCATGCAGGGCTCCTTCTGCCGCGCATTTTGGGCGCGGCTTTTTTCATGTTGCATGAAAGTAGATGGAAATTCTGGGCAATATGTGCAAATCCACCGGGTTCGTCTTGAAGTTTCGGCGCATTTCGTGTACAATGAATTATAGTTCATCCGAAGGGGTGTATTCCGTGGGCGAAGCAACTACTATTTTTTCGATCCACGATCGCAAGGACTATGAGATCCACGAGATCGTACAGCAGGTGTACGATGCATTAAAGGAAAAAGGCTACAATCCGGTCAACCAGCTGGTGGGCTATATCCTGTCGGAAGACCCTACCTACATCACGACCTATAAGAACGCCCGCGCGTTGATCCGCAAGGTGGATCGCGATGATCTGCTGCAGGCCATGCTGCGCAATTATCTCAACGTTTGACGTTTCCGGCTTTTTCAGCTCCGCTGCCCGTACAAGGGCGGCGGAGTTTTTTGTTTATCGGTGGATGTGGGTGGCGGGGGAGATTTCTCCGCGAACAGCCCGGGACTCCAGTCCCGCCCCAACGCTGCGCGCCGGGGCCCCACCTCCAGGACGTTCGACGGAGAAACTCCCCCGCCTGCCCGTCCCGCGCAAAAGCTCAGAGCATGGGCAGGGTGAAGATCTGGTTCACCAGCACCTCGTACTCCCAGGGCTCCCGGGCCTTGCGCAGTTGCTTTTCCAGCTTTTCCGACCCGGCAAAGCGGTGGATGAGGTAGAACCAGTGGGCCTTCATACGGCTCACGGCACAGCCGGCGCTGCCGAACAGCTCCGTGTAGCCGTGGTACAGGTCGTCCAGATAGCCCCGCAGTTCCTCGCGGGAGGCACCGGTCCCGCCGCGGGCCCGCCGCAGCAGGGCCGGGTCTGCGATGAAGCCCCGCCCGATCATGATGCCGGACAATTGCGGGAACTGTGTTTCCAGTGCGTGCAGCTCCTCCGGGGTGGTCACGTCACCGTTATAGCACACCGGCATGGTGCACCGGGGCAGCGCTTCGGCAAAGGCGGCCCGGTCGGCCTGGCCGCGGTACAGCTGCCGCATCACGCGGGGGTGGATGGTCAGTTCACAGATGGGGTAACGGTCATAGATGTCCAGAATGGCGGCAAACTCGTCCGGGCTGCTGACGCCCAGCCGGGTCTTGACCGAAACAGGCCCTTCCGCATGGGAGAATACCGCATCCAGAAAGGCGTCCAGCGCGGCGGGGTCCCGCAGCATGCCGGAGCCTTTGCCCTTGGCGGTCACGGTGCCGGAGGGGCAGCCGAGGTTCAGGTTCACTTCGGTGTAACCCAGGGCGCGCAGCTCACCGATCATCCAGGCAGCCAGCTCGCCGTCCTTGGCCAGCAGCTGCGGGATCACCGGCGCGCCGGGGTTTGCGGCGGGGGCAAGCTCCGCCATCTTCTTTTTGATGAGCACCCGGTTCTCCGGCGGGGAGAGGAAGGGCGCGTAGTAGCGGTGGGCGGTGCCTTCCGGTCCGAACCACTTCTGCTGGGCCTGACGCCAGACCCGGTCGGTAAGCCCCTCCATGGGGGCGGCATAATACTGCATAAAAAACTCCCGGTTTCGGTTCCCTGCGGATCAGTTGAAGGAGCGGAAGCCCTTGCCGATGATCTCGCTGGAATTGACGATGGTGATGAAGCTGTGGGGGTCGTTCTCGCGCAGGAAGTTGCGCAGCTGCAGAGCCTGCCGACGGGTGAGCACGGTGACCAGCACGCTGAGCTCGTGGTGGGTGTAGGCACCGTAGGCCTTTTCCACCGTGGCAGAACGGTTCATCTCCTTGATGATGAAGTCCAGAATGGGCTGGGGGTTGGACGTCATGATGGTGCACACCTTGCGCAGGCGGATGTTTTCAATGGCACCGTCCACCACAAAGCTCTTGCCGATCAGGCCCAGGATGCAGTACAGGCCGGTGCCCATGCCGAAGCGCCAGGCGGCGGCCAGCACGATGAGGATGTCGCTGGCCATCAGGGCCTTGCCGATCTCCATGGAGGTATATTTGGCCAGGATCAGGGCCACAATGTCGGTGCCGCCGGTGGATGCACCGATGTCAAACACGATGGCCGCACCCAGCGCGGGCAGGAACACCGCAAACACCAGGTCCAGCATGGCATCGCCGCTCATGGACACACCCGAGGGGTACAGCCACTCGCACACCGACACGAAAAAGGACAGGGCAAAGGACGAATAGATGGTCCAGCCCATGCACTTTACGCCGAGGAACACGAACCCCAGCACCACCAGCACCAGGTTGATGATCCACATAAAGCCGCCCACATTGATCTTGGGGAACAGGTCGGCCAGCAGGATGGACAGGCCGGATGTGCCGCCAAAGGCGAAATGGTTGGGGTTCTTGAAATAGACGATGCCCACGGCGGTGAGGATCAGGCCGAGGTTGAGCTCGCCAAAGAAATTTAAATTCTTCAGCAGATTCTGCATGCTGAAGGCTTCTTTTAAACTGTTCATGGGGTTCCTCCTATATGAAATGATGCAAAATTGACCGTGCACCACGCAAAAATATACTCTCCTTCACCGATACTGTCAAGGGATGCAGCCAAAGTTGCCAAAAATGCCGGCAGAAAGCGCCTTTTGATGCTTTCTCTTGAAGAAATCACGGAAATGGTGTATTATATACCATATATGAGAAGAGGGCACACTGCTGCCCTGACAGGGGGAAACTTCATGGCTGACAAAAACTTTCTGACGGATATCATTGATGCCGACCTTGCCGAGGGCAAGATCCGCGAGATCCATACCCGCTTCCCGCCCGAGCCCAACGGCTATCTGCACATCGGCAGTGCCAAGGCCATCTACATCAACTGGTCCATTGCCAACCAGTACGGCGGCAAGTTCAACCTGCGTCTGGATGACACCAACCCCGCCCGCGAAGGCGAGGAGTACGTCAACAGCATCATCGAGGACCTGCACTGGCTGGGTGCCGACCCCAACGGCGGCATCTTCTACGGCAGCGACTACTTTGACCAGTGTTACGAGTACGCCGAAAAGCTCATCAAAGAGGGCAAGGCCTATGTGGACGACCTGAGCCGTGAGGAGATGCGCGAGTACCGTGGTGCCGATGCCGGCAAGCCGTCCCGTCCGTCTCCGTACCGCGACCGCACCCCGGAGGAGAACCTGGACCTGTTCCGCCGCATGCGTGCCGGGGAGTTCCAGGAGGGCGAAAAGACCCTGCGTGCCAAGATCGACCTGGCCAGCCCCAACATGAACCTGCGCGACCCGGCCATCTACCGCATCAAGTACGCCGAGCATCATCGGCAGGGCAACAAGTGGTGCATCTACCCGATGTACGACTTTGCCCACCCCATCCAGGACGCCATCGAGGGCATCACCCACAGCATGTGCAGCCTGGAGTTCGAGAACCACCGCCCGCTGTACAACTGGGTCATTGAGAACATCTTTGGCACCGCCTTCCCCAAGCAGCGCGAGTTTGCCCGCCTGAACATGACCAACACGGTCATGAGCAAGCGCTATCTGCGCGAGCTGGTGGAAATGGGCATTGTGGACGGCTGGGACGATCCCCGCATGCCCACCCTGTGCGGCCTGCGCCGCCGCGGCTACACCCCCACCTCCATTTTCACCTTTGTGCGGGAGGCCGGCATCTCCAAGTCCGACAACCTGATCGACATGCGCCAGCTGGAGGCCTGCATCCGCAGCGAGCTGGACCTGACCGCCCAGCGCCGCATCGCCGTGCTGGACCCGGTCAAGCTGATCGTGGACAACTACCCGGAGGACAAGACCGAGTACTTTGACGTGGCCAACAATCCCAACCGCGAGGCCAACGACACCACCACCCGTAAGGTGGCCTTTACCCGCGAGCTGTGGATCGAGAACGAGGACTTTGCCGAGGTGCCGCCTCCAAGTTCAAGCGCCTGACCCTCGGCGGGGAAGTCCGCCTGATGGGTGCCTACATCGTCAAGTCGCACCGGCGTGGACAAGAACCCGGACGGCAGCATCGCTGCCATCCACTGCACCGCCGACCTGGAGACCGGCAACGGCAACCCGCCGACGGCCGCAAGGTCAAGGGCACGATCCACTGGGTCAGCGCTGCCCACTGCATCGACGCTGAGGTGCGCCTGTACGACAAGCTGTTCACCGAGGCCAACATGAACGCCATCCCCGAGGGCAGCGACTACAAGGACTACCTGAACCCGGAGAGCGTTGTGGCCTGCACCGGCTGCAAGCTGGAAGAGAGCCTGAAGGACGCCAAGCCCGGCGACAAGTTCCAGTTCGTGCGCACCGGCTTCTTCACCCCGGACAGCAAAAACCCCGGCGTGTACAACCGTGTGGTCACCCTGCGCGACAGCTTCAAACCTGCAAAGTGAAAAAAGCAACCCGTCAAGTCAAAAGGAGCATCTGATTTTTTATGAAAAAGACAATGACCCGCAACATCGTCATCATGGCCATCGTCACTGTCATCATGGCAGTGGTGCTGAGCCTGTACATCAAGAACACCGGCACCGTGCCCGCTGCCGACAACACGGCTTCTCTGGCCGACGGCACCTACACCGCCAGTGAGCAGGGCTGCCTGAGCGAGGTGGCCGTCACCGTCACCGTCACCGGCGGCAAGGTGACCAATGTGGCCATCGACGCTTCCGGTGAGACCCCGGAGCTGGGCGGTGCTGCCGCTGAGACCCTGGCAGATGAGCTGACCAAGGCCGGTTCCACTGCCGGTGTGGACGCCGTTTCCGGCGCGACCCTCACCAGCAATGCTGTGTTCACCGCCATGGACAGCTGCCTGGCGCAGGCCGGCACCGGCTCTGCAGGCGCAGAGGACCTGACCGACGGCACCTATACTTCCAGCGCTAAGGGCTGCCTGAGCGATGTGGAGGTCACCGTGACTGTTTCCGGCGGCAAGGTGAGCGAAGTGGCCATTGATGCTTCCGGCGAGACCCCGGAGCTGGGCGGCGCTGCTGCCGAGACCCTGGCAGATGCCCTGACCAAGGCTGGTTCCACCAACGGCGTGGATGCTGTTTCCGGCGCGACCCTGACCAGCGAGGCCGTGTTCACTGCCATGAACGACTGCCTGAGCCAGGCCCAGTAAGACAAGAACGCAGAATGCCCCGTGGGTGACCGCCCACGGGGCATTTTTTGATGGGTGCACGCACCCGGATGCAAAAACGCCGTCCGCAGGGAGATTCTCTGCGGGCGGCACTGGTTTTTTATGGGGTCAGGGGTTCAGGCTGCATCAGACCGCACGGCCGGCGTCGTTGCCGCCGCGGATGGCCAGAGCGATGTTGAAGGGATTGGCGCAGTCGCCGATGGTGTACACTTCCTTGCAGTCGATGCCGTCCACCAGACTGGTGTTGGGCAGCATGTCGGCACCGTTGACGATGGCATCGCACTTGATGTTCATTTCCACACCGCTGTCCAGCGTGAGGGTGGCCACATTGCCGCTGACCGTCTTGATGGCGGACTGCGGATAGGACTTCACGCCCAGAGCGTACAAGGCGGTGGTCATCATGCGCATGGCGTGCTGGGACTGCTGCATGTCGAACTCGGAGGCCGGGTTCGGGGTGACGATAGTCACGTTCTTCTTGTGCACGGTCAGCCACAGGGCGGCGTCAAAGGCCTGCGCATTGGAGCCGTAAACGATCACGTTGTCGCCCATCTCGGTGAACATGAAGTTGTCCATCTCCACCACGGGGGCGCTGCCGTCACCGTCCACGGTCAGGGTGTCGCGCAGGCCGCCGGCGGCCAGGATGACGGCATCCGGTGCTTCGGAGTTGATGAGCTCCTGGGTGACCTCGGTGCCGGTCTTGACTTCCACACCGTTCAGCTCCAGCTGACGGATCAGGTAGTTCTTCAGGTCGGCCAGATTCTCATGGGGGCCCTTGACGGAAGCAGCAAAGTCCAGCATGAAGCCCAGGGCACCGCGCTTCTCGTACAGGGTCACGTTGTGGCCGCGGGCAGCTGCGATGCGGGCAGCCTCCATGCCGGCGGGGCCGCCGCCGATGACCATGACCTTCTTGGGGGTGGCTGCAGGCTCCAGCTCGTAGGTAGCGGGGCCGCCCTCGCGCATTACGCGCTGGGTCAGGGCGTTCACACGGCAGTAAGCCATCTGTGCGTTGGCCTCGTTGCTGCCGATGTGGCAGTGCAGGCAGCGGGTGCAGGGTGCGATCTCGTCAATGCGGCCTTCCTTGAGCTTGTTGACGTACTCCATGTCCACGGTCAGGGGGCGGGTCATCAGGAAGAAGTCGGCCTTGCCGTCCTCCAGAGCCTGCTCGAAGAAGTCGGGTGCGTGGGCAGGATCGTTGTAGGTAACCACGCCGCAGGGGATAGACAATGCCTTTTTATACTCGGCGGCAACGTTCAGGCCGATGCCGCAGCCGCTGGTGTTGCCGATCAGCATGCCCTGCCAGTTCTTGCTGAAGTCGTACTGGGTGCCGAAACCGGTGCAGCCCTCGATGCCGTTCAGGATGAAGTACAGGTCGGCACCGAACTGGGCAACGTGGTGGCCCAGGGGTCCCAGACGCAGGTGCATGGAGTCGCAGCCGGCCTGCTCGAACAGCTTGGCGGCGGCAATGCCTTCTTCCATGGTCATGGCCAGGGTGTGCGGGGTGGTGACGGCGGAATCCAGCGTCATCATGGTGGGGTTGTTGGAGATGTTGTCGTTCTCTTCGATGCAGTTGATCAGGATCTGCATGTTGAAGTCCGGGCCGCACTCCTTTTTCACACCCTCGATGATCTCGGTGATGAAGCGGGCACGGTTTTCGATGGAGCCGATGCCGTACTCGTCGGTGCGGGTGTTGTGAAAGCGGGACAGGAAGTGTGCGGGCATATTGAAGCCGGCGCAGTTCAGTTCCACGCAGTCAAAGCCCATCTGCTGCAGACCCTTGGCCACCTCCACAAAGTGTGCCTGCTTGGCGTGGATGTCGTCAATGGTCATGTCATTCTCGCCCATGCCGAAGCCGGACATCTGGTAACCCATCTTGGCACCGTACTTGTGGCACTCGTCCACCAGCTTCTGGCCAAAGGCCAGGGTGTCGGCGTCGTAGGAGCCGCCTTCCGGTACTTCCAGCGCTGCGATGGTCTCCACATAGATCAGGGCCACGCCGCCCTTGGCCAGGTTGACGTAGTAGGTGAGCAGCTCATCGGTCAGACCGGCCAGATAGGTAGCGGAACCGGCAGCGGACTTGACCATGCGGTTGGAAATTTCCATAGAGCCGATGGTCAGGGGGCTGAACAGGGTGGTCAGCTCCTTGGTGTTGGAGCGGAACTCGCTCTCGTCCAGCTGAGGGTTGATGGAGGCGGTGTAGAGCTTGTCGGTTGCCGGAGCGGCGGCAGCGGGGGTGGTGGTGCCTTCGGCGGCGGACCCGGCCGCAGAGGCAGCGGCGGAGGAGGCGGGGGCTTCGGTCTTGGAACAGCTGTTCAGCAGGCCCAGACCGGCGATGCCGGCGGCACCGGCAGCAACCTTCATGAAGTTGCGGCGAGAGATGTTTGCCATGATGTGTTCTCCATTCTTTTTCGTTCTTCTGTGTTTGGTACTTCTTCTTTCGCGGCACATTGATTGTGTTTTCACAAACGATGTGGTATAATTATAAACCCTGTAGCAAATACATGGTCAATACAGAAATGGTGACAAAAAGGTGACGAAATATCTATGAAAATCCACGAACTGGCGCGCCTGTCCGGCGTCAACCCGGAAACCATCCGCATGTACCGGCAAAAAGGCCTGCTGCACCCGGCAAAGCTTGCCAACGGGTACTTTGATTATTCGGCCTGCAACCTCTATGAGCTGATGTTTGTGCGCAAGCTGCGGGGCGCGAATCTGGGGCTGGAGACCATTGCGTCCTTTTATGCGGAGGATGGGCAGGCCGGTGCGCTGCGGAACATGAAGCAGGAGATCCGTGCACTGGAGGAAGCCATCCGGGAGCTGGAGCAGCGCAAGAAGCAGCTCATGTCCACACTGGGACACTATGTGCTGTTCTCCAACCAGCCGCAGCAGGTGCAGGAATTGACCCTGCGTTCGGAGTGCTGGTTCGTGCCGCTGGAGCTGGAACCGGCGGACAGCGTGTGCCGACAGTGGATGGAACACGCGGATGCTTTGTTCACCGGCATCCGCATCGCCCCGGCGTATCTGGAACAGCCGACGCAGCAGGTGCCTTATACGATGGAGCTGGGAGCCTACACCGAGGACCTGAAGCGTCTGAAGCTGCCCTTGCCGCCGCAGGCCCGCCGGATGCCCGGCGGCACCTACCTGAGCAGCTTTCTGGAAGCGGAGACCGACGGCACCCTCAGGGGCGGTCAGCTGCAGCCGGTGATCGACTATGCAGCGGCCCACCACTACCGGTTCTGCCCGGAACAGGGAGCCTTCCTCTACTGCCTGAATGGTGGGGAGGAGGCACTGCAGCTGGTGTTCTGCTTTCAGGTCCGGGTGGAACCGGAAAACGGATAAAACAAAAGCGCCGCCCGCAGGGAATGCTCTCTGCGGGCGGCGCTGGTTGTTCAATGGGGAGAAACTGCGGACAGGATCTGCTGAACGAGTTCACGCTGCAAGGAGGTGACACGGTGGCTGCGTTTGCCATAAATGAAAAATTCCCATTGGAGCTGCAGGTCCGACAAAGGCCGAAAACACTCATTTTCGGCCAGAGAGCTTTCTTTGCCGGCATAAAAAGAAACAAAGCCTTTTTGCAGAAGATCGGAAGCAAGTTCTCCATCGGCATCGCCCAGAAAGCTGTCAATCGTCAGGCCTTTTGCTTGCAGGCATTCCAGCAGACGGGCCTGTGAGCGATTTTCCGTGTTCAATGTAATAAGCGGAACGGTTTTCAGATCCTCTGTAGTCAGAACGTTCTTTTTTGCGAGGGAATGATCGCAGGACAGGATCACGCCAATGGAACTTTCTGAATGAGCCAATTCAATGAAGTCGCTGCTGGTCAAGGGCGAAGTTGTGATGACAAGGTCACAGTCGTAATTACGATAACAGCGGCTGTGTTCGGTATCGGTATAACTGTGGTAATGTAGCTGGACTTCTGGATGGAATTCCTGGAATTGCGGGAAGAAATGCGGAGGGAGCTCCTGCAGGAATCCCATGAAATATCCGATGTGAAGCTGCTGCTTGGAGTGAAAGCTGCGCATCTGCCGTAAAATTTCGTCCCGCTGGTTCAGATGCGGCCGTGCCAGTTTTTCAAGCTGCTGACCGGCTTCGGTAAGGGACACGCCGTTTTGATTCCGCACGAATAATTGAACACCAAGCTCTTGCTCCAGGTTGGAAAGCGACTTACTGATCGCCTGCTGGCTGACGTAACATCTGGCGGCAGCATTCCGGAAACTTTGTGCTTCGCACACGGCAAGAAAGAACTGTAGCTGTTTGTAATCCATAAAGACCTGCCTACAACTGAAATTTGGAACGGGTAAAATGATTGATGTTTGCCAAAATCTTAACAACGAATTAAACTATACATAGTATAATGCTTTTGTGCACACGACACAAGAGCGGATAAGCTGTTGGGAAGAGAAAGGAAGTACAATACAATGAAAAAAATCTCTCGTTCCGGTTTTTTGAAGCTGGCCGCCGCGGCTGCTATGAGCGGTGTGACTGCGGGTGCATTGACTGCCTGCGGGAATTCGGCAAGTTCCTCTTCGGCTGCCGCTTCGAGCGCTGCTGTTTATACGCCGGGCACTTATACCGCCAAGGCTACCGGTATGGGTGAGGTGACGGTCAGCATGACCTTTACCGAGAATGCTATTACCGACGTGACGGTGGACACCGCCAACGAGACCATCGACCTGGCCCGCAACTCGGCTGAGG